>Ga0114931_10003819_pt1 | contig 18987 bp, 20 predicted proteins | sample 2SBtaG_FD_89579 | JGI IMG/M metagenome (GOLD analysis project Ga0114931, IMG submission 89579) | Deep subsurface microbial communities from Kolumbo volcano to uncover new lineages of life (NeLLi) - 2SBTROV14_V59a metaG | ecosystem: Environmental > Aquatic > Marine > Volcanic | place: Kolumbo...
ACGTCATCGAGATTGACCTTCTCCAGATAAATGCTGACCTTGCCCGATATGCCTTTGCCGGCGATGATGTTGATACCGGTTTTTTTGGACAACAGATTGAGCACATCATAAATGTCCATATCTTTGATCTGCAGGGAGTCGACGACCGGCGCGGCTATATCCGCGGTCTCCTCGGCCCGCAGGCTTCTGCCCGGCGACATCAGCAGACCACAGACCAAAAGGAATGTTATGACAATCTTTATTTTTTGATCCATAATTCCACCTTCTGTCCCTGATCATCAAAGACAGCCTTTCCTTTTTCGATTTTTTCCAACCGGCTGCCTTCAACCTCTTCTCCCCGCGTCAGAAAAAAAGTTCCGTTCCGGTTTTTGTCTTCCAGCACGATCATGGGATGATCGTCCATCATGACCGCCACGAGCCGGTAATCCTGGCGTAAACGCGAGACCGCCGGCTTCGGCGGAGCAGTCTTGTCTTCCCGCGGATCTTCCGGCGGCTGAAAAAAATCACGCGCTCCCCAGACAGCGATGTCCGATCCGGCGGCCTGGACGGGGGAGGAACTTTTAGGCCAATCCGCTTGATTGAAGGCGAAAGCGTCCTGTGTCCGTGCCGGATTTTCAAAATGGTATCCTCCGGTGGCCGCGGCCGATAAAAAACAAACCGCCCATAAACAATACGGAAGAATTTTTGTCATGCCCCCTCTCCGGTTAAGTCCAGAAAAGTCCGGTCGACGCGTATTTCACAAAGCAAGGTTTCCTGCGCGTAAGACGGGCGGGAAAATTTGATATCTTTAATCTCTAAAAACGGCGCTTCGGTTCGGATGAAAGCGAAGAATTTCGCCATCGGCAAAAGATCCCCTTTCAGTTGCATACGGATCGATATCCGGGAAAAATAATCGTTGGTTTGCGGTTCGACGTCGATATGCTGAAGCGCCAGTCCGCTCCGCCGGAGGCCTTCCTGTATAAGCTTCTGTGTCTCCTCGACGAAGGATGACTGACCGGTCATCACATACCAACCGACCCATTGCGGAAACTTTTTTTGGATATCCCCGGACATGGCGATCTCCTTTTCCCATCGCCGGACCTTACGATCGAGAATACCATGCTTTTCCGCTGCTAAACGGCTTCGCCGCAGAAAGGGCGCGTAGAGGCCTTTGATAAGAAGGCCCGATATTATCAGACCCGCCAGAAACCAGAACAACACTCTTTTCCGACGATTGAAATGTCTCCCTTTCATAATTCCACCACCATTTCGAAGCGATACCAGTCTTTCCGTAGTAATTTGTAACGGCTGATAGAGCCGGCCCGGATCCCCGCGAACTTTTGAGACTGCCGGAGATGGTTCTGCATGTCGCGCACGCTTTCCTCTTTTCGCGCGATCCCGTTTAAGAAAAGCCGGCCGTCGTGAAACTCGATTTTCTGAAAAAAAATGTCTTCCGGTATCAGTGTCAGAATGGCTGTTATGCCGGCAATCGCGTCCGGTTTTTGCTTCCCGTCGTGATGGACCTCTTTCCATAACGCCAAAATTCCGGCGGCCTCCCGTTCCCGGTCCCGCAATTGGGATATCCTGCTTTCTAAAATCTCAGTCTGCCGGATTTGACGAAGCTGAGCGGCGCACACCTGAACCGCCCCGATGAGAAGCAGACAGCCTAAAGGCGCGAGAATCTTTCTGATCTGCACGCGGCGCCGGGCTTGATCCTGACGGCGCCTTTCGTCCGATGGCAATAGTTCGATACCCGGGCGTCCTTCTTGTGAAAAAAAATATTTATTTTGATCGGGAGAAATGATTCCCGGACGTATTCCCCATATTTCCCGGACGGCGTTTTTCATCGCCTCCGTCGTCCGTCCCGCAAGATAAACGTTCCGAATTCTCTCCCGCGGGAATTGTTCGCAAAAATCCATCGAGAACAGCAGACACTGCCGGACAAAATCTTTCGGGTCGGGAAGAAGAATATCGAGCGGGCATTCCCGGCAAAACAAAAGACGCCCTTTTTTATAAACAATCAGTTCGGTGGACTTAAGATCGACAGAAATAAGAAGAGTGGCGTCGCTCTCCCGATCAAAGGTGTATTTTTCCAGACTGCTGACAGAGATATGTTTAACGAATCTTCCGCTCTCTTTGACCATATTGAGCGCATCACAAAAAACATGTTTGGGAGCAATGACGTCCGTGTAATGTTTTTGCCCTTCTCCCGCCAAGTTTTCCAGATAATCAAAGACAATTTCTTGAGGTTTCCAGGGAATCATGGTTCCGATATTCCGCGCCAGATAATCGCCGGCCTCTATTCCGACAGGCTCGGGAAAAAAAGTTTTCATCATCACGAGCCCTCTGGAAAGAACAATATCCACGCTCGTTTTCTTTCCCAGGGTTGGAAGCCAAACAGGGATTTCTTTTTTTGCCTCGTCTGGATTGATCCTCCGGCAGACATTGTCACCACCGGAACCGAATTCAATCAATTCGACAAAATGACGGTGAAGAAAGATAACCGGCCGTCTCATTCTCTCCTCCAGTACAAAAGATCCAAGCTGTCCCGGTCCACCACCGCGGCCAGCCGCATGGAGACCCCGCTCCGGCGGACGCGAACCAGGAACGAAATATATTTGGAAACCGGGGTGTGTACGGCAAACACGGCCGCGGCGATCACCCGTTCCTTCTTATTGAGCGCCAGTTCCCGGATCTTGACGGGCTGATCATCATTGGTTGCCGGAATTCCGTCGGGTCCGCTGCGGTAACGGACAATTTTTTCCGCCAAACTTTCGGCATCGCTTTCGGTCGTGTTATTCGATGGACCGCAGAAATGCTTGGCCACGGCCGCCACAGCCTCCTCTGACGCCGTATTGAGGTTGATCCGGAAACTCCCTTTCCGGGGAAAGACCGTGATCAACGGCGCGATCTTCTCAAAAATCTCCGGCGTCACCCCCTGAACCAGAAGGATCTCCTCGATACTTTCGTAAGCATTATTTTTGGGAGAAAACTTCCAGTCATCTTCTTCTTCCGAATGGTACGCAGGATTGAGTGAATTTGAATTCTCATCCCGCCAGTCGACGATAGCCCGCGCGATCCGGACGGCCTGTTCTTCATTGAGGCCCTGTCCAACAAGCAGGTAGGTCAGGATTGAATAATTCTGCGCTGAAAGCGCGTTAAGGTTGATCTTGGATTCTTCATCTCCGGGACCGAAACCCTCCCTCTCACCATAAATATTCATCCCGACCGAAACCGAATCGTCAAACCGCGAAAAATCCGCGTCCGACGGCAGACCCACCCTCCCGTAAAGGTCAAAACGGCTGGTGACCCGGTCATGATTATCGCGGGCAATCTCATCAACCAGATAAGCAACGGCCCCCTGCGCCGCGTAAATAGCCTCATTACGTCTCTGCCGGTAACGCGCCGCCGCCGTATCGGCACGCAGTTCCCGGGCCGCCGCCGTGATAAAGATACCCAAAAGGATCATCAGCCAGCTGGCCGTAATCAAAATACTTCCCTGTTTAGATCGATCATTCTTCATTAGCCGGAATATGAATATTTTTTGTTAACGTTTGGCCGTGATCTCCGGCGAGCGTGACTTCCACGCCGGCAGGCCAGCCCTTCTCCCAGACTGATCTCTCGGACAGTTTACCGTCTTTGAAAAAATAATACCGGAACCTGCCGCGGACATTTCCCGCGACAGGATACACCACCGGGGACTGTAAAGAACCAATCCATGATTCCTTCCGTATGAGATCTTGGATGTTCCCGCCTTCTTCCCGATTCTCAAACAGATATTCGACCATTTTTAATCCGTGGCCGGTGTTCCGGACAAAACGCAAACCGTTCTCATCGCCGAATCCGTAACAGCGTTTATCCGAAGAATAATAAAAAGACGTCATATTTTCCAGGTCTCTCGTCAGGGAGTCCAAACTCTGCAGCAGTCGGTTGTCCTCGGCGTCATCCCGGCTGTGCCGGTAAACTTTCCACACCTGATACGAAATCTTCGACAGGCTCACCGCGGCGATCGCCGTCACCGCGACCGTCACGACGAGTTCCAGCAAAGAAAACCCTCGGCGCTGTTCACGGAAACTGAATATACCCGGTAGCATACTCAAGTCTTGCTCCTTTCTCTTCTTTGGAAGACAACAAAAGATTGACCGGCCGGTAATATCCCGCCGCTTCCCGGCCTTCATCCCCGATGATTTCGTACTCCAGTCCCGGCGAGACCGGCCAGCGTTTTTCATCCATCAGCGAAAACCACATCTGATCGGTCAAACAAACGAGCGTCTGTTTCTTCCGCACCTTCTGATCAATATATGCCAAATGCACCGCGGCCCTGAGCATCACCGCCAGACAAACAAGCAGAATTGTCATCGTCACGACCAGCTCGATCAGAGAGAACGCCTCTTCAGAACGTTTCCGTTTCTCCGGTTTCTTCATTTTTCCAATTGCCGATGTCATCGTCGCTCACTTGGCCGTCGGGCCCCAACGAATACAGATCATATCCTTCAGAATTGTGTGTGCCGGGAAAGACATAAACATATTTATTTCCCCACGGATCCTCCGGCAGATGACTCCGCTTCAGGTAAGGTCCGTTCCAGATCATCGCCGCCGCCCCGTCACCCGGTTTCTGCACCAACGCCGACAGCCCCTCCTCAGCCGACGGATACGTCCCCATATCCAATTCATACAGATCAAGCGCCATTGATAAATTGGCATCGATATCGGTATGGGCCGCCGATACCTTCGCCTGTTTCCCCCGTCCGAGCAGATTGGGAACCGTCATCGCGGCCAGCACCCCCATGATCATGACCACCAGAATAATCTCGACGAGAGTCAACCCCTTCGCGTCCATCTTCATTTTTCCCTCCTTCTTAAACAGCGATATTCAAATTCATCAGCGGCAAAAGAACGGCCAAAACCACCAGCCCGATCCCGACGCCCAGTCCCAAAATCAAAACCGGCTCGGCCAGCGCGGAAAGGACCCGTAGTCTCCGCCGGATCTTCCGTTCATAAATATCGGCCGCGTGCCCGAACCCTCCCGCCGGATTTCCTCGATATTCGGCATTCGACAACAGCGAAAACGCCAGCGGATCGTCAAGATATCCGGGCGCGAAGATCGTCGACATCGGTTCTCCGGCAACAATCCCGTAAAGCGCCTCTTCCGCTTTGGATCGCAGCGCCGCGTGTCCGGCCGCGCCAATCGACGCCCTTATGGCCTCCGGCGCCGGGACACCGGCCGACAACATCGTCTTGACCGTCTTGCAAAAAAACACCAGAAACCGTAATCGCACGAACGAGCCCACAACCGGTGTCCGCAAATACAGATCTTCCCAACGCCGACGGATCTCCGGTTTGCGCAGATAATACACACCCAGGAAGACGGCAACAGCCGTGACCGCAGCCGCCACCCACCCGTAAGCCGTAAGCCCGCGGCTGATCCCTATCATCACACGCGTAATCAAAGGCAGCTCCTGACCGAGATCCTCAAACATCGGCACGATCGCCGGGACCACCCAAACAAAGAGCACCAAGAAACTGATCACTCCCGCAACCAACACGATCGCCGGATACAGCAGACTCGTCAGGATCTGCTGCCTCAACGCCTCTTCCTCCTCGAGCATCCCGGCCAGTTCCTTAAAAACCGCGTCCATCCGGCCGATCCCTTCCCCCGCCCGGATCATTGCCAGACACACCGTAGGAACCGTCGTAATATCTTCCAGCGCGTCAGACAAATTTCCGCCCTGATAGACCTCCCCGGCAGCCCGCGCGACCACCGTCTTTAACCGGGAATCCTTCAGTTGCCCCCGCAAGGCCGTCAGACTTTCGGCCACGCCGAAATCCGCCTCCAGCAATTCGGCCATCCGCCCGGCAAAAAAAGACAGCTCACCGGGTGTTAAACGAACCCTCTTCCCGGCATCCGCGGACGAGTCCGCCCGCCGGACATTACCGATCATCCTGAGTAACACGCAGAACCTCCTCGGGTGTCGTCAACCCTTCACGCACCTTGTCAGCGCCGTGTTCGTACAACAATCTCATCCCGGTCTCCACCGCGGCCCGCCGGATCTCGACGGCGGACCGGCGTTCCATGATCATCGCGCGGATCCGATCATCAATCTGCAGATATTCAAAGATCCCGGTCCGTCCCTGATATCCGGTCATACGGCAGTCCTCGCACCCCTTTCCCCTATAAACATCTTCAAAATCCGGATGACCCCGCGAATCTTTCTCCTTGCACTTCGGACAAATCATCCGGACCAGCCTCTGGGCGATAAAGCAATTGACCGAGCTGGCAATCAGAAAAGGATCAATACCGATTTCAAGCAAGCGGGTGATTCCCGAAGCGGCGTCATTGGTGTGCAGGGTCGACAGAACCAGGTGTCCGGTCAGCGAACTCTGGACGGAGATCTGCGCGGTCTCATGATCCCGCACCTAACCGATCAGAATGATGTCGGGATCATGACGGAGAACCGAACGTAATCCGGCAGCAAAGGTCAGCCCGATCGCGGGATGAACCTGGATCTGGGTAATCCCGGAAATCTGGTATTCGGGAGGGTCTTCAATGGTGATAATCTTTTTGCTGTCACGGTCGAGACGGTGGATGGCGGCGTACAGCGTCGATGTTTTTCCGCTTCCCGTAGGGCCGGTCACAAAGATCATACCAGAATTCTTGTTGAGCATCCGGTTTAAATCATACAACACCCCCGGCGACAGTCCCAGCTCGGTCAACTGCAGATACCGGGCGGAGTTGAGCACACGGATCGACAGGCTCTCGCCGAAGGTCGAAGGAACAAAAGAAACCCGCAAGTCCAGTTCGGTCCCTCCGGTTTTGAATTTGAATTTTCCGTCCTGAGGAAGGCGTTTCTCGGCGATATTCAGACGGGAAAGGATCTTGACCCGGGCGTTAACAGCCTCCCGGAAATGCCAGAGATTCTTGGGGACACTGACCATTTTCAAAACACCGTCGACGCGAAAACGGACGCTGAGACTGTGCTCACCGGGTTCAAAGTGGATATCGGTCGCCCGTTCCTGGTAGGCCTTGTTGAGGATCTGATTGAGGACTTTCCCGACGGAGGCCTCGGATTCCACCGGCTGGAGAAACAATTTCTCCTGTCCAAGTCGAGACCGCGGGGTCATCTGCTCAACGGTATCCGCGCCGACTCCATAACACCGGGAGATCGCCTGTTCGATATCCTCCAGAGAGGCATAAACCGCTTCGATCTCTTTTCCCGTATAAAGACGCAGGGTCTCCAGAAGCTCCGAATCGAAAGGGTCCGCCGCGGCAACGGTCAAAATATCTTCCGTCAGTGAAACCGGAAAAATCGCGTGCCGCGCGGCCAGGGCCGCGGGAATAAGCTGACGGAGAGGATCACTCAATTCCTTTTTTTTCAGATCCGCCGCCGGCAGGCCCCACTGCTCGGCCAGGACACCATCCAGCTGCTCTTTCTTCAAAAAATCTTTTTCGATCAGGATCGCGCCGAATAACCGCCGGGACCGTTCCTTCTCCCGCACGGCCTCCCGAAGCTGATCTTCGGTGAGAAGACCTTTACGAAGACAGAGTTCCCCTATCCTTTTGCTGTCATGACATAACGGCATGGCAAAACACGTTTTAGGGGTATATTAACAATGAAGTAAGGGGGAAAAGGGTGCTAAAGGGTCAAACTTTGGGGAAAGATAATTAAGTATGACATATAAAAAAATCTTTGTCAACTTCCGTCCGGCGGGGGCTTCGCCGAGATCACTTCGATTTTCGGCTTCAGGATGATGATGTGTTCGAGTTTGAGGACCTCGGTATGCTGACTGCGGAAGACGAATCCCAGGATGGGCAGGTCTCCCAGGAGCGGAAATTTCCCGACCTCGGTGTTCGACTGTTCCTGAAAAATACTACCGATAATCACCACATCGTCTTTTTGCAATTCCAATTTGGCCTGGTCCACCTTGGGGTCTTTGCTGATGGGTCGGATGGTCAGGTCCATCACATCGCCGTCAACGACGGGTGTGATCTGAAAGGCCTGGGTTAAATCGATAAAGTTATCCGCGTTCTTGATCCGTTCCAGGTTCACCACCGGAGAAGCGGTCGTCACGTTGACGCCCGAGGGGGTGGACTTCATGAAGATTGATCCCAGGTCTTTGTTGTTCACGACGAGATCCGGTTCTTCAAAGACCTTCATATCCCCGACGGTCTCCAGGGCCTCTTTCAAAACGGGATAATCTTCCCGGGTTACCGTTCCGATACTGAGATAATTGTTTTTCCCAAACTCCTCAGTGCCGGTTTCATCCAGCCGGTGATAATCGGAAACAATCGCCTCCCAGTCGATACCGTTAATATGCTCTTCGGAAAGGACAATCCGGATCACGTCGATCTCAAAGGTGATCTTCCTCTTGATGTCCAGTTGTTTGACGGCGCCCCGGACGCTATTGATATTGGCGGCGGTGTCAGTCAGGGTAATAGTTTCAGCCCGGGGGTCGATCTTCATGTTGACGGCGATCGCCGGGAATTGTATCTTCAATTTCTCGAGGACATCTTGGGCCTTGGCGAATTTCAGAGTAAAAACTTCCGTCTCGATAGGGACATCCATCTCTTCGATCACCGACTGCATCTTGGTGACAAACTCCGGGGAGTCAAGGAGCACCACCGTATTGGAAAGATTATCGGAAAGCACTCTTCCCGTCGGGCTCTTGATATCATTCAAACGGACGACCACGTCCACCGGATCAGCGTAAGACAGACGGATCACGCGGGCCTCTTCATTTTCTTCAAACTCGTAACCGTAACGCTGACGGAATTCGTTGTCCGTCATGATGAGGATGACACCATTGTCCTCATAATATGCCAGGCGGTTGGCGTCGAGAATGATCTTCAGCGCGTCCCAGACATTGATATCCTTCAAATCAAGAGTGATCCGTCCGCGCACGTTTTCCTCGATCTCAAAACGCAGACCGGTCTGCTTGGCGATCATCTTCAACGCGTCGGCAATCGCCGTGTTGTTAAAAGACAAATTCACATGCGGACTGTCGACGGATTTGGCCGTGACAGTTTCCATCGCTTTTAAGGACTTGAGATTCGTTTGAGGAACCGCGGGAGACGGGGTGTCTTTTTTTTCAGCATCCGCAACGGGGACGCCCGCGTCCGTGTCCGGCGCCGGGATTTCCGGCTGATCGTCCGCAACCGCCGCGTTCTCCATAGCGCCGCCCAATTCAGGCCGGGCCCATCCCGTTCCGGCAAAAAAGGCCGCGGCGAAAATAATTGCGATCCATAGGATCCATCTTTGCATATACGTTCTCCTTAAATTTTCCTATTATAGCCCCTAAACCACGAAAGGTCAAAGTGTAACGTCATCAGGCGCGTTTTTGATTACCGGGGGTTTCCTCCCGGCCTCGGATCTCCCTCTTGACCCCTAATATTTATTCTGGTAGATTTATATGAGTTAAATAAACGACCCCTAAGGAACCCGGCCATGCTCATTATTCTATGGTTAACATGTTTTGTCCTCTTCGCGCTGTGCGTGACCTTTCTGACCCTCCTTCTCTTCCGAAACCCGCAGGCCCACCAACTGCTCCGGATTGTGGGCGACGGGTTCAAGGACGGCCTCACCGGAAGCGGATTCATCGATAAAAAACACAAAAAGTATGAAGTGGAATTATGGGTCTGGGAAGTCGAAGACGAAAATTATGCCTCTGAGGAATGCCTGGAACGGGCGACCTGGGCTCCGATGGATATCGCCGACTGGATGAAGGAAGGCCTCCCCGGAACACCGGAAAGCGGCATCGACTGCGGCGAGGAATGCTGCTGCCAGTTGGTCCGTTACCGCCCCCGCCAAAGCAAAAAACCTCATCAGTTCTGATTTCTTCACTGACCGAAGACCGTTAATTCCTCGTTTTCCGCGGGCAAAGCGCCGCGGAACTTTTCCAGCTGCTTACTGGCGTATTCGTTCTTCGGCAGACGTTCGACCAGGCCCTCGGCGATCGCGGCCGCCTCCTCGACCCGCCCCATCCGGTAAAGAATTTCAGCCTTGGTGTCCAGTATCTGAAAACGGCCCGGGTCCAGTTCGAGGGCCCGGTTGACCAGACGCAGGGCCTCATTCAAATCCTTTCCCTCTTCCGCGTAGGTCCAGGCCAAATCGTTGTACGAGGCCGCGTGCCGGGGATTCTCGCGGATACTCTCTAAAAGGAGTTCTTCTCTTTGAGGATACGTCAGGTCCGACATCCGCGCCTGATATTCATAATAACTTGGGTTCGACACCAGAAGGGTCAGTACCGGAATAAAGACCATTAAGAAATTGTAGACATAATGAACAACCATCCCGGGAACGCTCGATCCGGTCCAGGCCCGCAGTCCGGTCAGAAGAAAACCCAGCGCCGTCACCACCAGGATGGCCTCCCAATCCTGCCAATACTGCCGGCAATGCATCGCGCCGAAAAGACCCGCGATCACAAAAATGGTCAGGACCGTGCCCTTAAACTTTTTCAGCACATAAAAAAGGAATCCGCGGAAAACGACCTCCTCAAAAAACGGGGCCAGCGTCACCGCCAGGATCAAAAAGAAAAACACAACGTTGACCGAGCGGGTGGAATCAATCAGGTCCGTCAGCGGCGTGACCGGCTGGAACGCGCGGGTCTGAATTATGTAGGAGGAAATACCCGCCGCGGCGATCCCCAGCAGAAGCGGGAACACCCACAACCGCCAGGAAGAAAGCCCCTCCCGTCGGAGCCCAAAGATCTCTTTAAGAGAGATGTGCGGATACTCCCGGACCGTCCTCGACACAAGATAAATCACCCAAAGAAACGAGAACAGCGACATCACTAGGCTTTTTGCCAGTTCGGAGACCAACCGGCCGGCGGCCAGCGTGATCAAGACCTCCGCGGCAATCATCCCCAGAAACCAATATAAAATAATACCGACGGTATCCGACACCAGCGGCAGGACATCTGTCTCCGGTGTCAGGGCCGGCTCCCGGCCGCGCAGGACCCTTTCAAGACGGCGGCGCTGTACTTGGTAACCCGGAAAAACAAAAATGAAAAAAAAGGCGGCAAAATATTCCAATCCTTGCGGAAAGAAAGGCGCCATCAAAAGAGCGGCGCACCATAACGCCAGGATCCATCCGCGCGGGGAAAAATGTTCATGATACAGCTTCCGGTTCCGGCGGCGGAAAATCCGTCCGTCGAAATAGATAAAGAGCAGAATAAAGACAAAGACTGTCGAGAACACGCGGCTCTAGGTTTCCTTTTTATAAAGCTTCGCTATAAAAACCCTTCCCATCCTCTAAGGGCCTCCTCTTGACGGCGCCGAGTCCCGCTTTGAGGACATTGACACGGACGGAAAAGACATCACGTCTTTGCGGCTGTTCCGACAGCCGGCTCAGATCATCGTCAGGGAATATGTCTGCAGCCGTTGAATGCATTTGTCCGGTAAAGGCATACTAGGAGACCCTGACTATTTGAAAATCAACGATTGCGGCAAATCCCGGTAAGTGGTGAAAGAGTTTTTAAATTCTGTCTTTGTGCCGTCCTGGTGATAGTACACGGTGACACCGCTCTTTTTTGTCCAGAGGCTCTTCAGCCGGCCGTTTTCATAAAAATCTTTCCGCACCCACGGTTTCCCGTTTTTATACACAAAATCCTGCATCAGCTGTCCGTTACGATAAAAGGCGCGTTTTCTGACGAGTTTCTCATTTTTAAACCAGACCTCCAGACGGGGATGTCCATTCGGATAGTATTCTTTTTGCACACCATTCTTGGGACGGGGAACGGCCCCGGCGGCGGCGGGAAAAACAAGCAGCAATATGCAGATCAGGCAAACGATTCGTTTCATCAGAATTTCATTTTGTATTTGAGTTGGATTTTATCATCAGTCTTCGCTTTTTCTTCCGTCTGATCTTTTGCGTCACGTTTGGGGAGTTCTTTATCCACTGTCACGGACAAGTTTTTATTCAGATTCACTTCACCCTGGACACGATGCTCGACGTCGGCGGTCTCCCCGCTCTTCGTCTCGGTGACCTGATAACCCACGCCGACATTCTTGGTGACGCCGATCATGCCTCCCACGGTCTTTTTATCACCCCGCAGCTGAATATTGACATCGCGAATACCCAATTTCCTGGTGATCTTGCCGGCCTCCCCGGAAGAAAATAAAAAATCAAAAACATCTTTAGACAACTCCGGAGAAACCTTTTTATTCCGCAGAGATGTCTCCAGGCCCTTCCACCGTTTTCCGGTCACCAGCATCAGGGCCAGCTGTTCTTCCGGCAACGGCGGTAAAGAACTCAATCGCAGGTCCGGATGAAGCCTGCTTCCCCGTAACGTGATCGAAATCTTAACATCTTCAATGGCCGTTGCGGCCCTGATATCCAGACGCGGATCTTTGATATCACTGTCAAAAATGATGTGACTTTCTTCCAAATCTAATTTTATACGCTTCACATTCAGTTTCCCAGAGAAAAATTTAATAACGCCTTTGGGGACATACCGCCGCCCCTTCTTTACCCACTCGATACTGAATTCTCCGGGCACATCAAGAACGTGAAAGGCCGGGCGCGACAGCTGCACTACTTTAAATTTCCCCCGGGTCACAAACTTATCGATCCCTCCTTCAATATAAAAATCCGCGTCATCAACCTGTCCCCGCAGATGCCTCAGGCCGTTGTTATTCAAATACCCCAGGACTTCATGCACAGTGACCGAGGGAGAAAAGACATTCGCCTCGAGGCGTCCGTTCTTCAATGCCGCGAACAGAATGATCGGATCGGAGGCCGGCAAGTCAAGCCGCGCGTTATTAATATTCAGAGAGATATCCCGGGACGAAAACCCGCCGGCGCTCCAGTAAAGCTGTTGGATAAGAAGCTCGCTGTTTTCGGGAAGCTGTCTGATACTGTTAAGACGGACATTCTTTAAGGTCACGCCTTGAACGATATTGCCGCTGACTTTCTCGACGGTTCTTTTATCCGCGTCGATAAAACGCGACAAAAGAAGGCCGGAGACCGCCCCGGCGCCGGATGCCGTCATCGTCAAATATAGAAAACCTCCGGAGGCCAGAACGAATATCGCGGCAGAAACCCATAAAGTTGTTCGGAGAGTATGTTTCACGGCCAATCATCGTCCTTTGCTTTCTTTTTCCATTTTTTTCGCGCGTTCAATCAGACTCTGGAAGGTCTTCTGATCGCCCGTTGCCTTCTCTCCCATTTCCCATATAAAATATGCCTTACGCCATTCCTCGTAATTGGCAAAAATCTTGCCCAGTTCGACATACGCGGACTGATCCTTCGGATCCACTTTGATCGCCTTCTTGAGCAAGGCGACGGCCGGACGGCCGACTCCCCCCTGGGCACAACGGATTCCCAATTGCGTCAATGATTCCGCGTTACCGCTGGCCTTAAGAAACCTCTCGGCAAAGACAGCGGCCTGTTCCTTATTCCCTTCTTTCAAATAAAGACCGGTCAAATTAAAAATGGTCATCTTGTCATCCGGATTGATCCGAAGGTTTTCCTCGTATAAATCCCTCGCCTCCGCGTATTTCTTTTTATTCTCATATAAAAGCGCCAGATTCACGCGGACCGGCAATAAATAAGGGTCATCTTCGATCGCCTGACGGAAATGCGTCTCCGCCAAGTCCGCACGGCCCTGCCGTTTATAGACCAGCCCCAGATTGCTGTGAACCACCGCCATCCGAGGGGATATGGCCAGGACCTTCTGAAAATATTCTTCCGCTTTCTTCAGGTTATTTTCCTGAAACGCCATGACTCCCAGATTGCTGTAGACCATCCAGTCATAGAAATCACCAACGAGAGACTGCGAAAAAAACTTCTCCGCCCGCGCGTAATCTCCTTCCATCTGATAAGCATGGGCCATATAAAATCTCGGCGCCTTGTCATGCGGGACCTGCCGCGCCCAGTAAGAGGCATAACCGAGCTCTGTCGACCAGACCCGGTTCATCCGCCAGGTCAAAAGCAGCCACGGGACAACAATCAGCAGGATGACACAGACCGACATGGCGGCATTTTCCCTAAACAGATACCGCAAGGCCGCGGCCAACAGGAGAAAGAAGCCTATCGACGGAAAAAACATCCAGTGCGGTTCGATCATAAAACCGACGGAGGGATTAAACATCGATCCCAAAACGGCCGGCATAAATCCTATCAAAACAAAAAGAACTCCCAGCGTGATGATCTTATTTTTATTCCGGTACCGCCAGAGAACGAATAAGGCCGAGACAACAGCAAGGAAAAAACAAGAATTCATCCATAAGATATGCTGCCGGACCGGAAGCGTCGACCAGATCAGGACAATCCCCTCGGGATAAACCAGCCGGGAAAGATACCATCCGATGACCTTGGCAAATGACGCCGGATACTGCCATAAGCTGATACCGTACGTCAGGAACTTGCCGAAGAGCCCGGATCTTAAACTCGCGAAAAACAGGCGGAAGACAAAGAATCCGGCCGCGACGGCGAAAAACCCGGAGGTCAGCGCCGCGGCCTTTTTGACCGGAGCCTTTTCCACAAAAACCGCCGCGGCCGCCAGCAAAAGCGGAAACGCGAAGCTCGTTTCATGACACAGCAGCGCTATGATAAACAAGAAAATACTGAAGCAGAGTCTTGCGATCTTTTTCTTCCCGGAACGTATAACCTTTAAAAACAAAACCATGGAGAAAGACAGCGTCATCACCTGAACCGCGAAAACGCTGGCCGATATATAATTGACAAACAGTCCGTTCATGGGATGGACCGCGTACAGCACCGACGCCAGGAATCCGGTCAGAAGATCCCCGGAAAGTTCACGGCATAACCAAAAAATACTCAGGCATGTCCCGAAGAAAAGAACAAGATTAAAAACATGATAACCGAAAGGATCATTGCCGAACATTAAATAACACAGCATCGGGATAATGTGGGCGACGGGACGGTAATAGACCGCGGGTTCCTGCTGGTCAATCCGCAGGTACCGGTGCAGATCCGGGATCAATTGACGCGGGAGATAATCAATATTATGGAACTGGGGGTTATCCAGAATCAGGGCATAATCATCGATCAGAAAATCATTACGCAGACTGTTGTGATAAGCCAGAAGGCAAACAGAAAAAATGGCAAAGACCGCTAAGATCGTTTTTCCCGTGGTATGGAAGAAGCCGTTCGGAGTTGCTTTTGTCATGAATTCTCAGGAAAGTGTCGGGGCGCTCACAGCGCGTCCCCCGCGAAATAATCGCGTTATTTCTCGAAGTCCTTATACAGCATGCTCGGCTGGATGTCTTTATTATACTGATATTTGTCGCTCTTGTATTCTTCGAAACGCCCCTCGATGGAATGATAGAAAATCTGACAGATCTCCACAAGGGGATAGATCCTGATCGGCATAACGCAGAACATCTCGAGCGTCCAGAATCCGCTGAAGCCGACGTCGCCGAATCCAGCCGTGACATGAATAAAAAGTCCAAGCCGGCCGATGGACGAGCGTCCCTCGAGCATCGGCACATAATTGTGCGTCTCGGTGTACTCAACCGTGCGGCCCAGGTACAGTTTACCGGTTTCGAGTTCGAGTCCTTCCTCGGGGATGATCATTTTCTCCGCCTCGTTCTGTGCCTTCATGTCCAAAACCGGATTCTTGTAAACCAGGACCTCATTGTGAAGACGGAGGTTGTAACTGTTAGGATTCAGTTGATCTTCCTGAAAAGGATCGATGATGATGTCGTTTCCCAGCTTGTCCTTGATCTGTTTCCCCGAGAGAATCATAGTCTTCTTTTTTCACCTTTCATGGGTTGCGCGGTTTGTCCTGAATCTCCCTGACCTTCACCGCCAGGCCGCCGTTGATCCGGTCCTGACTGTACCCAATTTCCAGCAGGGCCCTTTCTATCAGGTCGATCGCCTCACAGATGTCATGGACAGTCTCGTCTTCCACCACCGCCCTCATTCCTTCGTGCTCAATCGTGATCTTCATAACATTACCTTCATTTTACGGATTAAACTCAAATTATCATAATCAAAATTGTCCCGCAGAACAACCCCTAATTAAAAAGGGACAGGCTGCTTATCGCCGCCTGCCCCTCATGAAAAACGAGACTGACAAGACTAATTCTTTTTGGTCTCTGTCTTCGGCTGGACGAACTCGTTTCCGGGTTCATATCCCTGCTCCTCGGCTTCTTTCCGGGTCAGCTTGATGACCCCTTCCTTGCCTTGGAGGTAACGGGAATCCACCTTGTGGTACTTTTTGCCGTACTGAGTGACATAAACGTCCTCAGCCAGGGCAAAAGACGCGCTCGCGAAAATCATCGCGGCCGCCAGAAGAAAAGTCGTGATTTTCTTCATCCCACACTCCTTTGTTTAATGGTTTAACACATGGGGATGTGGGGATAAGGCGGGAACCAGGAGAGAACTTTATTGTAACAATTATTGATAAATTGTCAAACTATTTTTGATTCCGGAACAATTAAGCCGTAACCTGTGCCTCTTCTCTCATCTGCCGGGCCGCGCCCACCATATTGACCAGGGCCGGTTTGACTTCTTCCCAGCGGCGGGTCTTCAGCCCGCAGTCCGGATTCACCCAGAGATGGTCCTTCGGGATAACCTCCACCGCCTTCTGCAAAAGGTCCTTCATCTCTTCTTCCGAAGGCACCCGGGGCGAATGGATATCATAGACACCCGGTCCGATCTCATTGGGATAATTGAAGTCATCGACAAAGGCCTGCAGGAGTTCCATTTTGGAACGGGAGGCCTCGATCGAAATCACATCGGCGTCCATGTCCGCGATTGATTCGATCATATCATTGAATTCCGAGTAGCACATGTGAGTATGGATCTGGGTTTCGTCCTTGACCCCACAGGCGCTCAGTCGGAAAGACTTGACCGCCCAGTTCAGATAATCGTTCCAGTCGGCGCGCCGCAGCGGCAGGCCTTCGCGGATCGCCGGTTCATCAATCTGGATCGCCGGGATACCGGCAGCTTCGAGATCGACAACCTCGTCACGGATCGCCAGCGCGATCTGATTAGAGGTATCCCTGCGCGGCTGATCGTCGCGGACAAAACTCCACTGCAGGATGGTGACCGGTCCGGTCAGCATCCCCTTCATCGGCTTCTCTGTCAAAGACTGCGCGAACTTCGACCAGCGCACGGTCATCGGGCTCGGGCGCTGGACGTCGCCGAAGATGATCGGCGGTTTGACGTAACGGGAGCCGTAACTCTGCACCCAGCCGTTCTGCGTGAACGCGAACCCGTCGAGGAGTTCACCAAAATATTCCACCATGTCATTACGTTCGTATTCCCCGTGGACGAGCATATCGAGCCCGATCTCTTCCTGGAAGGCCACTGTCTTCTTGGTTTCTTCCTCCAGGGCTTTTTCATAATCGGCGTTGGAAAGCTCGCCCTTCTTGTTGCGCGCGCGCAGAGAACGGACTTCCCTGGTCTGCGGAAACGACCCGATCGTTGTCGTCGGGAAAAGCGGCAGGCCCAGTTTAACGCGCTGCTTCGCGGCCCTTTCGGGAAACACCGAGGCGCGTTTAAAATCCTCTTCTTTCACGGCCGCCAGGCGGTCCTTGACGTTCTGACGATGAATCCGCGCGCTGTTCTCGCGGGATTCGTGCGCCTTCTGATTCCCGGACAAAAACGCTTCATCGGCTTCACCGTTTAAGGCGCCGGCCAAGAATTTGATTTCTTTCAGCTTCTCGTCGGCAAAGGCCAGCCAGTCTTTGATCTCCGCGTCCAGCTTCACTTCATTCGTTAAGGTAATGGGCGAATGCATCAAGGAGCAGGAACTGCTGACGATCAGGTTGTCGCCCAGCGCCACCTTGGCCTTGTTTAAGATATCGAGTGAAGTCTTCAGATTATTTTTCCAGATGTTGCGGCCGTTGATGATCCCCACCGAAAGGATCTTATCTTTCGGAACACCGTTGATCACCTGATCCAGCTCGGCGGCACCGCGCACGGCGTCGACATGAAAGGCGTCGACCGGCAGCGCCAGGAAATCCCGCAGGTTGTCCCGCAAATCGCCGAAGTAAGCCGCCGCCATGATCTTCAGGCCGGAAGATTTGGCCGCTAAGGTCTGATACGCCTTTTTCAAGGTCGCCTTCTGCGTCTGGTTAAGATCAAGAACCAGAACCGGTTCGTCGATCTGCACCCATTCGGCGCCTTCTGCCTTGAGTTTGGCGATGATCTCGGCGTAAACGCCGACCAAATCGTCCAAAAGGTCAAATGGATTGAACTCCGGACTCTTGTCGAAGCTCTTGCCCAGGGTCAAATACGAAACCGGGCCCAGCAGAATCGGACGGGTTGTGATCCCCAGCTTCTTGGCTTCCTGAAATTCGTTAAAGATCTTTTGCGAGGAAAGCCTGAATTTGGTCTTAGAGGTAAATTCGGGGACAATATAGTGGTAGTTGGTATCAAACCATTTGGTCATCTCGCAGGCCTGGGTCTCTTTTTCTTTCGAAGACTCCTTGGATCCCCGCGCCATTAAGAAGTAGGTATCCCAGTCAACATCGCCGCCGTTCCAGTTAAAACGCGCCGGCACGTTGCCCAAAAGCGCGCTCATGTCGAGCACCTGATCATAAAAGCTGAAATCATTGGACGGAATAAAATCGATCCCGGCCTCCTGAATCTTTTTCCAGTTCTGCGCCCGCAGCTGCGCCGCGGTCTTCAGCAGTTCATCCTGGCTGATGTCACCCTTCCAGTAACTTTCGGTCGCCCGCTTGAGCTCGCGTTTTTCCCCGATGCGGGGATACCCTAAAATCGCGCTTCGAATCTTTGTCATTGGTCTTGACTCCTTATGGTTCTAACTTAACTACGTCTATTGATTTCTAAGTTGACTTTGGGGCCGGCAAAAATAATGGCATTACCTTACCATTTTAAGAAAAAATTTGCAATCATTTTTCCGGGATATGCTTCTTAGGCAAGAAGCCGTGCGGCGGATTTGGCAAAATAGGTCAGAATGATATCGGCGCCGGCCCGTTTGACCGCGGTGAGGACCGCCAGGACGGCCGCCTCTTCATCGAGCCAGCCGTTTTGAACGGCCGCCTTGATCATGGCGTACTCCCCGGAAACGTGA
>Ga0114931_10003820_pt1 | contig 18985 bp, 15 predicted proteins | sample 2SBtaG_FD_89579 | JGI IMG/M metagenome (GOLD analysis project Ga0114931, IMG submission 89579) | Deep subsurface microbial communities from Kolumbo volcano to uncover new lineages of life (NeLLi) - 2SBTROV14_V59a metaG | ecosystem: Environmental > Aquatic > Marine > Volcanic | place: Kolumbo...
GGGAGGGATTCGAACCCTCGGTAGAGTTGCCCCTACGCAGGTTTAGCAAACCTGTGCCTTCAGCCAGCTCGGCCACCTCTCCGGATGGTACTGCTCGTTGATCTCCCACCGATTGAGGTGGGCTCGACGCCAAAAAAAGTGTAGCAATATAGCAATCTTTCCCTAACAAGTCAACTCGTTTTTCCAGGCACCTGGGGATCGAGTTAGAAGTCTAAGTGATAGGAATCGGCGTAAAAATAAAATGACTGGTCAGGTTGTGAAACGCGGAATGATACGTTAGAAAATACGGTAATGCTTAATACCCCAGGACAGTTCCTGCGCAGTCACCTTAAAGATGCTGGCCGCGGGAACGGCGAAGAGCATTCCCAAAATTCCCATAAGCTGTCCACCGGTCAGGATCACGACTATGATGGTAAGCGGGTGCAGGGAAACACTTTTGGAAACTATAAATGGTGAAACGAAAACATTTTCGAAAAGCTGAATACTGGCAAAAGCAACGGCCACGCCGGCGACGGCGCCGAAGGAACCCGTGTCCATGAAAGCGATAACCATCGCTGGGACTGCGCCAACAATTGGCCCAAAATAGGGAATCATGTTCGCAAACCCGGCGGTAGCACCAATGAAAAAAGCATAGCGGACTTGCAACAGTTGTAGCGCCAAGATGCTCAACGCCCCAACAATCAGCGCCACCAATAGTTGACCACGAATGTAGCGTCCCAGTTGTTTGCTCATCTTGTGCAGAATATTCAACGACATTTCAAAATAGCGATTAGGGACCCAACTAACGACGGTTTTTTTCATTCCGCGGCCATCGATCAAAAAGAAGAAAGTCATGAAAGCCAGCATGACGAATGACACGATGGCCGGCACGATCCCAACAACGGTAGAAAAACTCTTTGCGGCGATTTGATCGAGTTTTGCACGGACTTCGCGATCGACCATCGGGTTGGTCAACAGGGGGAAATCGTCGCCTAGTTTCTCCTTCAACTTATCCCACAATCCTCCGGATGACGGGTCTTGCATGCCGGCACTGAGCTGGCTGACCTCAGTCGAAATGACCGGCGCGAGGATCTTCAATGACACCGAAACCAACAAACCTATCGTGATAAAAACCAAAGCCGCCGCCAAGACGCGATTGACACCGCGGTTTTCCATGAAAGAGACGATTGGATCTAGAACAAAGGCCAAAAAAACGGCAAAGATCAGCAGGGTCAGCACTGACTGCAACATCGGCAGAAGGGAGAGGAGGGCTATGAGCGCGACACCAAGCACAGTCCAGGCTACCATCTTTCGCACCGTTTTCGGCCGGATCTGGATTATTAGATTCTTGCTAGGTTCTAGCATAGCCAATGCTTATGAGGTAATTGCATACTAATTTGAATGGTTCTAATTTCTTTGACATTCCCCCAAAACAGCGGCGATGAGATCGAAATGTAGATTGGGGAGGGATGGCCACGAAGTCCTCTTTGTGAGCCGCCAATCAGGTGATCACCTTGGCTGATTCATCGAGTTGGGCCCACAGCGCTTGCAACTCCCCGTTCGTGTGTTTTAAACGCTCTCCGATCATTTCAGCGAGCTGAAACAGGAGTTTATTGCCAAGCCGTGGCTTGCGGTCGATAAGTTCAAGAAGATCGGGCCGGAAGAGACCAAGTACTTTGCTGTCCTCTTTTGCTATCGCGGAAGCGGAACGCGGGGTTTCATCGAGAAGGGCGAGTTCACCAAAAAATTCGCCCCGGTTCAATTCGGCCAGGACTTCCCGATCTCCGTCTGATTTGTCTTTGTAAATGAGAACGGAACCTTCCTGCACGATGTACATGCCAACGCCGGGTTCTCCTTCGTAGAAAACCGTTTCGTCTTCCTGATATTCACGGCGATGCATAAGTTTTTGGAATTCGAGCAGTTCGGCCTTGCGCATGCCACGAAACAGTGGAATGCGTCTTAGAATTGCAAGCGTCGTTTCGGTTTCACCCGACGTCTTGCGAAAAACATTGGTCCATAGGGCGTCGCCGATCTTAAACTTGGGCCATGAATTATTGTTGTTTGTCTCCATCATCCTGATTACCAACATTTTGATACTGATTGAAGAATATAACCATTAGATCTTTCATGAGTCAAGTCAATTCTCAAAACAATCCTGCAACATGACAGGTAGAAGCACTCCACGTCGGGTTGATTGTGGTCTTAGGCTGGACAAATTTTTCCGAGCACTGCTGCTCGTGAGGCCCCGGTTGTCGCGGGCAAAGTCGCTGGCTCATTATGCACTGTCTCATTGGCGAGAACAGCGAAACAGATCGCCTCCTTCGCGTCTGAGGGAACTCCAAGTTCGTCGACTTTCAAGAGGCGCGTACGCTTAGAAAGTTGGTCAAAACGGTTCATCAAATACTTATTTTCAGCGCCCCCACCGCTGACCACAAATTCATTAATCTCCCCTCCCGCGGCCACGGCCCGCTGGTAAGCTTGCCAAATCGTTCTCACGGTGAGTTCCGCCACCGTGGTCACAATGTCTTCATGTTTCAAATCAAGGGTCTTCGCCTGTGACAACAGCCCTGCCGCAAAGTCGCCGCCAAACTCTTCCCTGCCTGTTGATTTCGGAGCCCGGGTTTCAAAGTAAGGGTGTTGCAAAGCGCTTTCCAGCAGTTCTTCGGAAACGCATCCGTGCGACGCAATTTTGCCGGCCTCGTCATATGGTTGTCCAAACAACTGCTGCATCAGCGCATCGAGCACCATGTTGCCAGGACCGGTGTCGAAGGCCGCGACATCTTCGGCGGCACACCCTCGTGGAAGAATCGTGATATTAGCAATCCCGCCAATATTAATCAGGGCACGCCCGACCGTATCGGATCTGAATGCGATGAAATCGAAATAGGGAACAAGCGGTGCGCCTTGGCCGCCAAAGGCGATATCCGCGGGTCGAAAGTCGGCGATCGTCAGAATCCCCGTTCGTTTCGCAATGACGCCGGGCTCACCAATTTGGAGTGTGGCGCGAGAACGGTAGCCGAACAACTCCTGTTCTTCAGGCAAATGGTGGACAGTCTGACCGTGCGAACCAATGAAATCAACCTGATCCCGGGCCAACCCGGCCTTTGCTAAGAGAGAGAGGGCGGCCTCTGAAAATATTTCGCCGAGCACCATGTTCAATAAACAAATTTTTTCTACCGTGCCGTGCCCGGGCAGAGAATTATCCATGATGTGTTGCGCCAGGCCGTCTGGATAGGGAAAGGTGAAAAACTCGATCAATTCGAATTCGGTGAGAAGGGAGTGGTTCCTGATCTTGACCAGGGCTGCGTCCACGCCGTCAACGGACGTTCCTGAGATAAGCCCGATGGCTAACTTTTCTGGTTTTTGTTGAATCGCGTGCAAGTCCATGGTCACGGCTCCAGGTCGCCACGGTGCAAGGCGCCATAGATTTCTCCGAGCACGTCCCAAACTCTTTGTGGGTCGTCGCTGCGATTATATGACATGTAGGCGTTGCCGGAGTAACTCCAGGCCGCAAAATTACGAACCCCCCTGGCATAGGCGACTGCGACAGCCTGCCGCAATTCTTCTTCCCGGCCTTGTTCGATCTTGTAGGCTTGAATCCAAATTTGCGCTTCCTTGGCGAACTGGTTACAGAGAGCCACGACCTCGCGCGAAAAATCCCCGACAAAAGCGTCCAGATTTTTCTCGAAAAACATCCAATAGGGATCCGTTCCTAAGGTTTGCAATTCGGCGATAGCCGCCACCCGCGACCAATTGGAGATGCCGATACGATCGTCTTTGAACGGAAGGAGACAAACGGTGTTTTTCAAACCCTTGTTCTGAGCGTAAACACACAGTTTCTCCAGAAAAAAAATGACGCTATCTTCTTTAAAGCGGATTATATTTTTTATTTCCGCCCTGGCAATGTCGGAGCCGTACCGCTCTCGGAAAAGAGAGGAACAGGTCGTGCACTGGCAGTGCCAAATCGGAAACCGGTTTCGGTCCCGGAGTTCAATGTAGAAATGGGGTTCGTCCCAAAAAAGAACATCAGCGCCGACCTCACTGGCATCATCGATCCAGCTACACATGAATTCCAGAAATCGGGGGTGATTCAGGCAGACCGCCGGCGCCATTTTTCCATCTGGCAGAACCTGGCAGGTGTCGATGTTCTGGAGAGCAAAGCTGCTGTAACTCTCTCCGCCAAAGACCCTGCCAACTCCCCACGGATCGAGATAACATTGCAAGCCGGACGCTTTGGAGAGGGCAACCATCTCGGCGACGGACTCTTTGTAAAACTGCTGATCGTTTTCTGAAAATGTGTGGAGAATGAAATTGCAATGGTGCGACACAATCTCCTCAAGGTCCACGACGAAGTGTTTGGGGTTGCGGTTGCCGAAATAGCTGATCCCTGTTTTTATTTCGTGCATCGGACTCTTACTGTTCGTCATGAAAATATCATGCTTACGGGGCGATCAGTCTGATAAGCCGTGGTGTCAGCATCGTGGTGACGACTACTTTTAGGATGCTGCCCGGGATGAACAGAATCACGCCGATCCAGATCGTTTGCATGATAGTCGTTGGTTTTGAGATAACATAATTTAGATTGAGGTAAAGAACCGTTACCCCGAAAAGATAGATAATACATAGCCCCAACGAATTGGCCGCCAGGAGGCGTGTCATGCCGATGTTGTTCGATGCTGAAATGGATGCGCGACCCCAAATCACGAAACCAATCGTGTAAGCGGCAACGGGATAGGCGAGTAAGTATCCGAACGTTGGCTGTAATACATACGCCGGACCGCCACCGTTTGCAAATACAGGAACGCCCGCCAAACCAACCACGAGATAAACCAGTTGGCTTATCGCCCCATATCGCGGTCCCAGGAGAGCCCCGGAGAGAATAACAAAAAACGTTTGGAGCGTCATCGGCACGTAGGGAATCGGAATTCTGATAAAAGCCCCGACGGCAGTCAGGGCCGCGAACAGGCTAGCGAGAACGTAAAACCGAGACCTTTCCGTACGGAGGGGGTTACCTCCATTGTTCACGACCGTGCTGTTCAGGCCTCCCTTTTTTCCGGAGTCTCGTTATCTTCCAGGAAATCAAAAAGCAGCGTTTCAAGATCGTCTTCTTTGGGGTTGGTGATACCGGCCGTCTTGGTTAATCGAGCGTTCGTATCGGCCAGCTCTTCCGCCGTCGACGTCTCGTCCAGAGAGCCAACAAGGATGAAGCGCTGCAGAGAATTTGTTATTTCTGGCAGGGACCACATCTCTTTCGTCCGTGCCTCTTCTCCAATTTCCTCAAGCATCGCCGTGAGTCCACGATTCTGAATGATCGTCAGCAAGACTTCAGAATGAACCGTTGTCGACTCTTCTCCTACCGCCAGGGATTGAAATCGTCGATAAAGTCCAACTTCCTGCAGAAGGGTAGAGAGAGGCTTTTCGGCATAGGTTTCCTTCTCGCCACGTTTCAAGAGACGGTCGAGCTCAGCCACCGACATGGATGGTCCCCGAAAACCGGAAAGGGCTTTTATTAAGCGATCGATGTAACCCCGCGTTTCGCCGAACCCCTTGAGGATCATCTCGATATCTGTCTTGAGAATTTCTTCATTCCGCGATACCAAATCAAGCGCTTTCTGGCGTGGACCAACGATCACTTCGATTTCAAAGGCGATGGCATCTTCCGCGATGAGGACGACTTCTTCTTTTCGTAACCTGGTCTCGCTGATAAACGTGGCGTTAAGCTTGTCGATCTGAGCCTGGATGGCGGCACTCTCCATCGAGTAGCGTTCGAGACTTCGTACTTCGAAGGGCTTTTCTTCCACCAGAATCTTTCGCGCATATTTTGACAGAGATGCGGTGAAAAGTTCAGGAAAAGGGGTTCCCAAAATGGTTGAAAGGGTAACACTTTCCGCATCGCCAAATGCACGGTCCAGGATTGCCCTGGTGAGGCGTTCTGTTTCATTTTGCCAAAAATCTATTTTCACCCTCTAGTCCCTTTCGAAAACAAAACTAAAATCAATGCTGTTATAAAAAACTTGGGATGCGCGTCTTCGATGTCACGTTCCGTTACGTGGTTAAAGAACCTATTCTTGCTCCGCTTCTTCTTCTTCCCTGACGACGCGTGCGACGTCTCCAACCCGATCTCCTTGATCAACCCTGATCAACCTGAAGCCCTGTGTATTTCGCCCCTGTGTTTTTATTTTCTTCACGCTTTGCCGCATGAGTACGCCGTTTGTGGTGATGATCATAATATCATCGTCATCGACCACTTCCTTAAGCGTCACCAGGTCTCCCGTCTTCTCCGTGGCCCGCAACGTAAAAACGCCCTTCCCGCCACGATGGCTGACACGATACTCATTGAGGTTGGTCCGCTTTCCCATACCAAATTCACTGACTACCAAAACCGTCCCTTCGCGTTTGATCACGATCATGCCGACCACGGAATCGTTTTGGCCAAGATTGATTCCCTTGACACCGGTCGCCGTCCGGCCCATTTTTCTAACTTCCTTTTCATGAAACCGGATGGAAAACCCTTTTCGGGTCCCGATCAGAATATCATGATTGCCATTGGAAATCCGTGCATCAATCAGATCATCGTCTTCCCGAATCGTTATGGCATTGATGCCGCCTTTGCGAGGCCGACTGTAAGCGCTCAGGGAGGTCTTTTTGACCAGCCCTTTTTTCGTGGCCATGACGACATATTGATCCTCTTTGAAATCCTTGACATTGACAAAGGCGGAAACCCGCTCACCCTTTGAGACTTGTAGGAGGTTAACCAACGCCCGGCCTTTCGTGGCACGCCCGGCCGGTGGTATTTCGTGCACTCTTAACCAATAACACCGTCCGATATTCGTAAAGAAGAGAATGTAACTGTGGGTTGAGGCCACGAAAAGATGCTCGATGAAATCTTCCTCTTTCGTAGAAGCGCCGGTCAGACCTCGTCCGCCGCGCAATTGGCGGCGATAAGTTGATGCGGGAATCCGTTTAATGAACCCGGTATGCGAAATGGTGATGACCATATCCTCTTCCGCGATCATGTCCTCGATCGTAAAATCTTCGGTCTCCCTAATGATCTCCGTTCGGCGCTCATCGCCATACTTTTGCTCCAACTCGCGCAGTTCGTCCGTTATCAACTGCATGCGTTTGTCTTTACTGTCGAGAATGGACCGCAACTGTTCGATCAGCTTGATGATTTTCAGATACTCATCCTCTATCTTCTGTCTTTCGAGTCCGGTCAGGCGCTGCAGCCGCATATCAAGAATTGCTTGCGCTTGCACCTCAGACAGCTTGAACCGTTTGATTAATGCCGCTCTCGCCATTTCCGCGTTCTTGGACTTCTTGATAAGTTCGACGACCTCGTCGATGTTGTCGAGACAAATCTTCAGGCCTTCCAGAATGTGGGCGCGTTTTTCAGCTTTTTCGAGTTCGAACTTCGTGCGCCGTACAACCACATCATGGCGAAAGTCCACAAAGTGCTGCACCATCTCTTTGAGGTTCAGAACTTTCGGCGCACCCGCGACCAGAGCTAGCAGATTCACTCCGAATGTCGTCTGCATTTGTGTATGTTTGTAGAGCTGATTCAGAACAGCTTCGGACTGTGCGTCTCGTTTTAGTTCAATTACCAGGCGCATGCCATCCCGGTCCGACTCGTCACGTACATCGGAGATGCCATCTAGTTTTTTGCCGCGAACAAGTTCCGCGATCTTCTCGATCAGCCTTGCCTTGTTGACCTGGTATGGCAGTTCACTTACAACAATACTCTCGCGGCCGGATTTATGGCTTTCCGTGGCAACGCGTGCCCGAATCACAACGCGGCCCTTGCCGGAACGGTACGCTTCATCGATTCCAACATCCCCATAAATAATTGCGCCGGTCGGAAAATCCGGTCCCTTGACATGCTTCATCAACTCTTCAACCGTGATGCCGCGGTTTTCGATGAAAGCAATGGTGGCATGAATGACTTCCGTTAAATTGTGGGGAGGAATGTTGGTTGCCATTCCGACTGCGATTCCGGACGCGCCATTGACCAGTAGGTTCGGCATAACGGACGGCAAAACGGTTGGTTCTTTGAGTGTTTCGTCGAAGTTAGAGACAAAATCGACCGTGTTTTTGTCGAGGTCGCGCAGGACCTCTTCCGCTATTGTGGCCAGTCTAACCTCAGTATATCGCATGGCCGCGGGCGAATCGCCATCCACGGAGCCGAAATTTCCCTGACCGTCCACGAGGGGATAACGCAGGGAAAAGTCCTGGACCATTCGCACCATGGAATCGTAAACGGCCGTGTCACCATGTGGGTGGTATTTACCCAGAACTTCTCCGACAATTCTTGCACTTTTCTTGTAGGCGCTGTTGGGCCTGATTCCCAATTCGTTCATTCCAAAAAGAACACGCCGATGAACCGGTTTCAAGCCGTCACGCACATCCGGGAGGGCGCGCGCAACGATGACTGACATCGAATAATCGATGTAGGATTTTTTCATCTCCTCTTCAATCAAGACCGGAATAATTCTATCTCTTTTTTCCATTGATGGGTCCTGTTATTTACACGTCCAAGTTGTTGACGTACTGTGCGTTGTCCTCAATGAATTTCCGTCTTAGCTCAACATTGTCGCCCATCAGAATGGAAAAAATCTGGTCCGCTTCAATGGCTTCCTGAACCGACACCTGCAGATTCGTTCTCTGCTCCGGGTCCATCGTTGTATTCCACAACTGGTCCGGATTCATTTCCCCAAGGCCTTTGTATCGCTGAATGGCAACGCTGTTGCCGCCCATTCTTTTCAAGGTTAGGTCGCGCTCTTCATCGTTGTAAACGTAATGTTCTTGTTTACCTTTGTGGAGGCGATAGAGCGGTGGCTGCGCAATGTAGACGTAGCCGTGCTCCACCAACTCCTTCATATAACGAAAGAAAAAAGTAAGAAGGAGTGTCCTGATGTGAGAGCCATCTACATCAGCATCCGTCATGATAATTATCTTGTGGTATCTGAGCTTCGACAGGTCAAACTCTTCGGTGCCGATGCCGGTACCTATGGCGGAAATGATCGTCCGGATTTCATCATTGGAAAGAATTTTGTCGATGCGCGCCTTTTCGACATTTAGTATTTTACCCTTGAGTGGCAAGATTGCCTGAAATCGCCGATCCCGACCTTGCTTAGCGGAACCACCCGCCGAGTCCCCTTCAACCAGGTAGAGTTCACACTGTCCTGGATCTCTGCTGGAACAGTCCGCGAGTTTACCTGGCAACGAGCCGCTATCGAGAGCCCCCTTGCGTCGTGTTAGTTCCCGCGCTTTGCGGGCTGCTTCACGGGAGCGGGCCGCCGTTAAGGCTTTTTCTATTATTTTTTTGCCTTCGCTGGGGTTTTCTTCCAAAAACGAAGCAAGGCCATCACCGAAAATCGATTCTGAGATGCCCTTAACTTCGCTGTTGCCAAGCTTCGTTTTGGTTTGGCCTTCAAACTGTGGCTCCATAACCTTCGCGCTGATGATCACCGTCAGCCCCTCTCTGACATCCTCTCCGGTGAGGGAGATATTCTCTTTTTTGAAAAGATTGTTTTTCTGAGCATAATTATTCAGCGTGCGTGTCAGGGCGGATTTGAAACCCACCAGATGTGAGCCGCCTTCTATTGTGTTGATGTTGTTGACATAAGTAAAAATGTTCTCGATATACGAATCGTTGTACTGTAATGCGATCTCTATATCCACATCTTCTTTTTCCCCTTTGATGTAGATCGGCTTTTTGTGGAGCGGCACCCGGCTCTTATTGAGATATTCAACAAAGGAAATCAGACCGCCTTTGTAATGGAATGTTTTTTGTTTTCCAGAAACCTCGTCTTTTATTCTTATCTCGGTCCCCTGATTGAGGAAAGCTAACTCCCGCATGCGTTCCGAAAGAATATCAAAACTAAATTGAGTGATCCTGAAAATAGTCTTGTCCGGCATGAAAGTTGTTTTCGTTCCATTCCGGTTTGTCTTGCCATTTTTTTTCAGGTCTGCTTCAGGAATGCCCGCCAAATAGCGCTGATGATAGATTTGCCCGGCCCGGCTGACTTCCACCTCACACCATTCAGACAGCGCATTGACGACCGAGACACCAACCCCATGCAGCCCGCCAGAAACTTTGTATGTGTTCTTATCGAACTTTCCGCCTGCATGCAGCACGGTCATTACGACCTCAAGAGCTGGTCTTTTTTCAGTGGGGTGCATGTCTACCGGGATACCTCTGCCATTATCCGCAACGGTAACGCTACCATCTTCATTCAGGACAATATCTATTTCCGAACAGAAGCCGGCTAGAACTTCATCGATGCTGTTGTCGACCACTTCGTAAACCAGGTGGTTCAGGCCACGTGCTGAAACATCGCCAATATACATGGCGGGCCGCTTCCTCACGGCTTCGAGACCCTTTAGAACTTGAATTTTTTCGGCGGTGTACGTTTGGGTGGCACCCATACTATCTCTCTTATCCGTCATTTAAGCTTTAGCCTCTATTATAAATATCTGATATCCCGAATAACTCGATCCTGAATCGATTCCGCGATTTTGGATAATATTTGATGCTTCATATAAATGAGTTCATTTCTCCAGACACTATTCTTCACTTTTACAAAAAGAATCCCATCAACAACTCGTTCTGGTTTTGTAACTTCAGAAATTTGATCGCCCACAATGCCAGGCCATTTGGCAATCGCCTCAAATTCCTTTACCTTCTTTTCGATTCCCATGTTACTGAGCAAGGCAGACAAAGACTTACTTAACGGTTCTGGGCTATTGCGTGACCGCACCAATTTGGCCTCCTTCGACACAAAACCTGGCCGTGTCGTTAGCAAATAAATGTGAATGGTCTGAAAATAAATTTTGTTTGGGAGTGGTTAAGACGACCTGTCCTAGGCCATCAATGGATTTGAGAACATTTTCCTCGCGCGCGGCGTCCAATTCAGAATAGCAGTCATCCAACAAAAGCAACGGTGTCTCCTGAAGCGCTTTTCGCAAATACTTAAACTCCGCTATTTTCAATGCAAGCAAAACCGATTTGTGTTCTCCGCGAGAGCCATATTTGCGTAGTTCCATATCATTTATTTTAAAAATAATATCGTCGCGGTGAGGTCCGGCCAGGGTGTTCCCCAATGCCCTCTCTTTTCTTTTCTGCCTTTCTAACGTTTCTAAAAAAACATGTTCTATCTCTTCATCCGTTGTAAATGACACGCTTTTTTTTATTTCTATTTGAAGATCGTCCTGCTGATTCGTCAAGTTTCTATATGTGGCGGCCAAAGATACCGAGAACTGGGCAACAAATGATTCTCTGAACAACATGATTCTCTTCCCTCTCCGGATGAGATTCTCCGTCCAGGGCGCAATAACTGAATCTTCGATGCTATTGCCCGCGCAAATGTTCTGCAGAATTCTGTTTCGCTGTTTTAGAATCCGATTATATTCTTGAAGATCGGAAAGATATGAAAGACTGACTTGGGAAAGTAGAATGTTGAGAAATCTTCTTCTTTCGGAAGGACCGGATGTCGTAATCCTGAATTCGTCCGGGGCCATTACTACCACGGGAAACTGGCCGAAAATCTTGGAGTGGCTTTGCAACCTCTTTCGGTTAATATTGATTTCTTTTTTACCATCCCTGATGTATTTGATAAAAACCGCATTTCTTATTTCTTTATCCTTTATAACATTTGCGCTTAGTGTAAACGAGGCAGCCTTCGTATTGAGTAAATCCTGGTTTCTTGCAAGTCTAAAACTTCTTCCCAAACATAGAAGATAAAGTGCTTCTATCAAATTGGTTTTTCCCTGAGCGTTTTGTCCAAAAACCACATTCACATGAGGAGAAAAACTGACGCACGCTGACGAATAATTTCGGAAGTCCGCCAACTCCAAATTCTGAACATACATCCAGCTTTTTTCCGCGCCTAATCATCATTCAATCTAATCGGCATCAGCAACATCAAAATATCCTCCCCTTCCATGCGGGTTTGGGGGTACATTATTCCGGCGCTGGTAGAATCTCTGAATCTAAGTTCAATCTCATCGGAGTCGAGATGTCGCAGGATGTCCAGCAGATAATTTGCGTTGTAACCAATATCCAGACTTTCGCCTGAGTATTCCACTGCCATTTTTTCTTGTGCCTCGCCTCCAAATTCAATGTCTTCGCTCTGAACGTGCAACTGCCCATCCGAAAGAGAAAGTCTGATCTGGTGCGTGATCGTATTAGAAAAAATGGACACGCGGCGAACTGAAGCACTGAGAAGGTCTCTATTAACGATTACGGACTTGTCGTTATCTATAGGAATAACGCGCTCATAATTTGGAAATTGCCCTTCGATGCCTTTGCTAAAAATAGTTGTATTGGACAAGCCAAAGACGATGTGGTCATCACTCAGGCCTATCTTTATCTGGTCTATTCCCTGCAGGTTCTTAGAAACAAGATTGAGTGCCTTGGTAGGAATAATAGTTTCCTTTTCCACCTCGGGTGACATAAAATCAGTATTTGTAATTCTAACGAGTCTATGACCATCGGTCGCGACAATCCTTAACTCTTTTTCCGTCACTTTCATGAAAACGCCCATAAGGGTGGTTCTCAACTCATCAGACGAGACAGCGAAGAGAGTACGCTGAATCATGTTGTTGAAGCGTTTTGCATCCATGAAGAAGTGTCCCAAACTTTCCTCGATTGAGATTTTCGGAAAGTCATCTTGTGCTTCTCCGGATAACCTGTAAAAGCCCTGCTCAGTCTTGAGTGCTATCTTAAAATCTTCATCACAATCCAGGTCCATCGGAATGTCGGGCAACTCGCGTACTATCTCGAAAAAAATCTTCGCGGGGATGGCTACCGCCCCATCCCTTTCGCCCTGTACATCAATGGCGGTAGAAATGGAAACTTCCAGATCCGTACCGGTCAGGTTGAGTTTATCCCCTTGCAGATCGAACAAAATGTTTCCCAAGATAGGGATAGTCGTCTTAGCTGGAACGACACCTATTATGTTTTGAATAGCTTGGTAAATATCTTTTCGATTGACTTTTAATTTCATAAGAAGCCCTATCTTGATTTAACCAACATTAAATCTAATTAATAAGTAAAAATAATACAAGTTAAATTTAGTTATTATAGTAGAGGCTGTGGATAAGTGGATAAGTATCGATTGTAATGAGATAAACCCATGTTTTATCTAAAACAACTTTTTCAGAAATTGCGTCATTAATGTTGATAGCAAGTTAATAAGTTGGGCATTAGTCACGGTGCTTTGTGGATAAATGACAAGGACGGCTGAGTGGTACACCGAGTCATATCATTTATCCACAGTCTATTCAGCAAAAAAGTCGAGTTATCAACATAGGATTGTGGATATTAATTGCTGGAAAATTCAATCTTTTTGTGTAGTTCAGCAAAATCTTTTTTAAGCGTATTATCGACCTGAAGCTGTTTCTCAACACATTGAAGAGCGTGGATAACGGTGCTGTGATCGCGGCCGCCAAAATGCAAACCAATGGTCTTGAGTGAATTTTTTGTCAGTTCTTTTGAAAGGTACATGGCAATTTGCCTGACATAAGCAATCTCTTGCTTGCGTGTTTTGGCACGCAAGAGATCATCCGCGATGCCGTAGTGGTCGCTGACAATTCTTTGTATCTCCTCGACGGTAACGTTTTTTTTCTTCTGGTGGCTGAGATTTCGTAAGACATTTTTTGTCACGTCGAGAGAAATATCCTGGCTTTTGAGAGAGGCATGTGCGAGGAGTCGAATGAGGGCTCCCTCTAGTTCTCTTATGTTGGAGGTTATGTTGGTTGCGATAAACTCTATAATGGCTCTCTCGAGGTGAATGCCGTATTGTTGTGCTTTTTGTTGGAGGATTGCAATCCTGGTTTCCAGATCCGGGGCTTGAATATCCGCTACAAGCCCCCACTGGAATCGCGAAAGCAATCTTTCTTCAACACCAACTAGATCTTTTGGAGGTCTATCCGACGACAGGACTATTTGTTTTCCAGCGTTGTAGAGGGCATTAAAAGTATGAAAAAATTCCTCTTGTGTGCGCTCCTTGTTTGTAAAAAATTGGATGTCGTCTACGATAAGCAAGTCTACATTCCGGTAAATCGAACTGAATTCGGTTGTCTTGTTGGTTTGGATTGAGTTGATAAATTCGATGGTGAATTTTTCACTATCGACATACAGGACGTTTCCTATGCCGCCCTTCTGTAACGTGAAGTTTCCGATTGATTGGATAAGGTGAGTTTTGCCAAGCCCGACACCCCCATAAATAACCAGGGGGTTAAATGTGGTTTTTCCTGGAGATTCCGCTACGGCAAGCGCTGCCGCTCGCGCAAACTGGTTATTAGAACCCTCGACGAAGTTATTGAAACAATAGCGATCTATGAGATTGGTTTTTTTTTCGGAACGTTTCTGCTTTTTATTTTCGTCTATCGAGGGGATTTCGGACAAATCCGGAGCTCCTTTCGAATCGAGTGCCACCGAATATCGAAGCGTTGCCCTTTCGCCGAGGACATCGAGCAAGGCACGATCGATTAAATGACTATAGTGCCCCTCTACCCACTCATAAAAAAACTGACTTGGGACCTCGACAGTTAGGTTTCGGTTATTGAGGTTGAGAGGAGTGATGGGTTCAAACCAGGTGGTGAAGCTTTGAGGATTGATGCTATCTTTGATACGGGATAAGCACTGATCCCAGGCGACGGCGCAGGAAAGAGACATATTGATGCATCCTTGTTTAAAGATATGGTGGTGACGGGGAACTCAACCAAACAAATGAGCGGTGAGTACAAACAGAAAAAAAGTTATCCACAAACTACCAACACCGGCTCCAAGTGTTGATTTTTCTTTATTTTTTTAGAAATTACGAGAGATGAACGTAATGGCGCGTGAACCATGAGCAAATCAGCAAAAGCACATTAAAGAATCGAAATAGGTGTTAATGAATTTTAAGTTAATAAAGTTATCCACATGTTATCGTGGTTGGTATGTCTCCGTTAAAGACATCAAAAGGTAGCAAAAAGAGATGGAATGTCAAGGACAAAAGAAATTGATTTTGGTACGATTACGATGAAAGGGCATAAGTCGCTGAGACGAGCGTCCAGGGCGAGTGTCTGGTGACGGAAGGGCGGGTCAGGCGACTGGAGAGGATTGTATTCTAATGTTCCTTTGGCAATCGACTTTCTTGCTTGCGCCATGAACGATATCATTTTCAAATTGTCCCCGGTAACATTTTTTGTGAGGCAATCCGCTTGTGATGGCAACACGACAATTAGCTTGACTTTTAGTGCAGCTTTTAATAAGTTTCGAAGTTTTTCACAAACCGTATTAAATAACCGGAATTGGATTTTTTTGTATGAAGAGAACATACCAGCCAAGTAATAGAAAGAAAGTCAACAAGCACGGCTTTCGGGAAAGAATGAGCACGAAGTCAGGGCGACAGGTCATCAAGGCCCGTCGTGCCAAGGGTCGCAAGAGCCTAACGGTGAGTGACAGAGGTTAAGCAAGCACAACCATCGTTGAGAAAGACCCCGCTGAAAGAAAAGGGTATCCGGAAGGCGGAGGAATTTAACCTCCTTTTTCAGTCTGGCCGTCGCATTTCCACGCGTCACTATATGGTTTTTTGTCGGGATTCTGACGGGACTCGATTTGGTCTAGCGGTCTCCAGGGCCATTAGGAAAGCGGTCGCCCGTAACGCGGCGAAAAGGAGAACCAAAGAAATTATTCGGAAACACTTGGACTGTTTACCAAAGAATAAGCGATTTGTGTTGCTGGCCAAGGCTGGTGTTGAACGAGAGCGTTTTAGGATATTAGAAGCTGAAGTTCTAAAACTTTTTGGACTTCTTGAACGAAGCTAACTTGATGAAATATGTCGGAGTTTTTTTTATTCGAGTCTATCAGATATTGATTTCTCCGATATTGCCTTCTTCCTGCCGTTTTTATCCAACTTGTTCTCAATACGCAATCGAAGCGCTTCAGAAACACGGGTTCATAAGGGGAGTCGGAATGACGATAGTGCGGCTTTGCAAATGTCATCCCCTCCACCCTGGTGGCCACGATCCGGTTTAGTGAACTCTATCAAAAAGCATAAGATATAAAAAAATGGAATTTGACCGAAAAGCTGTCCTTGCCATCGTCTTGATAGGCATCATTCTGCTCTTTATGCAGACGGAATTTTATCAAAAAAAGTTTTTACCTAAACCACCGACAGTTGCTTTCACCCCGGTTGATCCGGATAGTGAGAGGACGGTTGAAGCGGAAGTGCAACATGAATATGTCGAACCTGATGCAGGCTTACAGGAGGATAGTGTTCCGGCAAATTTAGACACAACGTTTGCTTCTTCAGCGAAGCGGGGAGACGGTGAAGATGTGACGGTGCAGACGGATTTGTATCGGGCGGTTTTTTCAACCAGGGGGGCTACTGTTCGGTCGATGGAATTGTTCGACTATCTTGATTCCATGAGTCAGCCTGTACAGTTGGTGGGTCGGGAAAGGGAAGGAAACCTGGCCCTCTTGATTCCAACGGATGACGATACCGTAGATACTGGTCAATTTTTGTTTGATTCGAAGATACACAACGTGGTGGTGTCCGAGGATAATCAAGAGGCCAGTCTGGTTTTTACGTTGCCTCTTGGAAACGGTCGTGCTATTCGGAAAACGCTGACGTTTTTTTATGGACGATATTCTTTCGATATGCGCGTGGAATTTACGAATATGAACCGTCTGATTCGGGGATTTTCCTATTTTGTTTCATGGAAGTCCGGAATGGAATCAACTGAGCCCGATCTTAAGTTGGATATGCAGAGCGCTAAGGCCTATACTTTGCAAGGCGACCTGGAAGATTTCAATGCAAAAGATCCTTTTCAAGTGGAACGCTTTGAAAATTCAACGCAGTGGGTTGCAATCAGAACAAAGTATTTTGCGACTGTATTAATTCCAAGGACCGCACCCGGGCAAGGAGTAAAATTTACCGGCACGCTTGAGGAAACAGGCGACGTTGTACCTCTTAAAAGGTATGCATTTGACCTGCGGGTACCGTTCGATCAGCGTCCTCACCGTACGGATGATTTCACTGTTTTCCTCGGGCCACTAGATTATGACGTGGTCAAGGGTTACGGGGTTGGCCTCGAGGGGATCATGGACCTTGGTTTTGCCGTCATACGCCCGTTTTCAAAATTTGTGCTTTGGAGTTTTACCCTGCTACATAAAATCATTCCTAACTACGGCTTCGTGCTCGTTATTTTTTCTTGTCTCGTGAAAATCGTTCTGTTTCCACTCACGAGGAAATCATCTCAGTCGATGAAGGAGATGCAGGCACTGCAACCATTGATGAAAGAAATGAACGAAAAGTACAAGGACGACCAACAGAAGAAAACCGAAGAGACAATGAAGTTGTACAAGGAGTATGGGATCAACCCGGTTGGTGGCTGTCTGCCAATGTTATTACAGATGCCTCTTCTGTATGCAATGTTCGCTATTTTCCGGTCGACGATAGAGCTACGTGGCGCTCCTTTTATTTTTTGGATTACGGACCTTTCGAGACCCGATACGGTCGCATTATTGCCGTTCACGCTCCCTCTTTATGGCAACACGGTGAATATTTTACCACTATTCATGGGTTTAACAATGTTCATCCAACAAAAAATGACCGTTCAAGATCCCAAGCAGAAGGCAATGGTTTACGTCATGCCATTCGTGTTTACACTCATGTTTAATAGCTTTCCCTCTGGCTTGAATTTGTATTATTCATTATACAACGTATTGTCCATTGTGCAAGACAAGCTCATACCCTACAAAACGCGTTCTCCAGAAGCATTGCGTGAGGCGCAACGGAAGAAAAAGAAAAAGAGACGAACCAAGTTTGATTACCGTGGCCGCAGCGCCTAGTGTTTGCACGCATCTCTCAAACTTTAACGTTTTGAAGAAAGACGCCCTGCGAATATGTGGGGCTATTTTTTTTTCACCATGACAAGAATTTCAAATCAAGCAAATAGTACGATTGCGGCTATAGCGACACCACCGGGGGTGGGAGGGATTGCGGTTGTTCGGGTTAGTGGACCCCAAGCGGTTTTGTTAACAGCTCAAATTTATTACTCAAACACCTCGTTAGAACAGGCGCAGTCTCACCGGGCTTACCTTGGTAAAATAATGATATCGACTGCAAACGGCCCTGGAACGCAGAAAAAGGAAGTGTTAGACGAGGTGCTGGTTACGGTCTTCAAGGCTCCGCGATCCTTTACTGGAGAGGATGTGGTAGAGATTAGTTGCCATGGCGGTGTCTATCTAACGCATCGAATTCTCGACCTGCTCATTTCTCGCGGTGCCCGGTTGGCCGAACCTGGCGAGTTTACGCAGCGCGCATTTCTTAACGGTAAATTAGATTTGTCTCAAGTAGAAGCCGTCGCGGATCTCATCGCCGCCAAGACGGAGTACGGTTTAAGGGCGGCGGCTTCTCAATTTCAGGGAAAACTATCAAAAAAAATTTCATGGCTCCGGGCTAAGTTGATCGAAATATGTTGTAACCTGGAATTAGAACTTGATTTTTCAGAAGAAGATATTGTGCTTACCAGCAGAGATAAGATCGCGAAACAGTTGGATGAAGCCGAAGGAGCAATAAGTGAGTTGCTTGCAACGTACCACCGCGGCCGGGTGATTCGGGAAGGAGCAAGGCTCGCCATTATTGGAAAGCCGAACGTTGGGAAATCTAGCCTGATGAATACGCTCTTGAAGCAAGACCGCGCGATTGTGACGGATTTCCCCGGGACCACTCGGGATGTAATAGAAGAACAATTGGACATTCGGGGAGTTTTGTTTAGAGTGATTGACACGGCGGGAATTCGGTCAACCGAAAATATTATTGAAAAAACGGGTGTTGCACGTAGCGTGGAACAATTGCGCTTGGCTGATGTTGTTGTGGCCGTATTTGATGCGTCGCGGGTGCTCGATCGGGAAGACGACCAGATCATCTCAATCGTTCGAAAGGAACGTGAGTTGACCTCCAGGTCAATCGTTGCGGTTCTCAACAAAACAGATCTGGCTTGCGTAGTGAAC
>Ga0114931_10003821_pt1 | contig 18980 bp, 13 predicted proteins | sample 2SBtaG_FD_89579 | JGI IMG/M metagenome (GOLD analysis project Ga0114931, IMG submission 89579) | Deep subsurface microbial communities from Kolumbo volcano to uncover new lineages of life (NeLLi) - 2SBTROV14_V59a metaG | ecosystem: Environmental > Aquatic > Marine > Volcanic | place: Kolumbo...
TCGGGCGAATGGTCCGCCATCGGCACCGCGAGTAACTCGAACTGCTGGCGAAGATCAAGTCGCGGGGCCAATTCGGCAACGGCTTGCTGACGCTCGACGATCTTCGTGGGCGGGGCCGCTTCAATCAACCACCGGCTTACGGTCGCGCGGCCTATCGGCGTGTGGGCGGTGCCCAAGAGTTGTGTCAGCGACGCATGTCCGAAAAGGTCCAAGTCACGAGCGAACGCTTTGTGCCGCCAATAGTCAAGCGTCTTGGTCTCGGGCAATTCGTTCCATTTCCGTTGGAAACGCGCCACGGCCTGTTGGTTGATATCCCGTAGCACCGCCAAGTTGTCGCGTTTCCGGCTCATCCGGCGATGTGCGACAACCGCCACGACAAACCCTGCGAATGCCGCACCGGCGGCGGTGAGCAACACCATGCCGAACGTCGACTCGAAGGCAAGGCCTGTGAGACATAGTGTCAAAGCGGCAAAAAACGTGATCAACCGCACGTGCATCAACCGCGTTGCCTGGGCGGCCATGGCATGATGTTCGGTGTCGAATGTCGCGCGGCGCTGCTGGTACATCCGCACAACGGAATCGTCCCGTGGTGTTTGATCGGTCGCCGCCTGGAACGACTCGCCGGGTGTCGTTTCACGCGGCTCGGCGTGGTTTGTGTGCGTCAATGTTGCTGGACCTCGATTGCCGTGGCGGGCAGGAAACCTCAGGATACACGCTTGCACCACCTTGCCCCAAGGTCTTCTTGGGGGCGATCACGTGGGGATTTTGCTTTTTTCGCGGCACAGGGAGACAGCATGCTTGCGTGGCGCATTTGGGCCCGGGCGGTTCAGCAATTCGACGATCGTGCGACGGCACAACCTTGGCGTCTGGTGGCGCTGCGGCGCTGGCTGGCATGTTCCGCGGTCGTGCTCTTGCTGGCCACTTGGACATTGTGGATGCCGCAACATGTTTACCCACAGGTGCCGCTACTGGCTGGTTGGAGCGGATTGCCGAGCGTGGGTGAGTGGGTTGCCATCGCCACGGCGGTCGTTGCGTTGGGAGCCACGATGATAACCCGGCAGCGAAACAACACGTGGCGCATCGGTCTGATGGTGTTCGCCACGGCGCTGGTCCTGCTGTTCTGCGGCGATCAACATCGCCTTCAACCTTGGGCCTATCAGTTTATCGTGTTGGCGGTTGTGTTGGCGACGGTCGAGTCGTGGCGATCGATCGTCTTGGCTCGTATGCTGGCGGTGAGCATCTATTTCTATTCGGCCCTGTCCAAGTTTGACGAAACGTTTCTAACGACCCTTGGCCCGCGGTTTCGCGATACGTTGCTGGCTCCACTGGGTTTGAGTGGCGATCACTGGGGTCTGTCGGTGGTGTTTCCGTTGGGCGAGTTGGCCGTGGCGACGTTGTTGTTTTTTCGCCCAACGCGGTCCGCTGGTTGGGTTAGCTCGCTGGGGATGCACGCCTTGATGCTCGTGATTCTCGGTCCGTTGGGGTTGGGGCATAGCTGGGGCGTGCTGCTGTGGAACGTGTACTTCATCGGACAGAACTTGATCTTGTTCGCCCCATTTGGCAACGCGCGAACATCGATTTCCGCCGCCGTCGGAAACCCGACTCAACGGCATTGGATTCAACAGGCGACTCCCCCCGCGGCGGTCTCCTTGGTCGCGGAGATATTGCTGGCGGTTGTGTTGCTCTGGCCCGCCTTCTAGGTTTTTGGATGGTGCGACAACTGGATTGCGTGGGGTCTGTACGCCCCACGAGCCGAGCGTGTCGAGGTCTTGCTCGACGTGGACGATGTGAATCGCTTGCCTCTGGTTTGTCGCGACTACCTGGAGCCGAGCGACACGGGGCACCATTGGCGGCGGCTTCGTATCGATCGGTGGTCGCTCGTCACGCTGGGGGTTCCCGTCTATCCGCAGAACAGGTTTCAACTGGGCGTGGCGTTGGCGGTCGCGACCACGGCGAAGCCGCGAGGACAGTTCCACGTGGTCGCCTACGGCCGCGCGAACCGGATTACGGGGCGGCGACAATTTCGAGAGTATTGGGGCGCCGCCGAGTTGCGCGATGCCGCGCGCGGGTATTGGCTCGGCATGATGCCCCGTTCCAATTTGCAAGCCGACGGCGAGTAACGGCTTCTCCAGCCACGGACTCTCGCCCGAATCAAGAACGCGCCCACCGCGGCTGATTCGCGGCTGCTTGACTCCGCTCTGATCGCGGCCCACAATCGCTGTGCCGCGGAGTATGATCGAGGCTTTGATGGGGCAAGAAGCCTGGCGCGGCTAATTCCCCCCCCTTCCCCTATGTTTGAAGGGTCGTGTTGGCCACGGGGGCCGAACGACCACGCCGCGCGGAGTCAATCCAGCGGCGTTTCAGTGGTACATGAGAAGCAAGCGAGCGGCGATGGAGTTCAAAGAAGGCCACACCGTTGGTATCGATTTGGGTACGACTTTTTCCACGATTGCCCTCCTTGATGATGAGGGAAATCCGGTACCGATCGAAAACGAAGATGACGATGTGGAAACTCCCAGCATGATCGTGCTAGCGGATACGGGGCACGTGGTCGTGGGGCCCAGTCGCATGCGGGCGGCTTTGGAAAGCCCCGAGAATGTAGTCGACCGCGTGAAGCGGCACATGGGTGACGTTCAATACAAGCGCACGTTCGACGGAAAGGAGATCACGCCGGAGTTTCTCTCGGCACTGATCTTGAAGAAGTTGCGCCAGGACGCGGAGAAACGCATCGGCAAGATCGCCAACGTCGTGATCACGGTGCCGTACTATTTCAATGATGCTCGCCGCAAGGCAACGCAAGACTCTGGCAATATCGCGGGCTTGAACGTAATCGACATTATCAACGAGCCGACCGCCGCCACGCTAACCTATGCGTGGCAGCGTGGCGAGTTGGGAGCGACGGGCACGGCGTTTGAAAAACCGCGGCAAGTGTTGGTGTATGATTTGGGTGGCGGCACCTTCGACGTAACGCTGGTTCGCTACACGCCGACGCACTTTCGCGTGCTGGCCACCGACGGCGATGTGCATCTGGGCGGCATCGACTGGAACGACCGGTTGGTCGACTATGTGGCCGAGGAATTCAAGTCGCGACACAAGATGGATCCGCGGGAGTCGCCCGAGACGCTACAGATCTTACGCAACGATTGTGATCTAGCGAAGATCGCGCTGACCGAAGGTGAACAGGCCACGATCACCGTAAGACACGGCGGCAAAGGTCTGAGTGTGCCGGTCACTCGTAAGCAGTTCGAGGAAATGACCGGCGATCTATTGCAGCGATCGCTCGACACGGTTGACTTGGTGCTGGAACAGGCGAAGACGCCGATCGAAGCAATCGATGCGATTGTGTTGGTGGGTGGGTCGACCTTGATGCCGGCGGTGCCCCGGCGATTGGAAGAAATGACCGGCGTGAAGCCGTATCAGGGACTCTCTCCCCATACCTCCGTCGCGCAGGGGGCCGCCATTCACGCGGCGATTCTCGACGCGCAACACCGCGGAGACAAGAGCCCCTTCGCCGAATCGGTTCGCAAACATCTGGCCGGAATCAAACAAGAAAACGTCAACTCGCACGGCTTGGGCGTGGCGGCGAAAAACCCTGCCACCGGGAAAGTGATCAACCACGTGATGATCCCCCGAAATACGCCGTTGCCGGTCGAAGTGAGTCGCACGTTCAAGACCAACGCCGACAATCAGCAACGGGTGAACGTGCAAGTGATCGAAGGCGATGCCCCCGACCCGGCGGCATGTACCCTAATCGGCAATTGCCGAATTAGCGATTTACCGCCCGGGCTGCCCAAGGGGTCGCCGGTCGAAGTGATCTACGCCTTTGACGAGTCGGGGCGTGTCATCGTGCGTGCCCAAGATAAGACGGGCGGGCGCGAAGCACACATCGAGATCGAACGACGCGGTGGGCTCAGCGACGATCAAATCAACGCCTACACCAAGTTGGCACATGACTATAAGGTAGAGTAGCCGCGGCGCGCGGGCCAACCCGCGCCCTGGCGAGACACCCTTGCCAAACGGCGCAGACTCTCCTCTTGAAGGCATCTGTTTCATGTCTGAACCACTGAACGTCTATCGCGATTGGCTGGGTATCAAGAACCCCCAACCGCCGCTTGATCATTACACCCTGTTGCGGCTTAAAAAATTCGAGGACGATTCGGCCAAAGTCCGACAGCACTACCGCAAGCTGAATGCCCACGTGCGAAAGTACGCCGCGGGCGATTATGCCAAAGAGTCGCAAGATTTGCTCAACGAGTTGGCCAAGGCCATGCTCTGTCTGACCGACAGAGGGCGGAAAGCGGAGTACGACGCATCGTTGGGACGCGACGACCCGGGACAGGGCCGTAAATATACCTTCGAGCAGATCCTCGTCGGGCGAAAGATTATCGACAGGGATCAACTGAAAAAGGCGCGTGACTACGCCGATGCGATCGGGCTCGAAGTTCGCGATGCGCTGGTGCAACAAAAATTCGCATCGCAGGACGTGGTGATTCAGTCCTACGCAGAATCGTTAGGACTGCCGTTCGTCGACGTGGGTGATCTTCAACTGAACACCGAACTCATTGGCAAAGTGCCCGCCGTGTTGGCTCGACAAAACTCGTGCGCTCCGATCATGATCGACGATGGTCAGGTGCTGGTGGCTTCGCCCAACCCTTTGATGCCAGATGTGGAAGATGAATTGCGGTTGCGGTTCGAAATGCCCGTGCGCTCGGTGTTGTGTACGCCGACGGGGATCAACCAAGTCGTCGCCGAGCACTATCCCCGCGAGGCAGCCGCCGCGGAGATCGCCGCCGGGTCCGATCAGTCATCGCTAGCGTCGGGCAGTTCGGGCAAAGAAACTCCCGAAGCAACCGCCGCGATGACCCCCGAGGAGTACGCGGAAAAGAAGAAAGAACGGCGCAATATCACGTTGTTGTCGTTCAACTTCACGATGATCATCTGCTTCGGCGCGACGCAGTTTTTTGTACTGTCGTATGTCGTCGGCATCACCTACGCACTTCCCTTGGCGTCCATGGTCGCCGGCGCGGTGTACATGCTCAAGAAGTAGTCGGATGGTCGCCGTCGAGAAAAGGACGAAGCTTGTCGACCGTTTCAGATTTAGCGAGCTCGAGTTTTCCGAATCCCGGTTCCGCCCCGGCATCGATGGCCAACCGTTGATGCTCCGGATAATTGGTGATCATCATCACCGGCAACCCGGCGTGATCGGGGTCGGACTTGAGGTGGCGGATCACGTCCAGTCCGTCACTGTAATCGCGGTCGAGCTTGCGGTTCACCAACATCAGATCGAACGATTCGTCGGCCAATCGCGCGAGCGCCTGCGACCAATCGTCGACCGAGACGACCTCCGCGGCAAATCGATCTTTCATCAGTTGGCTGATCCCCCGATGGTCAAAGGAACATTGGCCAACACTTAACACTCGCTTCATACCCACGGGCGACCTCTTGGGGAGTTGAAGTCGCACGATGGGCCAAGGCGTCGTCGACCGATCGTGCTCGGACGTGTTTTCTCGCGGCGATTACTCTTTGTTTTCAATCGCGAACAGGTGCGACTTGTTGGAGATATACAGCACGCCATTGGCGACGATGGGGGTCGTGTAGACCGCGTTCTCCATGTTGATTTCGGCAATTGGTTCGGCGGCGTCTGGGTCGCTGGACAACTTGAATACGGCCAAATCACCATCTTCATCGCCAATGTAAACCTTGCCATCGACGATCAGCGGCGATCCCCAGGCGGAAGCCAACATGTCGTAGGTCCAATAGAGCTTACCCGTCTTGGCGTTCAAACAGTGGAACAGGCCGCTGAAGTCGGCGAGGAACAGAAGGTCGTCTTTAATGGCCACCGTGCCGCAACTCCGGTGCAGCGACTCCTCGAACGAGAACTTTCCATCTCCGTCGATGTCGTCCCGCGTATATTGCCAAACCGCGGCCGAATTGGGGTTCGATCGAGCAATTTCACCTTCCTCGGCGATGACCGCCTGAATCCGTCGAGGGGGAATGGGATGCTCAAGGTCGTCAACCTTAAAGGCCAACGCCGGGCTCACGTCGCCACGCTTGGTGGGATCGATGCACCACAGATGACCAACACCTTCGCCATGTTCGGGATCTTGCCCGACGGCAATGTAAACCAAACCATCGTGAATCATCGGCGTGGCAATCAGGTTGTTGCGCGTGCCGCGTCCGCCAAGAATCCACTTCGATTCTTTCGGGTTGCAGTCGAATTTCCACAGCAGCTTTGGTTTGCCATCGACGCTCTCGGTTCCGTGGAAGGCGTACAACCAGCCATCGCCCCCGGGGAACAAAACTTGAGGCACCCCGCCGAGCACCGCGAACGCCGGCGAAGACCATTGCCCGTGCAAGATGTTGGTTCCCGGGGAGTTGTCGGTCCAGATGACCTCGCCGGTGTGCTTGTTCAAGCAGATGAAGCTGGGAGCATTGGGTGCCGGCAGATTGATGTGCGACTCGTCGACTCCGTTGGATGTGTTCACGAACAACAGGTCTCCCGCCGAGGTAACCGAGCAGCTACACATGTTGTGCTGCGAGGTGCCCAATTCGCGCATCATGTCGAGATACCACACGGCATCGGCTTCATTACCCGTGGGGTTGGCCTCGTCGGTGAAAGGACCATCGTTCTCGCCGTCGGCAAACCCTTCCGTATCGAGACACGCCACCTCGCCACGACTGGTCACGAACCACAGACGGTCGCCTTCGACAAGCGGAGCGCAACAGATTCCTTGCAAGGGCCAATCGTGGACACGCCCGGTGGGTAGCTTCTCGCTGGAGTGTTGCCACAGAAACTGGCCATCGGATTCGCGGAAACAAAGCAGACAGCCAAGATCGACATCGACCGGATACTGATCAAGCCATCCGCCGCCGTTGTTGGTGCCAACGTAGATTTTTCCGTTGGCTACCACCGGATTCCCGTACGTCTGGGAACCAAGTCGGGCGACCCATTTGATGTTTTTTGCATTTTCTTCTTTCCACTTACCGGTTTTGTAGTCGAAACCGCCGACATTCCACTCTTGCGGAATATTCTCCGCCTCGGGGGTGTTGTTGCGCATGGTCGAACCACCCCATTGGTTCCAGTCATGGGCACCCACGCCAACGGGCGCGGGATACGACTCGCCTTCAGCCATGACCATCTTGATGTCGCCAAGCGGGTTCGAGGAAGCTTCAGCCGCCGGCGGGCTAGCGGGGGCTGTCTCTGGTGGAGTCGCCGATTCCTCGGCCGGCGGAGTTGTCGGGGGTTCGGTTGGCGGAGCTTTTGGGGTTTCGACGGGAGGAGCCGTCGTCGGTTCCTTTTCTTCAGCCGCTGGTGAAGCTGCCGGAGTTTCGGCTGGGGAAGTCGCGGGGGCTTGCGTGGCGACATCCGCCGGCGAAGTCGCGGCGGAGTCGGCTACCGGAGTCGTGGGCGATTCGGTCGATGGACTACAGGCGGTGAGCATTACAGACCCGGTGCAGAGGGTCAGCACACAAAGGAAACAGCGTTTGGACATCGAAATCAGGTCTCCGATGGTTGCCGGGGGGGAAAGATGGCAAGTGGGTTGTTGAAAGTTAGCAGCCAGCGTGAAGGAAGCTAATTTGGAGTCACGCTGATGTTATCATAAAAAATCTCGGCGTCTTTGGTGTTGCCGAAAAGGCCCGGGCTGCCGATCGTGTTGGGAGCTTCATCGCGAGCTTCGATGGCCCACGCTTCGGGCTCCTGTTGGTCGCGGGGCCACACTTTTCCACGCAGCACGGCGACCCCGTCTTCGACGGCCGCTCGGAACTTCAAGTGGTACCAGACGTTGGGTTCCCATTTCAATGGCACGGTTTCCGACATTCTTCCGAGCTGCGGGGTCCAGGTGCGGATTCGCAGTTGTTGTGAATCGCCCATCAAATCGAGCGTGTATCGCTGACCGATCAATCCGATATCGGGCATGCGACCGTTGGAGATCGCGCCTTTCACGTCGGCTTCGATCGTGTAGTCGTGCAACTCGGGAGGTCCCATCCAACATTGGCTACGTGTTCCCTTGGGAATGGTCGTAACCTTGACGATGAGCGACTCTCCGTCGACATCGCGCGGCTGATGGCGATAGCGCGCGCCAACCCAAGTGATTGGAACCTGTCGATCATTGAAATCGAAGTGCCAAGGCAGCGGCGGGATGACACGCAGCCGTGCGCCGCCGGTCAGTTCGCCGACCTTGGCGGAAATCTTCACGCCGACGTGTCGCGGTGTGCCTTCCACCGTGCTGGCGGCGGTGAAGGTGCTCCCTTGAAACGTGCCACCGGTGTCTGCGAAAAACTCTGCCGCGGCCGCCTCTTCCAGCAATTGCCCCCGGGCGTTGAATACACGTGCCACAAACGGTTGTTCATCTCCGGGCTTCAACAAGGATTCAGCGGGCACGACTTGAACGTATGCCGGCGTGCGATCTTCGTCGACCGGGCGTTCCCGCGGAGCCGGCGGTGCGGGAGTGACCCCAATTTCCGCATCCGGGTCGCCCAAACAATAGAGACCGCCGGTGGTGGGCAGGTAAATACGACCACGGTAGACAATGGGCGAACCGTGAACCTCGTCGCCCGCGGGAAGGCGCACGCGATGAATGATTTTTACCCCCTTGTCCTCGTCGGGTCGCAAGATGTAACAGCGACCGTTGGCGGTGCAGGCATAGATCTTCCCGTCGGCGTACAGCAGACTGGACCGCATTTGGGTGCCCAATTTCGTGCGTCGGCCGATTTGCTCGCCCGTTTCCGGATTGATCACATACAGACCGGCGGAGTCGTCGACGACATAGAGTCGGTCGTCGACCAGCAGCGGTGAACTTTTGCCGATCCGCAGTTCCGGAACCTTCCATAGCACTCCGGTTTCGGTGATGTCCCCGGTGAGTGTTCCGTCGAGCGCGACCAGGCCCCCCATCGAGAGTCCATCGCGATTCTCTTCGCTATGACCGGCAAAGACCCGGTTGCCGACCACCAGTGGCGAGGTATTGATCCCACGTCGTGAGAAATCGTAATGCCAGATCCCGCGCCCGGTGCGCGACTCCATGGCCCAAATCTGACCGTCTCCCGAGCCGAAGACCAGCATCGCACGACCGTCGATCACGGTAATCGTCGGGGTGCTGTAGGTCGTGTCGTAGGGGAGCAGTCGGGTGCTCTTGAACCAAACGACTTCGCCGGTGTTCTTATCGAACGCCAAGAACCGATGCGCCGGTTTCGCCATATCACCCCAACCGATGACGATGGAACTGATGATCACCAAGTTTTCAAACACCACCGGCACATTGGTTCGGCCACCGTAGGTGCTCAGTAGTCCATACTCTTCACTCATCGAATGCGACCAAATTGTTTCGCCGGTCTCGCCATCGAGACACTGGAAAAGACCGCATACGCCAAGAGCGTACACGCGACCCGAATCCGGATCGCCCACGCAACTCGACCAACCGACGCGTTCGGCGGGAACATCGGAGAGATAAACGTTGAAAGTATTCTCCCACAGGATCTTACCCGTGTCAGCGTCGACGCAGACAACCTTTTCACCTTCGCGTTTTGTGTCGATCGCGTTGCGTGTCAGTTGGTAGAGCTTGCCCGACATAACGATAGGTGTCGAGCGGACGGCCACGTCTTCGTTTTTCCAAAGAACGTTTTCACCCTCGGGGTCCCAGCGATCGATGAGGCCGGTTTGGCGTGAGATACCGTTTTGCTCGGGGCCTCGCCACATGGGCCAATCGATCGACCCCGCCTCTTCCGCGGTGGCGCGCGGAGCCATGGGGCTGCCAAGGATAACGAAACAGATAGCAACGACGCGCACGAAGCAGCACGACGAAAAACAGGTTCTCATGGATGCCCTTCCGTTTCCAAGCAAGGGGGGCCAGGCGGGAATATCAATTGCAGTATATAGGTAGGATATGCCGTCGGAAAGCGATGAGCAAGTCACGGTCTCAGCCGGTGAAATGGCGGCGAGAGACGGAGAAACGCCACTTACGAGCGACACCATGCGTAGCAGCCCAGAGCTTCCCGGTACGGTCGAACTGCTAATCGAACCATTCGTCGCTGGGATCGAACTCAGGAACAACGATATTGAGAACCTTCATCTTCCCCATCGCACGGTGGCGGACGCCGGGATGAATCACGATGCACATCCGGGGCTTCAGGTCGATCAGATCATCATCCAGTTGCAGCTTCGCGCCGGCTTCGCACTCCAGGATAAAGTAGGTCTCGGTGAGTCGCTTGTGATAGTGCAACCGCGCATCGAGTGAGATATCGACGACATGCAGCGTGCCAGGGAACTCCGCCACATGGGCCAGTCCCCGGCGGCTAGTACCGCAAGGACACGACACGCCCGGCAATTGATCGAAGTCGACAAGGTCGTATCGACGGGTGCCGGTGTCATTCATCGCGGATGAACTCGAACGCGGGACATTCCAGAAAAAGAACACGGACGTAGCGCAACGCGGTCCGTCTCCCAGGCACGGCATGAGCCAGGACTAGCGTTCATCACAAGTAGCACGCCCGAGCGCCACGATAACAGATCCACTTTGCTCCAACCACAAGCGATGCACTCTGGTTTGATCGCGTTTGGTGCTATCACGCTGTCCAACGCTGATTCCGCGACCACGGGGCGCATCGGACAACCGGCAAGGTTTCACCACCTTTCGTGTGCCGCAGAGTTTGCTCAATAAGAGCACTAACCCAAGTGGTGAAAATTACTTCGGTGAACTCAAGCACGTTGCGCGACGCGACCGATACCGTAATTGTCGCCGGAAAAGGCATCGCCCCCAGGCAGCCCATTCCACGGCGACCGTCACCAGGTCGAGAACGTCTCCGAAAGGCTAGGGACAGGCAACGACCACGGCGACGCCCCAAGTTCACGCCACTGCGATGCTCTCCCACGAGAGGATCGCCCCACCCGGACTACCACGCATTAAGCGGCTTCCGTGATTGCGGAAGTCGTCCTACCACGGATGGTTTTTTGCGAAGCACCGAGTGTTTGGTGCGCCATTCTGCGACTGTCAGTTTGAGTTGCGCGCTACTCAAGTTCACTGTTAGAAGGAGACGTTGCTCGATGAAGTTGAAAATGTTCTTTGGAGCGCTTGTGCTCTCAGTGGGCATGTGCACCCAGAGCTTCGGCTTCGAGCTTCTCGACCGAATGTTGGGTATCAACGCCCACCGCTCTCACGGCGGATGTTCGTCGAGTTGTTGTGAAGCAAGCTGCTGTGACCCCTGTGAAGCCAGTTGCTGTGATCCTTGTGGCAACGACAGTTGCTGCGAAGCCAGTTGCTGCGACCCGTGCGCCAGTTCTTGCAACGAAGCAAGCTGCTGTGATCCATGTGCGGGCAGTTGTGAAGCTAGTTGCTGTGAGCCGGCCAGTTGCGACTCTTGTGGATCGAGTTGTGATTCTTGCGGATCGAGCTGTGGAAATTCCTGCGGATCGTGCTGCAAGAAGCATTGCGACCTGTTCAGCGGTTTGCGTGGCCTGTTCGATTGCCACAAAAGTTGCTGCAAGTCGTCTTGCTGCGAGCCAGCCTGCTGTGATCCTTGCGGTAGCTCGTGCTGCGAAGCCAGTTGCTGTGATCCTTGCGGTAGCTCGTGCTGCGAAGCCAGTTGCTGTGATCCTTGCGGTAGCTCCTGCTGCGAAGCGTCGTGCAGCAATCCTTGTGGTTCGAGCTGTGGATCGTGCTGTCACAAGAGGCACTGTGGCTTCGACCTGCTAGGTCTGTTCAAGTGCAAGAAGCCCCACTGCAGGAAAAGTTGCTGCCAAACCTCTTGCTGCAATAGCTGCGGCAATAGCTGTGGCAGTGCTTGTGGCGCCTGCGGTAATGGTGGTGGTGCTGCTCCGACCGAAGCCGGTTCGGATTCAGATGAAGCCGCCCCGATGCCGCCTGCCCCGATGCCCGACTCCTCGGCGTCTTATCGCCACAGTCGTCGCATCCACAAGGTGCGTGCTGGTAGCAACCTCGTGGTTCGCAACTAGCTCGTAACCAACGATTGTGATTTGTTCACGGCTTGCCCGAGAGACAGCTTCTCGGGCAAGCCGTTTTTTTTGCGCTAAGACTTGTTCGCGCAAGTTGCCAGATGATCTTCGACCAATCCGGCCGTGAAGCCCAGCAGATCATCTCGCTCGCGGCACACCTCGATCAATTTCCGGAACTCACCCGATGCGCTAGCCATCTCCACCAGTGAGGGGGCGAACCCGGTTGTCGGGGTGCCCGCGGGAATCAGTTCCGCCCAAGTGTCGATCGCTTCGCGATAGCGTCCCAACCGAGTGAGTAACAGAACCAGCACTTCGGCTGGCCCCGAACCGCATTCCTCCAGCGGCAACGTGCGTGCTTTCTCCTTGAAATAGTCGATCGCTTCTTCGATGGTTGAGCCCAACTGCGCGGCAAAGAACAGGGCGTGGCTTGGGTAGGTATCCACAAAGGGCTCTTCGCCGGCGAATTGATAAGTCTCGCTTAGCCGGCGCCCGTATTCCGTTAAGTCCAACGCTTTGTGCAACACCTCCTGTTTCGTGCTCAGACGGGCGAAGCGTACCACGGCTGAAAGATGGGACGTGTCGACGTGATAGTTGTCGTTCTCGAACAACCAAGGACGCTCGCGGACCAGTTCTCCCAGCGAAACCGTTTCCGATGGCACACTCTCTCGCCCAACGATTTCGGCCCGAACGTTGGCGGTCAAATCCTTGTGCAGATAGTCAACCAACAGCGTGACCACACATTCCAATTGCTCAGTCGGCTGCTGCGCGAGCTGTTGTTCAAACATCGTAATCGCATTGCACAGCCCGTAGTTCTCCAAAACGAGTCGAAAACCCAACTCTGGCGAGACACCTTCGTTCAGTGCGATTTCGAGTAACTTATCGAGGTTTTCTTCGTTCGGTTCGATTCGCTCAAGCGCCGCGGCAACCGGCGACTTGTCGCCGACAACGCGATAATATCGCCACGCTTCAGCCACGCGACTCTCCGCAAGCAGCAAGTCCCCCACTTCGCGACACGCCGCCATGTAGGCATCTTCAAGCCGTGTCCGCAGGGGTTCCTCCAGATCGTCAAGTCGTTCGGTCAAGATGACGGGCAACCCCAAGCGATGTCGAGCCTGCATCAGTCGGGCATCGAACAATTCGTGATACCGCTTCTGTTGTCGCAGTTCGTCGAACAGCAGATCCAACGCGGCATCGGCTCCGCGTTTGCCCAGTTCCGATTCGAGACGTTCATAAACCGTGTTCGACATGCTTTGCGATACCATTTGTCCAGAGTAAGCAGGGGGTTCGGGGACGTGTCAACAACAAGCTCATCGTAGCAACCCCCACCGGAGTTCACCATCTGCACGGTCCCCCTTGCCTGCGTCGTTGGACGCCCCTTCTATCGCCTGCGCGACGGCGTTAGCATGGTGTCGCGGGGAAAACAACGCTCGACGTTCGCCTTCCGTGAGCACATCGCCTGCCGCTACTACCTTGCCCAGTTGTGTCGCGCGAACATGCGGCATCCACTTGATTTGTAACAAAGCCTTCGAATCGTAAGCAACCGGAAATACCATGACCGAAGTCTCGGAAAACTTTGACGGACTGCGGATCGCCGCGTTGGAAAGCCGCCGCGGTGACGACATGGCCCGACTCATCCAGCGCGGCGGCGGCATCGCCATGGTCAGCCCTTGCATGCGTGAAGTTCCTCCGGAAGATCCTGGAGACGTCGTCAAGTTCGCGCGCGAGTTGATCGATGACAACTTCGATCTTGTCATCGCCATGACCGGCGTCGGGATGCGGCATTTGGTCGATCAGGCGGAACCGCACGTCGGACGGGAGCCGTTGTTGCAGGCGCTGCGCGGCGTCACGTTGGTGGCGCGCGGCCCAAAGCCCGTCGCGGTGCTCAAGAAATGGGGCATTACGCCAACCTATCGCGTCGACGAACCCAATACATGGCGCGAACTACTGGAACTACTCGACCGCAACATCCCGTTGGAAGGCCAGCGCGTCGCCCTGCAAGAGTATGGCATGACGAATCCCAGCTTGGTCGCCGGGTTGGAAGCCCGGGGAGCGTGCGTGCGACGGGTGCAAGTTTATCGCTGGGATTTTCCGGAAGACACGGAACCGCTTAGGAAAAATATTCACCACATGATCGCCGGCGATGTCGATGTGGTGCTGTTTACCGCCGCCAATCAGGTCGCGAACCTTTTCGCTATGGCCAAATCACAGGGTGTTGACGAAGCGCTATCCGCCGCCCTGGCACGAATCGTGATAGGCTCGATTGGGCCAACCACGTCCGACGCTTTGCGCGATCGAGGGCTTGCGGTCGATCTCGTGCCGGAACATCCCAAAATGGGACATCTCGTTAGCGAAGCGTCGCGCAACGCGAAGGAATTGCTCGATCGAAAACGAAAGATCGCCGTGCGTCTTGCAACCCCCAACGTCACGCCCGAAGGCGATCAAAAGCCAGCCTGGTACGACAGCGCGTTCATGCGGGCATGTCGCGGAGAGCCGACCGATTACACCCCGGTGTGGCTGATGCGGCAAGCCGGGCGATACATGGCCGAATATCGCAAAGTGCGGGCAAAGACAACTTTTCTGGAGTTGTGCAAGAACCCGCGGTTATGCGCCGAGATTATGCTCACGGCGGTTGAGCGCTTGGGGGTGGACGCGGCGATCATCTTCTCCGACTTGCTGCCGATTCTTGAACCGATGGGGCTGGAGCTTGAGTTTGCCCACGGCGAAGGACCGCAAATCCACAACCCCGTCCGCGAGTCGGCCGATGTGGATCGCGTCATCGAGTTAGACCGTGTCGAGTCGCTGGACTTCGTCATGGAGACGGTTCGCCTCACTCGCGAGCAACTGCCAGCGGACATTCCCCTGATCGGCTTCGCCGGGGCTCCCTTCACGTTGGCCAGCTATGCGATTGAAGGCGGGTCGAGTCGAACATTCTTACACACCAAGACGTTGATGTATCGTGACGAAGGGGCGTGGCACGCCTTGCTCCAGCGACTCAGCCGGTCAGTCGCGCGGTACCTCAATGCACAAATCGCCGCCGGCGCGCAGGTTGTGCAGCTCTTCGACAGTTGGGTCGGCTGTTTAGGACCGGCAGACTACCGTCGCTATGTTCTTCCACACACGCAGTCGATCTTCGCCGCGCTTCCCCAAGACGTGCCAGCGATTCATTTTGCCGCAGGCAATCCGGCCTTGTTATCGCCGGTCGCCGAAGCCGGCGGGGAAGTGATCGGCATCGACTGGCGAATCGATCTCGACGTGGCTTGGCAGAGCGTCGGTTACGATCGCGCCGTGCAAGGCAATCTCGACCCACTCGTATTGCTAGCCGACGCTAAAGAAATCCGCCATCGCGCCGCGCGGGTTCTCGAACAAGCCGCCAATCGCCCGGGCCACATCTTCAATCTAGGCCACGGCGTAGCCAAGCAAACCCCGGTGGAGAACGCGATCGCGCTGGTCAACGCCGTACATGAAATCAGCCGTGAACAAAGAGATCGGTAGGTCGGGCACGCAGGGCATGGCGAGTCATAAGTTCCAAGCACCCTCGCAACTTTCATAAGTGTGGCTGAGCAAGGTAGTCCTACCACCGCGCCACTGGGGTTGGTTCAACGACCGGAGTCTTGTTCGTCATGGCGTCGAATCGTTCAATCGTCGCTTGATGGTCCGCCAGATCCGCTGGCCCACTTCGCATCGAGACTCATCGGGCCCGAACCGTTTGCCATGATAAAGAGCATGGCGCCCATCATGGACAGGTTTTTCATGAACTGGATCATCTGCATCTGTTTTTCCCGTGGATCGTCCAGCGTCCAGAAGTCGTGAAAGAAGTAGGTCGCCAGCACCAGGAACACGAACAAGAGCATGGCTCCGATCCGCGCCTTGAAACCCAAGATGACGGACAGACTTCCGACAACGAGAAACACAATCGCCCCAAACAGCATGATCGTGGGCAACGGAACACCGTGATCGGCCATGATCTTGCGAACGCCCGAAAAGTTGGGAATCTTGTTCCCCACCGCGCTTATGAGAAATATGGTTGACAACAGTAACCGACCCAACACCGTGACAATTCCCGGGAGAGGTTTTTGCATCACATCGCTCCTGCTATGAGATCAAACAATATCACTTCCAACGTGTCGGAGCCGACTAACGCGAGATCCATGGAGCACACACCTTACGTTTGACGACTCGGAGATAACTGGGGGTCGCCTGGCAATCCGTCGCCCTCTGGAGTTGGGCGAGGTGCTCAAGGGGTTGGTGAAGATCGACCGGCAACCACCTTCCGCGGCTCCACCAACCGCGCCACATCTTGCAAATCGAATTGTTCCAGCAAGGCGAAACAAAACAGTTCGGGATATTGCTGCACGGTCCAGTTTTCGTCGATCACCTGATGGAGGCTTCTCAGGGAGTCATACATTTCCAATTGATCGATGGCCTTGGTTTCCAGAGCGGCGGCCATCAAGGATAGGACGCTACTGCGGGGACCCACGGCGATCACGGAAACGGGGGCTTCGGGGTGCTGCTGTTTAACCCAGCGGGCCACGGATGCTATTTGCGAGACTTGGATGCCCAGTGGACGTTCGCCCACGGCCGACACCAGCAGGGCGAACAGATAGTCGCGCTGCGAGATTTTGGCATCGCCAAAATAAAACACATCGATTACCAGCACGCGGTGACCCGTGGCGAGCAGTTCGCCGACACGGTCGACCGCCCCCTTCCGACCACTATCGGCCAACACGATCGCCGTTCCCGTCGCATTCTTTGGCACCAGTTCGACCGCCGGAACAGTCCAATCCTCATCAAGTTTGATTTTCCATGTGGTCGTCTGAAGATCGCCCACACGCTCCGATGAAAGTTCGTCGCCGGTGGTCTTATAGTCGTGGAAGTGGATCACCTTCCGCAGGCGACCGCGTTGCTCATTCCGCCACCCTTCGCTGGGCTTATCGCTTGCGGGCGTCATGGATTGCCGCGGCAGATGCTCGCTGAGCCGCACGGCCAGCGAATGGAACGTTTCGTTCTTCTCCGGCAGCGGCACATGCAGTTCGTCCTTCGATTTCAATTCGCCGGTGCTGGGAATCTCCTCGGCCGAAACTTCCTCGGGATGACTCGCGAAAAAGTCGCGAAACATGCCGTAGAGCGCCTGACGATTGTCCAACTTGAAGTTGTGATCGCCCGGGTCGTCGTTCACGTGCCACCGCAGTCGCTCCCGCTTCCCAAACAGTTCGTAGACCGGTTCGGCCGCATCGAGCAACGGCTGTAGTGCATGGTCGGCCCGGAAGCAGCAGTTGTCCTTGGCGTTGAAGGTGAGCAAGGTTGGCCTCGGCGCACGCATCGCGGTGAGATGTGTGTAATCGGCCACGGTTGCCAAATCGACTGGCGTCTGTTCCGAGTCGCCCAGATCGGAGAAATGAACGGCTCGCGTGCGAAAGCTCGAGTAGCCCGCCACGGGGTTCGACAGGGTTACGCGCGTGTCGAGGGCACTGATGACGATCGTTTGCCAGCCCCCGCCGGAAAGCCCCGCCACGGCGACACGCTTGGGATCGGCCTTGGGATGTGCCAACAACAGATCGAGCGCCCGAGACATTGCCAGATAAAAAGGTGCCAGGCCGCTGGTGCCACACAAGTCGATTTGATTTGAGCGGTAGTGCGCGTAGCCGTCGCCTTGCAACTGCCCCATGCCGAGCCATTCCACGTTGAGTGCCAACATGCCGCGTTTGGCCTGGTTGATGCAACGGAGTTGTTTGTAGTCGGCCGCCTTGCCGTCTTTGCGATCGTGTCCGTTCACGTTGAGCACGGCCGGAACTTTTCCGTCGACAGCGAAGGGGCCCTCGAAACTCCGCGGTTCATACAGTAGAGCCGGAATCCACAGCCCGGGGACCGCCTCGTAGCGGAGCTTGCGAATGCGATAGCCTGGTCCGCCGGCGATCTCGTCGAGCCACTCGACGCGCAGCTTCGCGTCGCGCCACTTGGCTGCCTCGCCGCGGAAGACGACCTTGTCGAGCACATCGCTACGAATCTGTTCCGCGTTACGTTCCCACGCCTGGGTAGAATCAAACGAAGGAACCGTCGGAATCCGCTCGGTCACGAAACGCTGTGTTTCCGCCAACGTGTCGTCAGGACCGAGGATCGGCCGGGCTAACGTTTCAGCCCACCAAGGCGTCTCGGCATTCGCTTGGTTCACCGGTGTATTTGCCAGCGTCAACATCACTCCAACACCTACCACGAACCAATATTTCGACATGGTCACGCCTCCTGGCGCGGCTTGGGACTTGTTCATCGCCGTATGGATGAGTATGACCGAGGCAGTCGAGGTAAACAACGATTCGCTTGGACAAAAGGCTGGCCAATATGCAAATCGCCGTAACCGGCGCCACGGGGTTCATCGGGCGGTACATCGTGGCTCATCTCACGCAAGCCGGACATCGCTGCCGCTGCTGGTATCGCGAGAGCAGCGACCGCACGGAAATGCCGGTTCCCGATGGGGCCGTCGAGTGGGTCCCCGGCGAGTTGGGGGATCCAACCTCCTGTCGCGATCTTCTGGAGGGCTGCGACGCGGTGGTGCATACCGCGCTCGATCGTCCCGGCGTCGCCTTTCGTGGCGGCGAAGGGGACTTGCTTCGTTTCATCGAAACCAATCTTATGGGCACCATACGACTTATCGAAACGGCGCGCGAAGTGGGTGTCCCGCGGTTCGTGTTCCTTTCGACCTGTGCGGTCCACGAGATCATTCTCGACGATCGACCGTTGGACGAGACCCACCCGCTGTGGTCCACCCATCACTATGGCGCGATGAAAGCGGCGGTTGAAAAGTTCGTGCATAGCTACGGTTTTGGCTCGGGCTACGACATTTGTGCGCTGCGTCCCACCGGTGTCTATGGTTTGGCCCATCCACCCCAGCGGAGCAAGTGGTTCGATCTTGTTCAACGTGTTGCCCGGGGGGAAGACGTCGAAGTTCAAGGGGGCGGCAAGGAAGTCCACGCCGCCGATGTGGCCCGAGCGGTGGGGTTGTTGTTAACGGCTGAAGAAATCGCAGGTCAGGCGTACA
>Ga0114931_10003822_pt1 | contig 18975 bp, 17 predicted proteins | sample 2SBtaG_FD_89579 | JGI IMG/M metagenome (GOLD analysis project Ga0114931, IMG submission 89579) | Deep subsurface microbial communities from Kolumbo volcano to uncover new lineages of life (NeLLi) - 2SBTROV14_V59a metaG | ecosystem: Environmental > Aquatic > Marine > Volcanic | place: Kolumbo...
ATCGGAATCGGAATCGATAGCGATAGTGATGGCGATAGTGATGGCGTATTGCCGTGCAGGGTGGCGTTCATGGATCGCTTACAAAACTTATATTTTCATCCTTCAACTATATGGTTCAATTTAACAACTGCGGCTCTAAGCTCAGTTGTTTCATTAACCACCGACTCTGAAGCATCCGCTAATTCTTCGGAGCTGGCCGCCAGCTTTTGAATACCGTTATCCATATTATTTATCGCCAGATTAATCTGCGAAATACCCTCAGCCTGCTGGTGAGATGCCTCACTTATTTCCGCCACATGAAGGCTTGTTTCATTCGATACCTCAGAGACTTGTCTGATAACCTTAGCCACCGCATCAACTTTTCTGCTGCCTTCGGCAGCATGCTCTGCAGAAATCTCAATAAGAGTCTGCGAATTTTGTACAGATTCAGAGGTGCGGTGCGCCAGGTTTCTTACCTCATCAGCGACAACAGCAAAGCCGGCCCCTGCCTCACCCGCTCTGGCAGCCTCTACGACAGCGTTAAGGGCCAGGAGATTGGTTTGAAAAGCCACGCTCTCAATATCCTTAATAATTGAGGACAATTTATCGCTATCCTCTTTTATATCACCCATACTTTCCAGCATAGAATCCATATCACTCCCAGCGGATGTTACAACCTCCTGATTTTGCCGCATAGCGTCATTAGTTATCTGGGCATTCTGGTCATTCTCTCTGATCATGGCAGTTATCTCTGCCAGAGATGAGCTGGTTTCTTCAAGTGAAGCAGCCATAGATGATGACATGTCCGCATTAGTTTGAGAGGTATTGGCTGATACAGATGTTTCCTCACTAATGCGCTCAACGCTTTCATTGACCGCAACAATAACTTTCTCTATTCCTTTAACGATACCATCCACCAATAAGCCGGAGCAAATCAAAACAACCAGTAGAATAATCACGCCGCTTACCCCAAAAGCAATATTAAAGGTATGCACTTCTTTTATCTTGGCGGCTTTGAGGTTAGCAAGGGCATCACGCATAGTATCAACCATATCCTTGGTGTTATCCATCAAGGCATAAAAACTATCCAGATAGACATCTGAAAAAAGGTCTTGAGCCGTGTCCGGCTCATCATTGGCTAGGGCAGGCAACACCTTTTTATTTAAAATTTCAGCCATTTTCTGCCACTCGTTTTCTGCCGCAAGCGCAGCAGAAAGAACTTCTTCCGCTGTTGCTGCAGAGTGGCATGAGGTACATTGTAAACTATTTTTCAAATCAGATTCGCCCCCGAAGGAATGCTTCATTTCAGCAAAAATTTCGGTAATTCTGTTAATCAACTTCCGCATAGCAGCAGCATCATCCTCATCATAATCAATAATCAACGACTTAAGATCACTATTAAGTTTATTGATGTTCACCCTGACCCTGGCGACATGATCAATTGTGTCATATTTCATCTCAATCCCCCGATAAGTTTTACCACCTATCTTGACTTGAGAGATAACGACAACAGCCGCAATAATAATGGCAATTAAAGCGACAGAGATAAAGCTGACCAAAAGAAACAACTTTTTGCGTAAACTCATTAGGATAAACGCTCCTTAATAGTAAAAAAATATTTTATAGCAACTCCAGGAATAGCAGAGATTACCCCCGGCAACTTCTAATATGAGATAAAATATTATAGGCACAAAGTGGTATTACAGGCAAGAAAAAAATATTTGGGGGAGGGATGAGGAAGGAGGTGGAGAATTTAAACTATTTTCCGGGCAGCATACCCAAACGTTTGCTCACTGCCACGGCCTTTTGCTGCTTAAGCTTAGGAATAACCTTCGCCACCAGATTGGTTTTCATGGCTCGCAGAATTTTTGCCACCTCAGCGTCACTCATATCATTAAGTAATGGTGCTAATTTGGAGGCACTCATGGCAGAATAAACCTTAATCAAATTTTTGAAGTTTTTGCTCCGCACCGCCTTGAATTCAGCTAATGCCGCCGTAACCTCATCTTGAAGAGTATTCAATTTGCTAATTCTGGACTCAACATCTTTTTGCAGGGAGTTAAGCTCAGTCTCCCTTTTATCCAAGGCATCTTTCCGGAGTTTAAGGTCTTTTTCCTGGGACTTTATAGCCAACGAACGTTCAATATCCGCATCGGCAGATTTGTGCAAGTGGAGGTCAGCAGCAAAAGCCGCCAGAGGTAAAAACGATAAAAGCAATATAGATATAATTATTTTACACATATTAAGATGGCCTCTGGAGATTAATACACGCTCTTACCGTAACGAATAACAGCCTGTTCATCATCCTCATTTTGAGTCTTCCTTAATTCATTTTGGGTGTAGGCAATGAAATCTTTTTCCTTAAGTCGCTCAACAATTTTACGAGCCTTAACCTTCTCCAATAATTCCATTCTGACTGTGGAGACAACATTCTCCTGGGCGGCAATGGCATTACGTTGGGTACCAATCTGCCAATCTTTTTGATCAATGGCATCGACATAAAAGGAGAGCATGGCAGCCTGCATAGCTTTTTTTTTATACTCCGTCAGGCTATCCACCAATTGCACCCGTTGTTGTTGTAGCTCGGCAAGGTATTTACGATGATTTTCCAGAGCGAATATCTCTTGCGCCAGCTTTTGCATACACTGCTCTTCAAAATTGCGGCGAACATGGAGCAGAGTTTCCAATTTGTAGTGATAGGCCATAGAATTTTACAAATTTAGAGGTAAGCGATCCATGAACACCACACGGCAACACGTTGACTGGCCGCAATATAAAGGGGGTATGATTGCGCCCGGTCAACGTGTACAGGGCGGCGTCCCTGGATCGCTTACAGCTTGGGGGTCACAAAGTCAAAATATGGTTCATTTGCAGCTTACAAATTTAGAGCGGTTAAAGCCAAGGCACTGTCAGCAAGAGAGGCCTTTTCTTCAACCTCCTGGCATAAGTAAGCATCTATACTATCGATCATGGCTATGGCCTGATCAATTTTAGGATTACTGCCCTGGGCATAGGCTCCTATATTAATCAAATCTTCCGACTTGCGGAACACCGCCAGGATTTCAAGAAAATGACGGGCCATGAGCATATGTTCCTTGTCCATAACATCAGACATGCAACGGCTAATACTACCAAGAATATCAATGGCAGGATAATGACCCTGGCTGGCAATATTACGGCTTAAGACAATGTGACCATCGACAATGGAACGTACCGCATCGGCTATAGGCTCATTCATATCGTCGCCCTCAACCAGAACCGTGTAAATCCCGGTAATGCTGCCCTTCCCCTTACAGGTTCCGGCCCTTTCCAAAAGCTTGGGCAATTGCGAGAAAACCGATGGAGTATAACCACGAGAGGTAGGCGGCTCACCAATTGCTAAACCAACCTCACGACTGGACATAGCAAAACGAGTCACCGAGTCCATCATCATAATAACATCACGATCCTTATCCCGAAAATACTCGGCAATGGCTGTAGCCATATAAGCACCACGCATTCTAACCAGAGGCGGCTGATCTGACGTTGCCACCACAACAACAGAACGGGCAAGCCCCTCCGGACCCAAATCCCGTTCAATAAAATCCTTTAATTCTCGACCACGCTCACCAATCAGGGCAATAACACTTATATCGGCCGCTGTATGTTTGGCAATCATGCCAAGCAGGGTGCTCTTACCAACACCAGAGCCCGCCATAATACCAATACGCTGCCCCTTGCCAAGGGTAAGCAAACCATTAATTGCCCGCACCCCCACATCAACCGGGGTACTAATTCTTTCACGTTCCATGGGGTTCATGGGCTCAGCATAAAGGGGGTACTCGGCTTGTTTGACCAGTGGACCTTTACCGTCAACAGGGTTTCCCAGACCATCAATTACTCTACCCAGCATAGCCTCTGACACCGCTACCCGAGCCTGCCCTCCAACCTGCCGAATGATACTTCCCGGCTCCACCCCCCGCATCTCGCCCAAGGGCATAAGTAAAACACGCCCTTCCCGAAACCCCACGACTTCAGCGGGAACAGACCCCTTACCCCGGAATGTGCTAATTTCACAAATACTACCGACGGGGATTCCCGGCCCATGGCTCTCAACCACCATACCAATTACCTGGCTAACCTGTCCCCTAACCTCAATCAGCTCGGTATCGGCTATAACTTTTAGGCAATCTTCAAACGGCATAAAAACCTTTTTGGGGCTACAGACACATACATAATTTTTAAATGTTTTTTCCTGTGGATAAAGTTGACGATTTCGCCAAACGTCCAAATTTTACTTTTTCACCAATAACTTCTCCCCCAATGGCGGTAGCGGTTACCTGGAACAAGTATGGTATGCGTTCCCACGCAGGAGCGTGGGAACGAGATTACAACGGAGCTTGGGAACGAGATTAACGAACCACATCTTGACATTTGCAACACCCCCAAACTGTAAGCGATTCAGGGACGCCGCAATGTGCACGTTGACCGGGCGCAATCATACCCCCTATTGCGGCCGGTCAAGGTGTTGCCGTGTGGTGTTCATGGATCGCTTACCCCTTTTTCAATGGCCTGCATGAAGGTTGCCTCAATGGCCTTTGACAATTTATCCCGGCGTGATTCCAGGGTGGCATCAACCTCACCAAAACCTGTTTCAAGGAGACATCCCCCCTCTGAAACGGTGGGGTCTTCCGTAAATTCCAACTGTTTTACCCCCGCCAATAATTCCGGATCGTCAAGGCCAGCCTCCTGCAAACGGTTTAAATCCTTGCCGTTTAAATGAACGATAACACTGGAATTCTCAACTACATACCCCAAGGTAGTCTGCAGGCAGGCCTTAATGATATTCGGGTTTACTGACACCTCGTGAAACAAAACACGTTCCAGCATCATTCGCATTATAGAAAGCAGATCATTCTGGTATTTTTCATACAATTGCCGCCGTTCTTTAGATATAACCTGCAATAACTCTTCAATTTTAACCACCCGGCCCCGGGTCTCTTCCCGACCACACTTCAATGCTTCCTCATGACCAGCGGCAAAGCCCTTATCGTAGGCCTCCTTCTCAATTTCAGCGACCTTAGACCGTGCCTTAGCAAGCATATCTTCACTTTCTTTATGGGCCTTTGCGGTCTCAGCCCGCATTCTACTCATGGCATCAGCATATTCAGTATTACTGCTTTGCCAAAGAGAATCGAGGCTACAGAATTCATCCTGATTCAGTTCATCAAGTCCTGGGCGTGTGGTTAGTATTTCATTTTCCACAGGCTGGGAAGTTTGTGTTTTTATGACATTAGACAAATTCATCATCTCCACCACCACCTGCTGCCAGCTGCACCTTACCCTCTTGCTCAAGACGCTTGCCAATCTTTAAGATGGCCTGTTGGGCAGCCTCCACATCCTTCAAACGAGTTGGCCCCATTATTTCCATGTCCTCTTTCAGCATCTCAACCGCCCGCTTGGACATATTCTTAAATATTTTCTCTTTCAAATCGTCAGAGGCATTCTTCAAGGCCAGCTTAAGGTCATCGGTACTGACCTCCTTCAAGATTGCCATAATACCACGATCATCCACACCAATAAGATCCTCAAAGACAAACATTAGCCTGCGGATTTCATCAGCCAATTCTTCCCGCTGTTCTTCGACACCCTCCATAATCGATGCCTCAAGAGCTCGATCAGCATTATTCAAAATCTCGGCCACCGCTTCAACACCACCCAGGCGTTGCCCCTCCATCCCCTCAACTGACAATAATTCTTCCTGCAACACCCGGTCAATATCAACCAGGATTTCCGGGCTGACCTTATCCAACTCACTCATCCGAATAATTACCTCAATTCGTTGGTCTTCTTTTAGCTCACCAAGAATAGCAGCAGCCTGAGTTTGTTCTAAAACTGACAAAACCAGTGCGATAGTTTGCGGATGTTCATTATGCAAAAAGTTCACCAGGATCTGCGGCTCAAGTTTACGCGCCTTTTGAAACAAAGTTAGCCGCCAATCAGAATGAATATCATCTAAAATCTCATTGGCCTTGTCATTCATAAGGGCCTTTTTCAAGGCCGACTCCAGCATATCATCACCGGAAAGAAACAGATCATCGCCGCCCACGTCAGATCGAAAGGCCTTTAAAAGCGAGCCAATGTCGTCCTTATCGACATGATCAATTTTGGCCATCTGACGTCCAACATTCTTAATTTCATTTTCATCAAGACGTTGAAACACCTTTGCGGTAAAATCATCGCCCAGAGTCAATAGAAAAATTGCAGCCTTTTCCGGGCCGGTAAGATCACCCTGATGTTCTTTTTTAGCAGCCAATGTTTACGCCTTTTCCCTAAGCCATCTTTTAACCAGATCGGCAGCTCGATCCGGATCACTCTGGGCAAGTTTATAAATTTTTTCTTTGTCACTAATCCCTATATTTGGCAAAGTTAAATCATCTTCCTGAACCTTAACTTCCTCCTCTGCGGCCTGCGCCAAAAGCGTTCGCCTCTGTTCCTCAATTTGTTTGTTCGAAAGTAACTTAAAAAATGGTTTAACTACAAACAAAATAACACAAACAGCAAAGATAAGATAGATAACGGGCTGTGCTAAGCGCTCAAGTAATTTTTGCCATTTTGCGACATTGCCAGTTTCTACTTCCGGGGCCGTAGATAACGTAAAGGGTACGCTAACAACCTCCAGGGTGTCGCCACGCTCAGAGTCAAATCCTACGGCATTCTGAGCCATTTGGGTAAAGCGCTTTAGCTCTTCCTTAGATCTTGGTATGTATTTTATTTCCGACTTACCTTTTTTGTCAACGACCTTTTTGTATGTGCCATCCATCATTACCGCAACAGATATCTTCTTAATAAATCCAACTGCCTCTTTTGTGTGCTTAACGGTCTTGCTTATCTCATAATTTCTGGTTACCGTATTACGCTGACTACCGCCGCCTTTCACACCGGCACCACCGGCACCATTTCCGGCAAAAGAAGCAAGATCACCTTTGACCCCCGGTATCCCTTTGGCCTTTGCAGCATCCTTTGAAACAGCATCATTTAGGAGCTGCTCACTTCTAACTACCTGGCCTTCCGGGTCATACATCTCCTCAGTGCTATCCACCTGACTAAAATCCACATCCGCAGAGACTCTGGCAATAACCTTACCAACCCCGACAACCTCTTCAAACATCGTTTCCAATTTATTACGCAGGTTATTTTCAAGTTTTAATTGATACTCCAATTGGGTGGATGACAGCATGCCTGGGCCATCACCACGCTTCCGGAATAACAGGTGACCAGCTGTATCCACCACCGTAATATTATCTTCTGTGAGTCCAGACACAGCACAGCCAACCAGGTTAACAATGGCCTGAATCTGCGATTTGTTCAATTTATTTCTTCCACGCATAGTCAAACTAATCGAGGCAGATGGCGGGCGCTGGTCTTCTACAAATACCGATTCTTTAGGGGTCGCAATATGTACCCTCGCCGCACTAATTTGATCAAACTGCCGGATGGTTCGAGCCAATTCTCCCTGCAAGGCCCGTTGATAATTCAACTTTTGCACAAAATCGGTCATCCCAAGATTTGTTTGATCAAAAATTTCAAACCCAACACCTCCACCACGCGGCAATCCTGCTCCCGCCAGTGTTAAACGGGTCTCCAATACCTTGTCTGTAGGTACCTTAATAGCGGAACCATTCATCACCAGTTGATAAGGTATCCGCTGCTCTTTTAATTTAGCAACAACGTCGGCTGCATCAGATTGACTAAGAGAACTGAACAACACACCGTAATTTGTGACGTTGTCCTTAGTGGCAACCGTTGTAAGTCCAATAATAACCACCGCCAGGACAACACCAGCAACCATCTTCTGAATAGCAGACAGCTCTTTAATTATTGACAGTATCTGTTCAAACATTTCCTTGGGACTGGCCATAATTTTTCCTCTAAATAACTAGATCAGAATTTGCAGCCATTTTCGGACTGCACCGGGAAGCTAAGACGTTTTACCGTAAATGCACATTATAATTGCAGACGCATAATTTCTTTATAGGCATCGATAACTTTGCTCTGCACCTTGGTAAGCATGTGAAAAGAAATACTTGCCTTCTCCATGGCAATCATCGTTTCATGAATATTGGAATGTTCTCCGGCCATTAAGCCTTCGGAAAGTGCGGCGGCATTCTGCATCTGGCCATTCACCGATTGAACCGATTCCTTTAAAATATCACCAAAGCCACTACCCTCAGTCCCCTTCGCCTTATCTATTGATGTCCCAGCAAGCGGTGCTCCTGCGCCCCGAACGGGAATAAGTCCTAATTTATCCATAACATTCATCCTATCTTGCGTTGTAAGTGCTCAACAAAGCACAATGTAAGGGCGAACACACAGGTTCGCCCCTACCTAATAATATCTATCGTAAATATTCGGATTAGTCTAAAAAATCACCAAAACCGTAAATGTTCGTCAATGGTTTCCTGGGAGGTGAGCGGGCTGGCGTAGCGTATTAGTTCATACGAGAGTCAGACCGATCGCCTTCCAGGGAGCCATTGCCGAATATTTACCATCTACTTGGCAATGTCCAAGGCCCGTAACGCCATGGCCTTAATCGCATCCAGGGCCGCTACATTGGCATCAAAATCTCGACGGGCACTCATCATGTCTACCATCTGTTCCGCTGTGTTAACGTTGGGCATCTTCACTATGCCATTTTTGTCGGCATCAGGATGCGAGGGATCATAAACTTCCTTAAAAGGGGTCTTATCTTCCACAAAACTAGCTTCAACGGTTCTAAGTTTATCGGTTACCCCCTTGTAAACATCCTGGAAGCTGCCATCCAAGGGTTTAGCGGCAAAAACTACCGATTTGGCACGATATGGACCACCTTCAATGGTGCGAGTCGTATTGGCATTGGCCATATTCATTGAGGCAATATTAATCCGACTGCGCTCGGCCTTAAGGGCTGAGCCACTAATCTTCATCGCTGACATAAAATCCATATTTTACTTCCCTCCTTCATCTATGGCATATTTAAGTTCATCAAATTGTTTGGAGACAATCTTTGTAGTTACCTGATACATCAGCTGGTTTTGCGAGAGGCTAAGCATCTCCTCGTCAATATCAACTGGTCGTTTTTCATTGGCAAAAGAAAGATTTTCACTTACATCCACAGCATCAAGAGCTATATGTTTGCTGTTTGTTCTGGCGAGTTGACCCTGGTTATCAAGGGCACTTTTCATAGCCTCAGCGAAAGAAAAATCCTGCCGGTTATAGCCCGGAGTCTCCAGGTTGGCAATATTCGACTGAATAAGTCCCTGTTTGGCCATACGTGTATTTAGAGCCTGTTCACCAACATCAATTGCTCGACCAAATAATTTGCTTGAAAAAGACATAATGGGTGCCTGGGTTAAATGAGTGCCTTATCAGTAATTTTCGTGATATACCGTAGGAGCGACCCTTGTGGTCGCCCAAAACGATATGCCAAAATGATATAGTTGACGCAACCGAACAAGGGAAAGGGCAACCACAAGGGATTGCCCCTACGGGCAAAACCACCGTAGTCTGCACTTACCCGGAGTCTGCGCTTACCCGGAGTCTACGCTTACCTGCTCACACGCATATATCTATCTGCAAGTTAAATGCCGGAAATTACTTCCGGCCCGAATTAAATGCCGTTCAGAGCTTTTATAGTGATTTTATTCAGGATAAAAGAAAGTAAACATTAATAGTGTGCCGTAAGCACATGCGGCAACAAAGCGATATTAACAACGTCACTTCAACATGTTAACAGATTAATAATATTTTTTTGAAGATAGAAACGGCGTTCAGGACAGAAGGCCGCTGCTGCGATACTCGTGCAGTTTATTGCGTAGGGTTCGAACACTTATACCCAATATCTTAGCGGCATGGGTTCGATTATTGTCAGTTTTCTGGAGGGCCTGTATAATCATTTGACGCTCAGCCTCGTGCAGAGATATCATCTGACCGCTGGCATCAATAAATTGGGGAGAACCAGCCTGCCCCATTGTTTCTTTATCTTTGGATACACTATCCACGTCTTGTTCCTTTACCACACAGGTCGGTACTCCGGCCGGGGCCTCTTCATCCCACAAGTCCCAGGATTCAAGTTGCGGCCCATTACTCAGGAGAACCGCCCGTTCAAGCATATTTTCCACTTCACGGACATTACCCGGCCACGAGTATGCCAATAAACGCTGCCTAGCCGCCTCAGAAATCTTTTTTAACGGTTTTTTATAACGTTTGGCATAGCGGTTGCCAAAGCTATCAGCCAACCTTAAGACATCCCCTGGCCTATCTCTTAAAGCAGGAAGCTGTAGTGGTATAACATTCAACCTATAAAACAGGTCCTGTCGAAATTCACCTTTTTCCACTGCTTCCTGCAAATCGCGGTTGGTAGTCGCAATCACATGGACATTGAATTTTATTGGACCTTTACCACCCAGACGATCTACCTCCTCCTCCTGGAGTACTCGAAGCAACTTCGCTTGTAGATGAATAGGCACCTCGCCAATTTCATCCAGTAGCAACGTCCCGCCTTCGGCCAACTCAAATTTACCTTTTTTAGCAGAAACTGCGCCGGTAAAAGCTCCCCGTTCATGCCCAAACAACTCACTTTCGAGCAAACCCTCGGGCAAGGCCGCACAATTTAGGGCAACAAAGGGCCCGTCCCGACGATCACTCTCCCGATGAATAAAGCGAGCCAATACCTCCTTGCCGGTACCGGACTCCCCCAGAATCAACACCGTTGCAGTACTTGACGCAACGGCCTGCGCCCTCTTGATTACGCCCAGCCAGGCCGGATCTTCACCAATGACTGGTTTAGCCGAATCATGAGATGATTTAGCAATACCGTTGCCATGCTTTTGCAATATACCTGCAACAGCCGAGTTGCTATTTTGCCGCCCCGACTCCAAAGCTCGTCTTACTGTTTCATCAATCATTTCCAACGGAAAAGGCTTCAGGATATAGTCATAGGCACCTTTTTTCATCGCTTCAACTGCCGTATCGACGCTGGCAAAGCCGGTGACAATAACCACCGGTATATTGGGGGAGGATATACGTAGTTTCTGTAAAAGTTCAAGACCACTCATCTCCGGCATACGGATATCGGAAATAACCAAATCGACGGCCCCTTTGTCAATTATTTCCAGAGCCATGAAACCATTTTCGGCCACCGAAACCCGGTAATCCCCATTTAAAGCCTCAAACATAGAAATACGAAGTTCCCTGTCATCTTCAACTATCAGAATATGTGAAATTTTTTTAGACACCTTTACTTCCCAATAACCTTTTTCATTTCAGATACTTGAGTTGAAATATCTGCCTGACGTAAACGCTCCGATGCCATTTTTTTAATAGTCTCATCCTGGCCAGCCTCTGCCTTTTGATAAAAGACAATCCCATCAGACTTATTACCAAGCCCCAACAAAGAATCCCCCAGATACAAATTACAAAACTGGGCACTTCGGCCCTTTTGTGGAAATTCTTGAGCCAGACAACCCTTATAAACCTCGACAGCTTTACTCCATAAACGACTATTTCTAAAGGCATTAGCAATTTTCAAGGCCCATTCCTGAGAATCTGTCTGATTCAGGCCACCACCATGCCTCGCCTGCTGCCATATTTCGTAGGCACGATCATTATAACCTAGTTTCAAAGCTAACCCTACGGCATGACTAACATATTCATTCATTTTCCCCAGAAATGTATGTGAAAAAACCGCCTGTTGATAATAATCCAATGCCCCCTTTCTGTCGTTATTGGCCTCTGCCAGCTTACCACTATAAAAAAGGACCTCACCAATATTACTGGTATCCTTGTATATTTTTCTCAGGTAGGTCAATAAACGGTCGGCTGCGGCATAGTCTTTTTTCAACAAATACACATGGGCGCGTCGAAAATACAAATCAGTCTTGTCAGCCTCCGGCAATGGCCACTTCAAGGCACGATAATAGACAACTGCCGCCTGGTCATACAGGCCCAAGCCCTCCATAGCCTGCCCCACCAGATATAAGAGACGGCCATCGGGAAAATCCTGCAAATGGCGGTAATCAACGAAATACAGATCATAAATTTTTTGATATTTTTTTTCACGCAAAAATTCCCGGGAGAGGTAGAGTAAAATATCCCCAGCCCTTTTACTTTCAACACTGCCCACCTTGTGATCTGTCGAATTACGCAGAAAACTGCGGCCAATATCATAGGCGCCAGTCAGGTCTTTACGAACTTTATAACGCATAAACAGGCCATATCTTGCCTCCTGAGACATAGCCCCCCGATAATGGCTGTCAAGAACCGCCAGATAGGGCTTATCGCCGTTAACATCGGTAAGATCCTGCGGTTTATCCCACTTGGATTTTTTAAAAGTAGTTCCATCCCTATATTGTGCCAGTCTTAAATTAGCCAATAGCATCTCACGCCCGCCAGGCACACTATTTTTTACTACCAGCTCAAAAAGATTAGCGGCTACCTGATAATCACCACTAAGGTAGTATGAATCTGCTAAGTCAGCCAGTACTTCAGAGCGTTTTTCAATGCCTTGTGCCAAGCTCAAATAATGATATAATTCCTGCCTCCCTCTAGCGATTTTACCGACTTTAATATCAGCCATACCAGCCTTTCTTAGAAGATCAGGATAAGAAAGATAATATTCAGGCTGTGCCAGGAGAACACTCTGGTAAAAATCCTTGGCTTGCCGATATTTTCCCTGCTCATAACGTACATCACCCATACCAATAATTCCAACAGCACGATTGGCCAAGTCCTTATCTCTTGACATTGCTCGGAACAGCTCTTCCGCATCCAACTCCCTGCCAATTTTAATCAGGGTTTTTCCCTTCCACCTCTTGGCCTGCAAAATTAACGGTGAATCCCGATATTTTTTCATAAACAATTTTATATAACTCAAAGCTTCCCGGTAGAAATGCATATGATAATAGGAAACGCCAAGTTTAAGATAGGCTTCAGGGACTCTGGCTGATCGGGGGAAATAGTTAATATAGCTCCGATAAAGATCCCGAACTTGCTCAAAATCAGCATCAAGTTTGTTGGATGCTATTTTTTCCCGGAGTTTAGCAGTCCGCCACAGTGCATCTTCCGCTTGCGGAGCATCCGGGAAGTTCAAATAAATTTCATATAAGGCAGTAGCCGCCTCATCAAGATGCCCATTTCCCAAATTTTCTTTGGCCGTTTTCAATAGTTTAGCAATAGTTTTTTGAGCTTTATCCTGGGCGCTAATAGAACTTTTAACCACGTCACCTGGGGCGCAAAGGGATATAGATGGAGTACAAAGGCAGGTAAGAAACAGGAAGGCAGTAAGACTGGAAATTAATAGGCCATAATGTGGCGTCAGATGCCGATTAATAGAATTCCAGCCTGGCTTGGAGCCAGATATATGTTGTTTATTATAAACCAAATCAGCGATTAACTTTCTTTATGGTTAAACATCAGTCCCATAGGGCAAAAGATCAGGCGTAAGCGACAAACGAACCACATCTTGACTTTGTAACACCCCCAAAAAGCTTACGATCAGGCCATTTTCACCGCTGGCTTAACCAGCTTATAACGCTTCATTTTTTCTATCAGAGTAGTACGATTGACCTTGAGCAATTTAGCGGCCTGATTTTTCACCCAGTCAGTTTGATTTAACGCCTGAATAATTATTTCTTTCTCAAAATCGGCAACAGCCCGCTGCAAAACAAATCCTTGTGCGGGTATTTCTTTAATGGATGAACTATTTTTCCCCGTTGCCAGAGTGATTTTATCGGGCAAATCGGTAAGCGATATTTCTTGACCGACCGCCAAAATCACCATTCTCTCAATAATATTTTCAAGTTCCCGAACATTACCAGGCCACTCATATCGAATCAGATACTCCATACTATCAGCCGAAACACCACTTATCGCCCTGTTTTTTGATTCATTAAAGCGGCCAATAAAATAATCCACCAGTAGAGGTATATCTGACTGCCGTTCCCGGAGAGCTGGGGCCTTAACAGGAATAACATTCAATCGATAGTAAAGATCCTCTCTGAACTTGCCGCTTTTAACCGCATCCTCAAGATTCTGATTAGTGGCGGCAATCACTCTAAAATCAGGTTTGATGGTCTGGGTGCCGCCGACTCGTTCAAACTCGTGTTCCTGCAGAACCCTTAGCAGTTTTACCTGTAGCATCGGACTCATTTCAGATATTTCATCAAGAAAAACAGTACCCCCGTGGGCCATTTCAAATCGGCCAATCCTCGTCCTGATGGCGTGTGTAAAGGCGCCTTTTTCATGCCCAAACAACTCACTCTCCAATAAATCTGCGGGGATAGCACCACAATTAACCGGCACAAAGGGCTGCTCACAACGGGGGCCTTTAGCGTGAATAGCTCGAGAGATAAGTTCCTTACCTGTTCCGGACTCTCCCTGTACCAAAACGGTGGTATCCGTATCTGCAACCTTGGAGACGAGTGAAAAAAGCTCACGCATTCTGGCACATTTACCCACTATCCCCGCAAAATTATTTTCCATAAATTAAAATCTCTGTGGAACATGACGCCCTTCGGGCGAAAAATCATTTTTAGCCACGAAAACACTCAAAAGATTAACTACTTAACTGCAACTACTTTTTTTAGCCGCAGACACATTCAGTTCAATACCCCCTTGAGGGGTACACCGATACATTCAGTTCAATACCCCCTTGAGGGGTACACGGAAAGTTAACTGCAACAGCAGGTAAGCGCAGACTCCGGGTAAGCGCAGACTCCGGGTAAGCGCAAACTCTGAAAACTTTGATTTTCCGATACATGAACATGATGCCCTTCGGGCAAACAAGCCCCCCCCAAAAAAACGCAAACTCTGGATGAGGTGATCCTTGAAATAAGTTACCAATCTTCAAATACTACGACCTTTTCTGGACAATATCCATAAAAAAAGTGTCATTTTTTATCCACTTGATATAATAGCCAAAATTAGGCATAATTTAAATTTTATCGTTATATCTATTCCATACCAAATTTTGATAGGCTGTTTAACATTAAAGCATGAAGATAAAACAAAATAAAGCCGCATTTGTCGAATTCATCAAGGTAAACAAGATATATCCACCTGATGTTATTGCCCTGCGAGATGTATCATTTGCTGTTAAGCCTGGTGAGATGATTTTTCTAACCGGCAGGAGTGGAGCGGGTAAAACCACCCTGCTAAAACTCATCTGTGCCCTTGAATGCCCCACAAAGGGTCTAGTGGAAGTAGCAGGTCATGATCTTGGTAAAATAAGTCAAAGGGAGCTACAACTCTTGCGTCAAAAAATTGGCATGGCCTACCAGGACTTTAAATTACTACCCAAATTAACAGTATATCAAAATATTGCCATGCCAATGGAGGTAAGCTTTACCCCCAATAAGACAATAATTGACCGTATTAACTATCTCTTAGACTTGTTAAATTTAAATGGTAAAAAAGATATTAAAACCGACAAATTATCCAGAGGTGAGCAGCAGAGAGTAGCTCTTGCCAGGGCAGCGGCCAATTATCCTCCTCTTTTATTAGCAGATGAGCCAACAGGTAATCTTGACCATGAAAATGCCAAGCTGGTAATAAAACTTTTCGATCAACTAAACCGGGCTGGCACAACTCTTATTATTGCCACACACGACCACTCTCTCTATGAAAATCATCAGGCTCAAACATTGGAATTATCCCAGGGCCAGCTTGTTTTCAAAAATCCAGATACACCAAAATCCGTAGCAGTCCCGGGAGAATGACCTTGCACCTTTCCTCAATCATAATCCAAACAGCCAGAAATCTGAAACACACCTGGGGGACTCAAATTATGACCCTCATAACTGTCAGTTTGTCGGTCTTAATATTTTCCTTTTTTTCCCTCATCTTTCTCAATCTCAAGCAGGCCGGGGCGCAGCTTGGAGAAAATATAAGGTTAATCATCTACCTCGATCACGAAATTCCACTCGCCGTCCAGCCGCAATATATCAAAAAAATTCAAAGCTTTAATAAAGTTGAAAAAATCGTCTTTAAATCCAGGGATGCCGCCCTGGCCCATTTAAGCAAACAGTTGGGCCAGGACAGCGACGTACTTGCTGATCTTAATTCTGACTTTTTGCCGCCATCCATTGAAGTTTACCCTGCCAAAGACCTTGAGTCTCTATCAAGAATAAAGCAGTTTTCTGATTTTTTAACAACCCTGCCTGGGGCGCAAAAGGTGCAATATGGCCGTGAATGGATTGAACGCTTGGGATATTTTACTCAGCTTATCAAACTGATTGTTCTACTAAGCGGTGGACTTTTGGTACTAACCGCAACATTCATGGTCTCCAGCACCATTCGACTAACCGTCGTTTCCAGAAACAACGAGTTGGAAATTTTACGAATATTGGGGGCATCAAAAAGTTACATCCAGCTGCCCCTTATTATTGAGGGTTTTTTACAGGGGATACTAGGTTCAGCCATTGGCTTATTATGCATGCATTTTCTTTTTTCCTATGTGAAATCCCGTTTCACAGGGCCTGGATTACTGAGCATTATTCATTTCTCATTCCTGCCCACCCCCATAACCGCAGCCATACTTCTTATTAGTATCTTTTTATGCACCTTCGGCAGCATAATCTCGATCAGGAAATTCTTGAACCTTTAATAATGAAAAGGGCTTCAACAAAATACACTCTCGCATACGATCATGGTCGTACCGCTGACTTTATAACATACCGGGATGTAAGGCCTTCATGGACGCTTACCCTTTTCTTTTTAATAACCTCACTGTCCTTTAGCATAGTAGCAACAGCGCCCCCATCCTCTGCGATGCAACTCAGTCCAAAATCAAAACTTACACGAATTAACCAGGCGATATCATTACAAGATGAAAAAGTAAAAACGAATGAGATAAAGGAATTAAATTTACAACAGGAATTAAATCTCCTGGACGAACAACTTAAGATTAAACAAAAAAAATTACGAGCTGTACAAGAAAAGCTTACACATCAGGAAGCGGATTTACAGGCACAAAGACAGGACGAAGATCGAATCGAAAAAGACAAAAAGAAACTTGAAGCCCACGTAATGAAAAGGCTTGCAGCTTTTTATAAAATGGGAGATGTCACCATAATAAATGCCCTTTTTGCCACCAGGAGCATGGCTGATTTCCTAAATCTTCAAGAATATTTTCAGGCCATGTTCCACTACGACCAAAAAGTTGTTAAGCTTTACCGAACTAAGCTTTTTCTCGTCTCTGAGGCCAAAAAATCCATTGAGCAAAACAAGAAAAAATTGCTAAATTTCATCGAACAGGAGAAAAGTCAAGAGAGGCAGCTAATCGATACCCGCCTTGCGAGAAAACAACTTCTGTCACAAATGAAAATTCAGAAGGAACTATACCAACAAGCATTGGCAACAATGCAGAAAAGTGCCGCACGCTTGACGGAAGTCATAAATAAATTAAAAATCCCAGTAATCCCTGCCAAAATTTACAAGATTTACAAGAAGAAATCCCCTAAAAAAATGACAACACCTCCAATCAGTGGATTTGCCACCCAGCGGGGGAAATTACCTTGGCCTGTAACGGGCCGCATCAGCCGTTATTTTGGCATTCAGCCAGGAGACTTCGGTATCAAAATACAATCGACTGGCTTGGATTTTAAGGCCCGCACCAATACGGACATACGAGCCATTTATGCCGGTAAAATTATTTTTTCCGACAAAATGACAGGTTATGGTAAGCTATTAATTATTGATCACGGCCAACTATACTACAGCTTGATTGCCGGGGTAGACAAGTTTTTAAGGGTAAAAGGCGACATAGTGAAGGCAGGAGAAGTTATTGCCCACATCAATGGTTCCAGCAATCTGTTGACTAAAGACATCCATTTTGAAATTAGACACCAATCTCAATCTCTTGACCCCATGCTCTGGCTGGATAATTCCAGGCCAGCCCAAGGCCAAAACAACAATTTAACAGACTAACCACAATGAAAAAAACAAAAGAAATAGCCCTGGTTCTTGCCCTCTTTATTTTTACTATTCCCCTCCAGGCAGCAGCCCAAGGCCAAGATCAGTCTACATATAAGAGCCTGGAAACTTTTGCCGACATCATGACTTTACTGGAAAAAAACTACGTTGAAGATATTAATTCCCAGAAACTAATTCAGGGGGCTATTAAGGGTATGCTTTCTTCTCTCGATCCCCATTCATCCTATATGACAGCGGAAAACTTTAGGGATTTACAGGTCGAGACCAAGGGAAGTTTCAATGGCATTGGCATCGAGGTAACCATAAAAGATGGCATACTATCTGTTGTCTCACCAATCGAAGGCACTCCAGCTTTTGAGCAAGGTATTAAAGCGGGAGACAGGATAATCAAAATTGGCGATAACTATACCAAGAATATGGGTATGATGGAGGCGATAAAACTGTTACGCGGTAAAAGGGGCACCAAGGTTACCCTGTCAATATATCGGGTTGGTTGGACGGAAATGCGACAGTATACCCTGGAGCGAAACATCATCCCGTTGCACAGTGTAAAATCAAAAATTCTTAGCCCTGGATATGCCTATATTCGGATAACTAATTTTCAGTCCAAAACTACTATAGACACCCTTAACGCTCTACAAAAATTAAACAAAGAAATCCCGCTTAAAGGTCTAATTTTAGATTTAAGGAATAATCCAGGTGGTCTGCTGGAGCAGGCCGTGGGAATTGTAGATATCTTCCAGGACAAGGGCGTTATCGTTTCCACCAGAGGACGGTTAGCAAATCAAACCATTGAATATGCGGCCCATGCAGGTGGGCCAAAATACTCCTTTCCCATGGTTGTCTTGGTTAATGAAGGTAGTGCCAGTGCTTCAGAAATCGTAGCAGGCGCCCTGCAAGATGACAAACGAGCCCTGATACTAGGAGTCCAAACCTTCGGCAAAGGTTCGGTACAAACAGTCTTCCCCTTAAATAATGGAGATGGGCTACGGCTAACTACTGCCCGTTATTACACACCAAATGGCCGATCAATTCAGGCCGAAGGTA
>Ga0114931_10003823_pt1 | contig 18972 bp, 8 predicted proteins | sample 2SBtaG_FD_89579 | JGI IMG/M metagenome (GOLD analysis project Ga0114931, IMG submission 89579) | Deep subsurface microbial communities from Kolumbo volcano to uncover new lineages of life (NeLLi) - 2SBTROV14_V59a metaG | ecosystem: Environmental > Aquatic > Marine > Volcanic | place: Kolumbo...
GAACGCGGTGAATGCCTCTCTATGGCGAGGTATCGGCTGGAATCTGCTTCTCTGGCCACTCTTTAGTGGGCTAACAAACGGTCCGGAAGGCTTGACTTTTACGATCCGTCTTGGGAGAATGGGTAGTAACATGTGGAGGGCGAGTCTTCTGTGGAGTGGGCTTCCCCCCAATCCTCGATGGATGCGCCTGTCGCGGTCGCCATTCTTGGTCCGCCGTGGGAAGGTCTTCTCATAGCGGCCCGGTGATCGCTTGCTTCGTAGTGAGGTCCATGCAGGGTGAGGTCCATGCAGGGAATAGGAATCCAGGGGGAAGAACGGATCATACGATGAAGAACTCACCGTCCGCCTTGCCAAGCCTGAGTCCCTTGCCATAGGAGGAGCCGGGGAGTCTGCGCAAGCAGCATCTGAGCAGACATTGGGCATTGGCCTAGAAAAGCCCCTGCGCCGCGACTCCTCCACAGCATTTGGGCAAGGGCTTCAATGCTCAGATTGTTCGCTCCGGAACATAACATTGTTGAATGATGAAAGGATCACGCAATGTCCCGCCGATTAGCTTTAATGGTGCTGTGTCTTGTTTCAGCAATATGGTGCATCCAACCGATTATCAGCACGGCCGCGGCGCAGGGCGTTGACAATCCGACGATCTCCCAGCACGACACCGAACTCTCCACTCAACCCAAGGGCCTTGGGAATGCGGAGGCCTCGACCGCTCAGCAGGTTTCCAACACAGAAACGGCTCGTTCGGTTTCCATAAACGAAGGAGACCAAGCAGTTCTTGTGCCCCAAGGTGTGGCGGGGTTCGCCGTGGAGTCCATGGATACGGTCCTCCAGCGCGAGATCATCAACCCGATTCCAGGCAGTGGTCGAAGCCTGCCTTTTCGGACCCTTCCCGGCTTTGAACAGTCCAAGCCGTTGCCCTTTGACGTCAGTGCCAACGCAGACGAGGGGTTTTCGCGATTGATCGCGGGCGGCACACCGGGGATTTCTTTTCAAGGCCCCGGCGTGTGTGGTTGCGAGCCGCCGGACCCCACGTTGGCCGTAGGACCCTTTCATGTCCTGATGGGAATCAACGATCAGATCCGCGCAGCAGATAAGACCACCGGGGCAACGCTCTGGTCGGTCTCCTGGGAATCCTTTTTCAGCTCCGCCCAGCCGGCCGGGGCTGCCTTCACCAGCGACCCCAAGCTCTTCTATGATCCGGTCTCGCAGCGATTCTTCGCCACGGTCTTATTCATCAACAGCAGTGGGTCCAAGTCCTGGTGGATGCTGGCCGTTTCGGATTCTAATTCGGTGCCCAGCTCCGGCGTCTGGACGAAATGGGCCTTCGACCCCACCATCGCCGCGCCGAACTTCTTCGCGGACTTTCCTGGATTCGGCTACGACGGTAACGCCGTGTACATCACCTCCAACATGTTCAGCAGCATCATCCGTGTCGACATGGCCGTGATTCCCAAGCAGCAGCTCCTCGACGGTGTCGCCAACCCCACCTTCACCCAACTCACCGACATCCGCCAATCCAACGGCGCCAGGGCCTTCACCATCCAGCCGGCGCACATGTTCGGCACCGGCAATGCCTTTTTCGCCAGTAACACAGGCCGCAATGGGAGCACGATATACTTCTATCGCATCAATAATCCTCTTGGCTCGCCCAGCCTCACCAAGACCTCCAGTAGTGTCAGCAGCTACTCTGTTCCCCCCGACGCCTCCCAATCGGGAGGGGGCACCCTCATCAACACAGGTGACGACCGGATGATGAACGTGGCGTGGCGGAATAACCGCCTATGGTGCGCTCACAATACCAATTCCGGAGGCCTGGCTGCGGCAAGGTGGTACGAGTTCGACACCACGTTCTGGCCATCCGCCCCCTCGACCGTGCAATCGGGAACCATCACGGGGACGAATGTTCACTATTACTATCCAACCATCGCCGTGGACATCTTCAACAATGCCTTCATCGGCTTTTCACGCTCCAGCAGCAGCGAGTTTGCATCCGCGTGGCACACCTCTCGTGCGGCCGGCGATCCACTCGGCACAATGGCGACACCCACGCTGGACCATTCCGGCAGTGCACACTACGGAGGCGGCCGCTGGGGAGACTACAGCGGCACGGTCATTGATCCCGACGGCGTGACCTTCTGGACCATGCAGGAGTTCGCCGACAACACCAGTAACAATTGGGGAAACTGGGTCAGTTCCTTTGCGATCGGGGCGCCTGATCTCACAGCGCCGACGCCCAATCCTATGCAGTGGGAAGTTGGCGGTGAACCCGCACCACTGAGCACCACGGACATTGCCATGCAGGCCGCTCTCGCCACCGATGACCGATCCGGTGTTGAATATAACTTCTCCAGAGAGACCGGACCGGGCGCTGTCGTTTCATCCGGCTGGCAGTCATCAGTCAACTTCACCGATACCGGCCTGCTCGCCAACACTTCCTACGAATACGATGTGGTGGCCCGCGATATGGCCCCGACCCCCAACGTCACCCTTCCAAGCCCGCTCCTCGGAGCCACCACCTCCATCGAAGCCCCCACCTTCGTCTTCTTCGATCCGCCGGCCGACACCTCCGTCGGCATAACGGCGTTTACCCCCACCGGGACCTTCACTAACATCGCAGTCGGCAGCTCGGGACTGTTCTTCGAGATGACCCCGACGGGTGGCGTGAATGCAAATGTCTGGGTCCAGTCTCAGTCGATCACCATCACCGGCCTGACCCCCGGCACCCTTTATTCCGTACGCGTCAAGGCGAGAAACCAGCTCGGCGTCGAGACAGCATTCACCGCCCCTCAAACCGTCACAACCACCGGCGGCTGCACACTCGCGGGCGACGTGAACCAGGACGGCCTGATCAACGGCGAAGACATCGCCGGCTACGTCCGCGCCAAGCTTGGTCAGATGCCCGCCCTCGGGGAAGAACCGCTCTGTGCCGACTTCGGCAATGGCGGCGACATAGCCCTCGACAATGCCGCATTCGTCAGCGCCCTGTTGCTGAATTAATGCAGGTTGCAGTAAAACTTATGTAAGCGGTTGCCAACCGGTGCTCGGCTCCGGTTCTGAACATTCATCACGAAGATTAGTGTCTCACTCAGGTCATCTTGCGAGAATGGGAGGCATGATTCGTGAGATCATCGTTTAGCCGCTGCCCAACGGGTAGCGCTTGGGCCGCCCCGTTCGAGGCCCGCCGAGTGTAGCACGAACACCCGAACAAAAACGATACCGGGCATCCTCCCTGATGCCCGGTCCCGCCCCGACGCGTTGAATCGACCAAGATGGCTCGAAACCATACTCAACCGCCCGGTACAACCAACGCAAGCCGGTGCTACTGAGTCAACGGCATGTCCGTTGCCGTCCGTCCAAAACCCAATCGACCTCGATCCGGTCGTTCGAACTCATGCTTGTGTGCGATAGCAACCCTGCTAGGCCCGCCGCTGTCTACAACATTCGCACACTGCCAAACTCCGATGGCCCTATCTGCAAACGAGCCTTCCACCCCTGAGCAACCCATGCCTCCCATTGTGGGATCTGCCGTGGGAAGCCAAAAGTGGCGGTCGGAAGGAGATTCCTCATCAAATCTCCTCCCGGCCCGCCATGCTCGAATCTACCTCACCCGGGCGACACCATGCCGCCCACTGGTCAGGTTCCACCGGCCTCGGGGCCGGTTTGCCGCCGATGTTGCTGATAGGCCTCTCGCGCTTTGAGTTGGTATTCGCGATACCGCCTCCAGGCGTCGTCCACCTCCTGCTCGAAGTTCTCCCGCGGTCGAATCTCCGCGTGATCGCGGACCCCACAAATCACAACTTCTCGCCCAAGTCCCGCCCGGGCCATCATCCGCTCCGGCACTAGAATCCGACCCTGGCTGTCCGGTTCCAGAATCTCCGCCATCGTGAAAAAGACCTGCTCGAATCGCAGTTGGTCTTCGTCGGGGATCAGGTCCGAGGCCGCTCGCTCCGCCAACTTCTCGAAGTGTCGCTCGGTATACAGCCACAATGTGTTCGCAGGTTGCCCCGGCACCATCACCAACGCCGTTCCATCCCGCTCGGGGTCCATTCTGCTGCGGAACTTCGAGGGGATCGCCAAGCGGTGTTTTGCGTCGATCGTGTGCTCGTAATAGCCCGTGAAAATCATGGTGATCCATGTTATGACCGTATCTCCCACTCATCCACATAACACGGGCTATCATGACACATTGCCCCACAAATGGCAAGCAAAAAATCCAAAGTTTTTGCTCTTTGCCTCGCCCCAGATCATCTGAAACTGTCGAAGTTTTGCTATGACAGGATGTTGCGGCGAAAAAACTTTTTCTTCAACAAGACCCTGCCGAAATGAGCCTTGTTATCGGCGATTTGCGGCCCCGGACACCAAGCCATCGTAAGCCGACCGCCACCTGGCCACCACATCTTGAATGTCGTGCCGAGCCCTCACCCGCCCCCTGGCAACGTCCGCATAACCGCGCCTCAAATCGGCATCCGAAACCAACCGCAGAACCGAGCGAACAAAAGACCAAACATTCCCCAAACGGCAAAGCTCGCCCGTTTCGCCCGGGGTGATCAGCTCCCGGCAGGCCGGCACGTCGCCGGCCACCACCGGACACCCGCAGGCCATCGCCTCCAGAACCACGTTCGGCGAGCCCTCCGTCCGAGAGGGAAACAGGAGCAGGTCCGCCGCCTTGAGCCAACCGAGGACTTTCTCCGACCACCCCGCAAAGCACACCGACGACGCCACACCCATCTTATCGACAAGTGTCTCAATACTGTGTCGTGCCGGCCCCTCCCCCAGCAGAAGAAGTCGCACGTCTTTTTTTCGCAGCACGCCCGCGACCACCTTCACCAACAGCTCAAGATTCTTCACCGGATCCATCCGACCCGCCCACACGACCAGCGGAACGTCGCTCGGCAGGTCCAATTCGCCCCGCCGAGCCGGCGCAACGCGATCAATCTCCCGAAAATCAAGGCCGTTTGGAATCACCGTCACACGCTGGGGGGCAAATCCCAGATCATCACACAAATGACGGGCCACCGCGCGTGAATTGGCCACGTGCAGGTCCGAGCGACCTGAGGTTAGCGATTCCAACCAGAGGTGCCACTTGCGCTGCGTCTCGATCGTGACGGTCGAGGTCAACAGCGGTCGATGCACGTCCAGACAGCCGACCAGCCGTGCCGCGAGGTTCGCATGAAACAACGTACTATGGATCAGGTCGGGACCGATGCGACGGATTTGACTCGCCAGACGCCCCAGACACCACAGGTCGAACGGACCGGCCGCATCACAGGAAAAGTTCTCGATCCCCCACGACGACAGCACGTCGTTCAACGGGCCTCGGCGGTCCAGGCATCCGACAACAGGCTCGACATCCACCTCGCGCAGGTGTCTCGCCAGCCGCACCAACCGCAAGGGAAGCCCCCCTCTCTCCAGGTCGGTAGACAACAGCACCACGCGCAACGGCACACGGTTCATCGTCGCCTTGGAGCCGCCATGAGGGACTGCCCACAAAAGATAGGGTTCCCCAAAGATGGATTGCGATATGGCCGAGCCCGCACCCGCGTTTCAGGCTGGTTTTCACGATTCAAGGCTTCGTTTTGCAACATGGCGCTGCGGCATCACGATTTTCGGCCCGACCCTTCGATCCGACCGCGACGGGAGAGTATCCATGCCAACAGCAAGACCAGCCCGGCCACGAGACCACCATAGGCCAAGGCCCTGTTCCGACGCGTCAGGTCGAACTGCGGTGGGACGATCGGTGCCAGCGGCTCATAGCTCACACTGCCGGCCATGCTGATTCGGCTTTCTTTCTTGAGGCGCCGGACCACGCCGGATTTCGCCGCGACTTGGCGCTGAAGCTCCACCACCACCTCTTGCTGCTGCGATACCGCCGCACGCCGCTGCTCCAAGGTCTGAAGCGCGCTTTGGTCCATCGCCATCACCGATTCCATCGCATCCACAGCCTGCTTGTTCAGCGTCTCATGCCGCCGACCCGCCGCTGCGACATTCGCTTTGAGTCGCTCCAACGCCGCGGCCCGATCCGCCTGACGCTGCTTGGCCAACTCCGCTGCGATCTGAGTCCGATGCAGCTCGCGCCTTTCCTCGATTCGTGGAGCGAGGGCGGTCAGGGCATCGCGAAGCGCCTTGAGTTGAAGATTGTTCGCAGGCACCACGTTGCTGGCGGCCACGATCCAATCGTTCCTCGCGTTGAAACAAGCGTGCGACAGCTTGGCCAGCGCGTTCTGGATGAGCCGACGCTTGGTCATTTCCTCGCCACCGTGGCCGATCGCATCGGCCTTCTTGATCGCCTTGCCCAGAGCCGTCCGCGAACTCTTGTGGAATCCTCGCACCAACGCCTCCGCCCGCTTCTGATATTCCAGCAGAAGATCGGGATCGTCCTTCGGCCCCCACGCGGCGACCTTCGGCATCAACCGCCCCCAGTTCTCGGCGTATTCGTCAATCTGTTCCAGACAGTCGGTCAGGTCCACCCCGACCTCTTCAAGCTCCCGGCGTATCTCGGTCTCCATCTTGTCTTCAAGCTGCCGCTTGACCTCTTGGACAAAGGCGGTGACCTCCAAGCGAAGCCCCTCCAACGCCGCCGGCGACCGCGACATCGCCTCGCTCAGCTCCGCGTGGAATTTCCGGGCTTTGTCGCTGCGCTCCTGGAGCATCTGCACCGCCTCGCTATCTCCCTGCATCGCCGCGGCGATCTGCGCGTCACTGGGAACGATCGGCCCCGCAACCGGCGGCGTCTTTTCAAACTTGTCCAACGCCGCCTTCGCAGTCTCCAACGCGGCCTGCGCGTCGGCCGCTTGCTGCTTGAGCCGTTCCTGACGGTCACGAGCCGCGGCGAGATCACTCATCGTCGCATCGCCGTCCAACGACGCCTGCATTTGCTTCAGCGTCGCAGTGGCCTGATCCAGTTGATCCTGCTTGTCCTTGAGCTTCGCCGTCGCCTCGGCCAGCAGACGCTTGCGTTGGGCCTGCGACACGACGCTGCGGTTCAGCGTCTCCACGTACGCCTTCCCAATGGCGTCGACCCAGTCCTGCGCCGCTTGGCGATCCTTCGCCGGGGCGTGCGCGGTCACCTCGATCGAGTCCCCGGTGGCCGACGGTTGAATCGCGATCTTCCGATCCATGTACAGCGCCGCCAGGTCCCGCCCCGCCCGCTGCGAGGCCGTTTCAAACACCTCCGGTATGCTGATGATCGCCGCGGCATGTTCACGCGGACTCATCGCCGCCCCCGCGCCTTTGGCAGTCAGCGTCCAACGCCCGCGGACTTCGGCCTCTCTGGCCGGCGACCACATAAACGCCGCCGCCACCAATCCCCACACGAGCAAAGCCCACGCCGCCGTCAGGATCGGCCTGAACCCCCGATGCCTCCGCAGCGCTGGGCTCGCGATGGCCTCATCGGCCTGCTCTGCTGCCGGTGTCGGCTGTGCCTGCGGCTCGGGAGCACCGATCGATCCATCGTCATCGGGCCCCGCACCATGTATACCCTGCTCGATCTCCTCCTCGGATTCCGCGAACATGTCACCCGATGCGTCGGGCTGGAGCAATAAGACCTCCGATCCATCGGGCACGGGGAGCGAGGAGTCTTCATCCGGCAGATCGAGCGTCCCGGCCTCCCCGGCCGCTTCCAGTTCCGCGCGGCGTTTTTGCAGCAGAGCCTGCTCCCGGCCCACGAGCATCTGCCTCTCGCGCAAATCCTCGATCTGCTTTTCCAACCGCTGCCGAACCTGGGCCATCTCCGCGTCAAGTTCCTTGCTCCGGTCGGCAAACTCGTGCTCGGCCTGCTCGCGCCGCTGCTTGATGTCGTCTTCAAAAACCTCCAGGCGCTTCTCGATATCCCGCTCGACCTCATCCAGTCGGGCCTTACACCGCTCCTGGCTTTGCTGCTCCTCGCGGGCGACGGCCTCCAGACGCTCGGATATCTCCGCTTCCACCTGCTGACGCATCTCTTCGAGGCTGGCCTGCTCCTGCTCAAGATGCTCCTTCTCCAGGGCGGCCTGCCGCTGGGCGATCAAATCCTCCAACTCCCGCTCGCGCTCGCGCAATCGGTCTCGCTCCGCCGCGATCTCCGTCTCGCCCTCTCGTCGCAGCGCCTCCACCGCCGCCATCTCCGCCGCCCGGACCGATTCGATCTCCTCACGCTCCCGGACCAACGCCTCCCGATCCTGCTCGACCTGGCCCGCTTCGCGCTCCAACTCCTTGCTGCGGCGATCCACGCCGGCCTCTGACTCGGCGAGCTCCGCAGCGCGGGCGTTCAACGCCTCCTCATGGGTCCGAAGCCCGGTCTCTCGTTTTTTGAGCTGGGCCTCGTGTTGTTCGGCCTGCTCCATCAGCGCGGTGACACGGTCCGAAGATTCGCCCCGCTCCTGCTCGATGGCCAGCACTTCCTCGCGTTGAGCCTTCAGGTCCTCCTGCTCGGCCTCCAGACGGTCGCGAAACGCCTCCAACTGATTCGCTCGCTCCGCCAGCTTCGCCTCGCGATCCGTCAGATCACGCTGGTCGCTCTCCAGCTTCCGAAGACCGGCCTCGAATGTACGCTGGGCTTGTTCCAGGGCCTCCCGGTCGCGGTCCAGGGCCTCGCGCTCGACCGGCAGCTTGGCCCGATCGGCCTCCAACTGCTCGCCCTGGGCCTTGAGTTCATCGCGCTCTTTGCGAACTGCATCCAGGTCGCCCTCTAATCGCTCCCGGCGATTCTGGAGCTCGGCGCAGTCCTCCGCGAATTGGGCCTTTCGCTGCTGATACCGCGCCACCTTGGCGACCAGCTTGCTGCGGAGTTCTTGTGCCTCTTGGGCGTGACGTTCGAGCCGGAGCTCGGTCTCCTTCGCCTCGGCGCGGTCCGATTCGAGCTGCGCCTGTTGCTCGGCCAGCAGACGCTCCCGATCCGCAACGGCCACGCGGTCGCGCTCGACCTTTGCCAGTTGTTGCTCGACCTCCGCCTTTTGCGCTTCGTTCCGCTCTGCCTGACCCGCCAGCTCCTCCTCCCGCGTCGCCAAGGCGGCCTTCTCAGCGGCCAACTCATCCCGCTCCGCCGCCAGACGGGCCTCTTCTTCCGCCAGGCTCTCCTTTTGTTCGGTCAGCGACTGCGACGCGTCGGCCTCTCGCTCCCGATCGAGTTGCAATTCCAGCTTCGCCGCTTCCAACGCCTCCTGTTCGCGCGTCAGCGCCTGGCGATCGGCCACCAACGCCGCGGCATCGCACTCGTAGGCGGCCTTCATCTGCTCCAGCTTCTCACGCTCCGCCTTCTGCTCAGCCTCCACTTGGCGGACGCGGTGCTCGATCTGGGCCGCCTCGATCAGCCGCTCCTCGATGCGACGCTCGCTCGACGCTAGTTGGGCCTCTCGTGCTTCTAACTGTTCTCGCTGCGGCCCGACGTCCTCCCGCGACCGCTCCAACTCGACCCGAGCTTGCTCAAGCTCGGCCTCCCGCTCAGCCAAAGCAGCTTCACGTCGGGACAGTTCTTCTTTGTGCGAAGTGAGGACCGCCTCAGCCGCGGCGACGCGCTCCGCCCGCTTCACCAGGTCCGCTTGCGATTGGCCCTTGGCTACGAGGTCTTCTTGCTGCGATTCGAGTTGCTCACGCTGCGTCTGGAGTTGACGTTCCAGCGTTTCGACCGTCTCACTGCGGCGCTGCAACGCCGCCTTCTCCTCCTCCAGCCGCGAATCATGCTCCCGCACCGTACGACGTTCCGCTTCCAGTTCGCCCCGGGCTTGCTCCAATTCCTTGTGTGCCTGCGCCAGTTCTACCTGGGCCTGCTCCAGCCGGGATTCTGCCTCGTGGATTTCCTGCCGGCGGGCCTCCAACACCGTAGACAGGCTTCCCCCTTCCTCGGCCTGACGCTCGGCCTCATCGCGACGGCGGGCGAGTTCTTCGCGCTGGGCTTGGAACTCCTCCTCCATCGTCTCAAGACGTGACTGCCACTGCGCCAGACGGCCCTCATCCTCTTCCAACGATCGCGATCGGCGGGCCAACGCCTCCTCGCTCTGGCGCTGCTGTTCCTCGTACGCCCGCAGGCCCTCTTCCCGGGTCGCCAATGCCCCGGCCTGCGCCTCGAGTTCAGCTTCCCGCGCTGATAGCCGTTCTTGCGCCTCACGCAGGGAGTCCGCCCGAGCTTCGAGGTCAGATTCCAACCCGCCATGCTGCTCGGCGAGGCGCTCAACCTCCTTGCGCTGTTCCTCGATTCGCCGGCGTTCGGCCTCGAGCGCCGCTTCGCCCTGTTCGATCTTCGACTGCCATTCCTTGAAGCGGCCCTCGCGCGCTTCCAAAACTTCGGAAACCCGGGCCAGTTCCTCCTCACGCTGCTTGTTCGCCGACCGGTCATTGGCCAGTGCCGCCTCGCGCGTCTCCAGGTCCTCCTCCTGAATCCGCACCGCCGCTTCTCGGTCGCTTATTAATCCGAACCGCTGCTCGATCTCGGCATTGCGCCGCCGCAACTCCTCTTCGAGGTTCTCCTTGACGCTGCGGGTCTCCGCCAGGATCGCCTGCCGCTGGGACAGCACCTCCGACGACAACTCCGCACGCTCCGACTCAAGCTGTGCCTCCAGGCTCGTCAACCGGGCCGCCAGTTCCTCTTCACGGGCACGATGGGCCTCCTCCAGCTCCGCACCCTCTCGCTCCAATTCCTTCTCACGCTCTCGGAGGCTTTGCTCTCGCAGCGACAGTTTCGCCTCACGCTCGGCAGCCTTCGCCTCCAGCGCCTCGATGCGAGCCGTCGTGGAACGCTCCAAATCTTCCTTGAGCCGTTCCAGTTCATTTTGGGCGGACTCTCGGCTTTCGGCCCGCTGGGCTTCCAGCGCCTCGGCCTGGCGATTGAGTTGCTCTCGCTGCTGCTGATTGCGGCGCTCGGCCTCGTCCGTCGCCGCCCGCATCCGTTGCAGCTCGTTCTGCTGCTCAGTGAGCAATTGTTCGCGCTTGGCAAGCTCCGCCTCCCGCTCGGCCACAGTCCCTTTGAAGGCTTTGATCCTTGCTGTGGTTGCTTCTTCGAGTTCCGCGTTGAGTCGCTCCAATTCCTTTCGAGCCGTCTCGCGACTCTCGGCCCGCTGGGCTTCCAGCACCTCGGCCTGCCGATCCAACTCCTCACGCTGCTGCTGTATTCGTCGCTGGGCTTCGACAGTCTCTGCCTTCAATCCTTCCAGCGAGCGTAGCCGTTCTGCCAGATCGGCGCGCTGCTCGGCGAGCTTCTGATTCTGAAGACGTGTCGCCTCGGCCAGTTCATTGGCCTTTTGCTGGAGCTTGTCGCGATACGCCTTCAGCCGGTCCTGATCTCGCTTCAACTCTGCGCGGAATCGCTCGGCCCGCTCGTCCAATGCCCGCTGGGCGTGGGCCACCTTCTCCCTGAGTTCCACGGCTCGTTGGTCGAGCCGGCGGCCTTGAGCACCAATGGCCCCATACATCTGCGTCTGATAGGCAGCCTTCTCGCGCAGGCGGCGCAGTTCCTCTCGGGATCGCCGCAACTCCGCTTGGAGGCGCGAGTTGCCACCCCCGCCGCTGGGGACACTGCCCGTCCGACGGGGGCTCGGCTTCTCTGGATGGGTGGTCAGACTCTCGTCCATGCTTTCATCGCGTCGTCCGCCGGCAGTCGCACCTCCGACCGCCGGTCGGCTACTGGATTGTACCCTCAAACCCTCTTTGTGGTCCTGTGGATCGACGGAAATGCCGCCGTTTGGACCTCCCTCGGCAGGTCTCGTTTTGCCCGATGCTGACTCCGCCACGCGGTCGCCTTCTTCGATCAGGATTCGGCCCCGGTCCAGCAGCGATGAAGCCTCACTAAGTCGCTTCAGATCAGACGCCAAGGCAGTGTGGTCCGGGGCAGCCATTTCGTCCAGCGTCGCCGAGGCTTCGGTTCCGTCGGGCAGGCTCGGTGCTGGAGGTTGTGAATTGAGGCCGTTCGCCAGCCGGGAAAACCGATCCTTCGCTTCCAGGCTTTCGGCGGAGGCCCGCCACGGGAGAGATTCGTCCGACGTTATCCGCTCGGAATCGAGCCGCGCGGCCTGACCGCTGCCCTCGGGTTCTGAGAGTGCCGCCCCCGACGCCCTCTTGCGGCGATGTTTTTTGCTCATCCGATCCTGCTCCGTCCCTGCGTTCTACGACATGAAGCTCTTACGGACCCGGCCTTGTAAATAATAGACATGATCCACCAGAATGACGCTTGGCCGCGACCCATCGGGGAACGCACAGGCGTCTGTAGCACCGGCGCCGAAGCCGGTCGAATCACGGGCGGGACGCCCGTGCCACAGTTTGGTTGCGGCCGACGGCCGCGCTGTTCTCCATTGTTGAGGGGGATTGAGGAACATCACCCTCAGCCGAACGAATCGTCCCACTCCCGCCGCCCCCTCCGACATCCGATCCCCGATCGCCCGATGAAACGGGAATCGCAGAATCGGCCTTTCCCAGCCCCGAGATTCTCTGCTGAAGGGCATCGAGTCGATCCGCACCGTGGGCCACCTGCCGTTCAATCCGGCCCAACGCGGCGAGCTGGTTGGCAACGTCCATTCTTAACGACTGCTGCCCAACCGCTTTGATCGTTGGCACCTCGGCATCACTGCCGGCGTTGAGCAAGCCGGAGAAATCGCAGACGCTCGAATCCATGTCCGCCTTCCGTGCGGTGAGTTCCTCTTCGATGTCGCTCAGCCGGCTGTGGAGAACCTGCTCCAACTCCGCCGCCTTCCGCTGCATCGCCGCCTGACGCTGTTGCAGACGGACACGCTCGTTCTCCAAATTGCCGAATAGTTGTTGCTGGCGAGCCTTCAGTCGCTCCTGAGCCTGGTTCAAGGCCTCGGCCTCGCGAACCAGTTCCACCCGGATTCTCTCTCCCTCTTCCAACCGCGACTGAAGCGACGCCTCTTCAGCGTCCAGCTTTCGCAGCCTGGCGACCAGCGGCTCACGCTGATTCCGAAGAACCTCCACCGCCCCCGCCAGCGACTTGAACCGCTCGTCCAGGGCCGTCTTGCGGGCCTGGAGCTTCTCCTGCCGCCGGGCCACCGACGTCCGCAGCCTTTCGGTTTCCAGACGAAGCGTCTCGATCGTGGCCTCGCCCTGCTGGATTTCCGACTGCTCGCTCTGGGCAAGCTCGACCAACTCAGCCACCCGCTGGTCGAGCTTGGACGGCGCAGAGCCACGGACCGGTACGCCCCCACCACCCGCCCCCTCGGAAATGTCTGCCTCGGAGATGGGCTGCTTTGTGGGGCCGTAGATCAGCCCATCGGGGATTTGCCCGCCCCGCACGCTCGCATCCCGCAGGGCCTCGGCCTGCCGCTGCAACTCCGATCGGCGCTCCTCGAGGCGACGGCGCTCCTCGTCCAGGCTTTCTCGGTATTTCCTCGCCCGCTCGTCAAGAGCCCGCTGAGCCGCCGCCACCCGCGCTTGCATCTCCTTGCTCTGAGCCGGCGATTCCTGCGGCTCCATCGCAGGCCCGTCCTCCGGCAACTGCTCTTTGCCCGACTCCTGGGCCTGTTTCTTGTTGGTCGGATTCGCCATCGCGCTCTCCTTGGTGCTCGGCTCCGTCACCGGCGTGACATCGAACCGGCGGATGGCACGGCTGCTCCATCCTTTAGACCGGCTTTTGATGCGTCCGCCTGGGTGTTGATCTCGGCCTTGCCATAGCCGGTCGGGGCCGGGGCTGTTCATGTCGATACGCCCGGCGATGATCGAGGCCGGATCGCCCGATCCGATCAACTCCATGATCGCCGGGTCGTCCTGCTCCTCATCCGTCCCATTGGCCTTAGAAAAACTCACATTCGTTTCAAATTGCAACTTGTGCATCCCCACCCCGATCGTGTCCCCGTCCAACAGATGGCCGCTCTCGATCGGCCGACCGTTGAGCAGGGTCGTTCCCAAATCCGATAGATCACGGACAATCGGCCCTTCCTGGGTCCACACCACCAGGCAGTGACGCAGTGCAATGCCATCCCCGGACAAGACCATATGGCAGGCGGGATCGCTGCCGACGATCAAGACGGGATGCCGACTCTCGGCCAACAGGGCCGGTGAGCCGTCAGAAGCCGACCTCTGCTGTCGGCGGAGGCGAAAGAGCGGTTGCTCCTCCGTTGGACTCTGCCCGGCGGACTCGACCTCGACCATGAAGCTGAACGGCCCGATCCGAATCTCGTCCCCACTGGCGAAGCGGGCCCACCGAACCCGCCTGCCGTTGAGCCAAGTGCCGCCGGGCGAAGCCAAATCGCACAAATAGGCCCCACCCCCCAGCTTCACGATCGCTGCATGGGCCAGGTTCACCCGGCCGACCGGAAGGATCAGATCGCACCCCTGGCCCGACCCGATCACCGTGACCGCCCGCATAAACTCGTGCGCAGGCCGAGGTTTCTTGCCGTTCTCGGCGACGAGACGGACCCGAAGTTCCTGCAACGGCAACAAATCTGCTGGAGCACTCACGGTCATATACCCCTATCATGGTGGCGACGCCTACGCTCGCGGCCGGGGTGGTCCTGCTGCCGGCGAAGACGACCAAAACACCTATTCAACGGCCGTTTCAGCCTCGCGCCGCCAGCATAATGCCGATAATATGCCACCTGGGAGGTCTGCGGCGGGCTCAGCCTGTTTATCGGAAGATGGATGGGCTTTTCAATACTGCCGGAGGCGGCAGGGGGCCGTGCAGATCGGCCGGATGCGTAAAACATCGCCCCGAGGTGCGATCAGCCGCCCGGCCTCCCGATCTGCCCGTGGAGCCATATCGACGCAGCGGTTCAATTGACCGGCAATCGGGCCTGCCGGACAATTGGCCAAGATGCTGGTCAAAAGAGCCCTGCCTCTTTTTGAAGGGCGACCACAATCCTGCCCGGGGACGATTGGAAGGGAACCGCTCGTGGCCTCATGCGTCTAACAGCAATGAAAGGCCCAACGGCTAAGGCCGAAAACACGGCGTCCGCCCGCGAAGATGCGGTTCTGATTGCGCAATGTCAGGATGGTCAAACCGCCTCGTACGGCGAGTTGGTGCGGAAGTATCAGGATCGGGTGTTCAATCTGTGCCTGCGGATGTGTGGCCACCGCGCCGAGGCCGAGGACCTGACCCAGGAGGCGTTTGTCAGGGCCTTACAATCGATCGATCGGTTTGACGGTCGGTCCGGCTTCTACACCTGGCTATTTCGCATCGCCGTGAATCTCGTGCTGAGCGCCAGGAGAAAAAAGAGCCGAAGGATGACCTTCTCGCTCGATGCAACCGTCGGGCCTGGGCGATCCGGGCCGTCCTCGGCCCCGGCCGATGCCCAGACGCATGCCCAGCGGCTTGTCACGGCATCAGACCCGCCCGACGCCCGATTGCTGGGCGCAGAGCGAGCGCAGCTCGTTGCCCAGGCCCTGGCCTCGATCGAAGAGGAGCATCGCTGCGTGGTGATCCTGCGGGACATGGAGTCGCTCGGGTATCACGAGATTGCCGAAATACTCCAGGTGCCGGTGGGGACGGTCAAATCGCGACTGCATCGGGCCCGACTGGCTCTGCGAGAAAAACTCTCTCCCATTCTGGAAGACCGGCCGCGGCCACAGAGCGAACCGACCTGAGGTGTCATGGCGAATCGTGTGGAACAACCGGAGCAACTGACCGCCTATTTGGACGGTGAACTCTCGCCCGCACAGCGCGCCGAGGTCGAGCGGCTGATCGCGTCGGAGTCCGAAGCGCGGCAGTTGCTCGAAGACTTGCAGGAAACGTCCCGCCTCGTCGCCGCCCTGCCGCCCGAGCAAGCACCCGCCGACCTGGCCGATGCGGTGGTTAGCCGGATGGAACGGCGCGACCTGCTGGATGAAAAGCTGGGAAAAAGTCAAAAAGTCAAAAAGTTAGAAAGTCAGAAAATCGAGGCGACTGGGGTGGCGGTTTGGGCGCGTCGATTTGCCGTGGCGGCGTCGTTCGCTTTGGTGTGTACGGCGGTCTGGATGGCCTGGTCGCAGTGGTCCGGCCCGACCGCCGAACGTAGGCAGCCCATTCGACTGGCACAGGCCGACAAGGCCCCCACCGGGCATGCGCAGGAGCCCTTCCGGCAACACGAGCGGATCGGACCCGGCCTGGCCTTGGCGCCGAGTCGACGCTCCCGGCCTCTCAATCCCACAAAGCCCAAGGCACCAAGAGGTCGCGCCGGTCCATCATCGACGCCCCTGGCCCTGGGCTACGCCGGCGTTGAGGAGGAAATCCCGGCGGCAGCGAAGCCGGCCGTCTCATACGCTGCGGCAGCCAAAACAAAGGTGATGAATCCAACCGTCCTGTCTGATCGACGGATCGCAGCGCGCATCATCCCCACCCGCAAAGAGCCGCGGCCCATCGTCGTGGAAGCCGACGGCGCGACCGTTGCCAAGCTCACCGATCTGATCCAGAAGGGCATGTCCCGTCATGCGATCCCCATGCTCGATGCCGAGTCGCACAACCAGCCGACGCCCAGCGATGAGCCCTTCTTCATGCTGCAACGCGTCAAAACCTCGTCGCGCAGCGCCGGCAATTCAGAGGTTCGACAATCTCCCGCAGATCAGAGCACCAACGAAGTCCGAATCGTCATTCATGCCCGCCGTGACGTTGCCGGGGAGATTCTCTCTTCGGTTCGGCGCATTACCAAAGAAACAGGCACCTTTGGAAAAAAAGCGGCAGAGAAGAGACAATCCGCCAGGCAACTGGATGTGAACGAAATGACCACCACCGCCAAGGCTCCAGATGAGCAAGGCTTGGTCGACGATTTTAGGACGGCTTTTGCCAAACGCCGCAGTGGGCGCTTAAGCCGACGACGCCCGACCTTACAGGCCGCCGGGGTGAAAAAAGAGCCGTTCGTCACGCTGAGCATCATCTTGCGAGTCAAGGGCTCGGCCGATTCGCCAGCCGGCGCTTCGGGCACCACGACAATGCCGGCGTCCCAACCCGCTGCGACGCCGCAGAAACTTGCACCGGTTGGAAAGCGGTGCCACAGGATTTGGAAACCGTTGCCACGGGATTAGGAGAGCGGTGTCATAGCCCCTCCCACACAGGAGACCTCTGGTGGCTAAGGATCGCGGTCAATGCCCCGGCAAGAAGCCTCTCAAGGTGCGCGTTGACTTTCGCAAGAACCGCGAGAAGACCGCCCGCGACAAGGCCCGCTGGACCCGACAGCACCGCGACGACAGCATCGAGCACCAGGATGCTGAGAAAACAGAAAGCGTCCGAGCCAAAGGCACGGTCTCCCGCAAGCGCACCATTGTCCTCCGCGATGAATCAACCGGCGATCAGATTCTGTGCAGCGGGGTCGTCGTGCGCATGCGCGGCCTGATCGCCGAGGTCGATGACGGCGGCCAACGATGGGCCTGTACGGTTCGGGGGATTCTGCGGACGCGCCGGATCAAGGAACGCCACCCGGTCACGGTCGGCGACCGCGTCCGGTTCTCCCCCGTCGAGATCGCCGGAGAGCAGAGCCGCCAAATCAGCGAGGAGCAGGCCCTGCCGGCGGGCATCGTCGAGCGGGTCGAGGCCCGCAAAACCGCGCTGCTGCGTCAGTATGACCGCCGCCTCCAGGTCGTCGCCGCCAACGTCGACATCGCCCTGATCGTCGTCGCGGTCCGGCAGCCGACCCTGCGACCTCATCTGATTGATCGTTACCTCGTAGCCGCGCATCAGGGGGACATGCGGCCGGTGATCTGCATCAACAAGATCGACCTCGATGCCGAGAGCCTTTCCAAGCCCATCGCCGGGCGCTACCGCGAGATCGGCTACGTGGTGCTGGAGACCTCGGTCGTGGACAGGCTCGGACTCAACGCGCTTCGCCGACTGCTCCGCGACCAGACGTCGGTGTTGGTCGGGGCCAGCGGCGTCGGCAAGAGTTCGTTGCTCAACGCCCTGGACCCCAAGCTGTCGCTCCGCGTCGGCACCATGACCGACCTGCAACGCGGACGCCACACCACCACCACCACGAGCCTGCTGAGATGGGCCTTCGGCGGATACGTCGTCGATACGCCCGGCATGCGCCAATTCGACCCAGCCACGATCAAAGCGACGGAACTGGAAGCCTACTTCGCGGAGTTCGTCGACCTGATCCCGCAGTGCCGCTTCCCGGACTGTTCCCACACCCATGAGCAGGACTGCGCGATCAAAGCGGCGGTGGCGGCCGGTGACATCTCACAGCAACGCTACGATAGCTATTGCAAGATGTATGCCGAGTGCAAGCAGAAAGAGCAAGCGGAGCATGTCTCCGACTGACCGGGCGAAACCGGTCTGCTTCACCGGCTTCTTGCTCGCTGGGGATGGAGGAAACGGGCCGGGCCAAGGAGATGCGGATCGTGGGGATACGCGTATAACAAGGCGAGGCCCGACGGTCTTTCGACCGTCGGGCCTCAAAAAAGCTGGCACTGACCTACTCTCGCCCACTTGGACTACCATCGGCCCTGAGGTCTTCACTACTGAGTTCGGAATGGGATCAGGTGTTGCCCCTCAGGTATCGGCACCAGCACGGCCCGCTGCGACCTCTCGGCCGCAGCAGGCGGCATATCAGGAATAGAGCGGGCTGGACAAGAAGAATCTCAAGACTTATGCCAACGAAGCAAACTTGGTCGTCGCGATCGGCTGTTGTAGTTCCTAGTCTCTAGTCTCTAGTCTCTAGTCTCTAGTTTCTAGATCACAGCCATTCATCGACGTGGTCAAGCGATCGACCGTTAGTACCAGTCAGCTAAAGGCATCTCTGCCCTTACACCTCTGGCCTATCAACCTCGTGGTCTACGAGGGGTCTCTCGTCTCACAAGGAGACATCCAATCGTTATCTTCGGGGGGGCTTCACGCTTAGATGCTTTCAGCGTTTATCCTTTCGGTAGGTGGCTACCCTGCGCTGCCCCTAGCGGGACAACAGAATCACTAGCGCTACCTACAACCCAATCCTCTCGTACTAGGGTTGTCTCCCGTCACGATTGGTGCGCCCACGGCAGATAGGGACCGACCTGACTCACGTCGGTCTGAACCCAGCTCGCGTACCGCTTTAATTGGCGAACAGCCAAACCCTTGGGACCGCCTTCAGCCCCAGGATGCGATGGGCCGAC
>Ga0114931_10003824_pt1 | contig 18969 bp, 8 predicted proteins | sample 2SBtaG_FD_89579 | JGI IMG/M metagenome (GOLD analysis project Ga0114931, IMG submission 89579) | Deep subsurface microbial communities from Kolumbo volcano to uncover new lineages of life (NeLLi) - 2SBTROV14_V59a metaG | ecosystem: Environmental > Aquatic > Marine > Volcanic | place: Kolumbo...
ACGTCCTCGTAATCGGGTGCCTCCGCGTAGATGCGCTCCAGGTCGGCGCGGGCTCGGCCATGGGAGCCGAGGGCCTCGTAGACGAGGGCGCGTTCGTAACGAAGGGCGTGGAGGAGGTCGGGCGAGCGGTCCTTGCGGCGGCGCAGGGCGATGGTGAGGGTGGTGCGCGCCGCATCGAGGAGGCCAAGGCCACGCAGCGCCCGCGCGCGGTAGAGGAGCAGCGCCGCGTGGATCTCATCCTCGTTCTCGACCCCCTCGGCGAGGCGGATCACCCGCCGCAGGCTCGCGGGCTCATCCGGATGGGCCGCCAAGAGGATCTCGGCCAGCGAGAGCTTGACCACCACCGCGTCCGGCTCCAACCGCCTGAGCCGCTCCAAGCACGCCACCGCGTCGTCCCACCGCTCCAGGCGTTGGTACGCCTCCACGAGCCCCAAGAGACAGCCCCGCAGGGTCGGCCCCACATGGACGGCCACCTCTTCGGTGATGGGGAGGCTGAGGGTGGCCGCGATCCCGTACTTGGAAAGCACGGTGCCGAGCTTGCGCCCTCCCTCCGCCGCCGTCTCCAGGTCACTCCGCGCCTCCTCCGCCAACCCCTGCTTCAGGGCGAGGAAGCCGGCGAGGTAGGCGCCATCGGGAAGGTGAACCGCCTGGCGGAGATGGGTGAGCGCCTTCGCTTCATCCCCCCGCGCCAACTCCTGGCAGCCATCCACCAGCGCCGCCTCCTCCGGCGGTGTGACGAGGCGCTTGAAAAAGCCGAGGGAGAGCCGGTCCTCCGGTGCGACTACCGGCGCCACCGGCGCTGCCTTTCGACCGTGGGAGCCGGAGCGGCCTTGGCCCACGGTGGTCGTGTAGAAGAGCCCCGTCCCGGGTAGCCCCGCGGTGACCCGCGTCCCGCGCCGCCCGACGGTCACCCTCGCCCCCCGCGGCCCGAAGGAGAGCGAGCCCCCGGACTTGCTCAGGTTCAACGTCACCCCCGGCGCCAGCCGGATCCGCCGCCAGAATCGAAAGGCCATAACGTCTCCCTCCACACACCTCGTCACTTCTCCAGCCGCGCCGAAGCGATCTCGACGATGGTCCTATTCACGATCGACCCTCAAGAACACCGCTCCCCCATCACTCGCGACCTCTTACATGCATCGCCACATCTGAGAGTAGAGAGACGTTCTATGCCTTCCCAACGGTGTACGTGATTGGATATTCTACGCTTTGTTCGCAACTGTCCTTGGTTGTCGTGCCACGTGAATGACGTGGACAACATACAGGGGGCGGGACAGGCACACGACTTCCGGTCTGGGGCCGTGCATAGCTGTGTGGCATGGGGGCGAGGTCGTGAGCGGCTTTATTGAGGATCCTCTACAGCGCATCAACCAACTCGGGAACGATCTCCGGGATCGTTACCAGAGTGGCTGGCCCATCCTCAAGGAGGTCATCCAGAACGCGGATGATGCTGAGGCTCGTTCGCTCGACCTCGGACTTGCCCCATCCCTCGCGGACACTCGCCACCCGCTCCTGCGCGGACCAGCACTTTTCTTGGTGAACAATGGGCGATTTACTCCCAAGGACGACCGGGGCATTCGGTCCTACGGGCTCAGCGGCAAACTGGCAGACCGGCGCGCAATCGGCCGCTTCGGTCTGGGGATGAAAAGCCTTTTCCATCTGTGCGAGGCGTTCTTCTACCTCGGGCATGATGGGCGGCAATCCGTCGCGAGGATTCTCAACCCCTGGGCGAGCAGCCAGCGGGACGTAGATGGGCTCCACGCGGACTGGGACCAGTTTGACGAGGAGGACCAGCGGGCGATCGGCAACTGGGTGACCAAACGGATTGATTTGCGCGCGGGAGAGGGGAGCACCCCTTTCATCCTATGGGTTCCATTGCGTCGCCGAACCAACCTCACAACGTCCGAGGGCGCGATTGTGCCCGAGTACCCGGGAGATGATCCAAGCCCTCTTTCGTTCCTCAGGACTCCAGAGTTCATTGAGAAGATTGCATCTCTTGTGCCGTTGTTGCGCCACCTGGAGGTGGTCCGGTGCTGGCTCCACGAGGAAGAGAAACCCACCCTCCAACTCAATCTGTTAGACGGAGCAACCCGTCTCGTTTTTCGGGAGGACCAGCCAAAGACCGACCTTCACGGTGAGGTTAGGATTCAGCAAAAGGACGAAAAGACGGTACTCCACTATGTTGGCCGTGAACGTTACCAGGACAACGAGCGACTCAATTCGATCAGCCAAGCGCAGAGTTGGCCGCGCTACACGAGACGCACCGAATCCGGCGCGTCGGAGACGGTACCGGATAAAGCCCAACCCCATACAGCAGTGGTCTTCACACGCAACAAAACGGAGAAAGGAGAAGGGTCACTGACCATCCGCTGGGCCGTCTTCCTGCCGCTCGATGAGAGTGAGATGGAGGAGGTTATCCACTGTGAGGGCGAGGTGAGATGGGGATGCACCCTCCATGGATATTTTTTCTTGGACGCGGGTAGGAGGGCCATCCACGGCCTCAATGGTCACCACCCATCAGGCCCGGTAGTTCCGGAGGAGGACCGCGTTCGTGAGGATTGGAACCGGACTTTGGCACGGGAGCAGACTTTGCCTCTGTTGCTCCCAGCTCTCTTTGACTTCGTCACGGGAATCAAAATGGGCAACGGCGAGATCACCGATCTCTGCCATGCCTTGGAGAAGAGCCGACTCTGGCGTGACTACGGCGACCCGATCACTGCCGAGGCAGCCTGGGTTCAGGTGCTGGAGGAGCGCGGTCCGCGTTGGCGGCTCCTGGAGCGAGAGAAGCACCTCATCCCCCTGCCACCACCCCCTGCGAGCGATTCACAGCGCCCGTGGCGTGTCTTTCCGGGGCTGCGTGAGTTGGACGGCATACCCGTCGCCCTCGGCGTACCACATTTGGCCCGCGACTCGATGTGGGTGGAGGGAAGCACATGGGTGACCTCTCTGCTCTCCTCAATCGAGGTGCGGAGCGTCTTTGGTAACAAGGGCGCCCTCGACTATCTCGTGGAAACCCTTCGCGGACATGGTGACTTGGTACAGGGCCAGCCCGAGGTACAAGGCACCCTCCGGGACCTCCTACGCCGTGCACTGAGAGAGATCGGGCCGGAGAGGCTTCGCAGCCATGCGAAGGCCGTCAAAGAGCTGGCATCCTTCGTCGCACCGCAACTACTTCCCATCAAGAGATCGCCTACAAAACTCCTCGCCAAGCTCTTGGAGCCCGAAATCCCGGTGCTCCCGTGGCCACAGGAGCTTTTGCCAGAGACCAGCGCCGATCCGCACCTCGACATCGAGTCCGCACATGCCCTTTTGGCAACGGTGGCCGACTGGATCGAGTCGCCGCCGGGGGCGCACGACGAAGAGGCAGCCACCCAACTGGCGCGAGATCTTCTCGGAAGAGTGGACGTGTCGAGTCGCCGAGAAGTTGTCTTCTACTTGCAAAGCCGGCGATTTCTCCGCGTCCACGACACCAAGGCAAAGCGCTGGCGAGCTGCCTCTCCAGACGAGATAAGACGCGCGAATGGGAATGCTCTCTTGTTCATCCCGGGCGTGGGGACAACTGAGACCGAACGGCTCGGCCTCGCGCCCCAACTCCAGGCCAGTCTCGCCGAGGATCACGTTCTGGTGATTCGCAGTGAGGATGCAGTGCTGGTCCTTGGCGATGAACGCAGGAATCGCCTGAGGCAATGTATCGGGAAGGCAGCGTTGGAGACCCTCGGCTCCACCCAACCGGCCATGGCGGGAGATCGACCACGGAGGGGCCTACTCGAACACGCCAACGATCCGGGTGACAGTGAAGCGGCCCTAGCCGGCCTTCGCCTCCTCCTTCACGGGCAAAGGGAGAGGGCCAACGACCAAGAGAGCCCGATTTGGGTGCGCGGGTATCAGGCGCCTCAGGCATGGGAGACGTTGTGGCGACAGATCTCCCGTGTGGGTGAGGACAAAGCGATCGTAGTGGCGGAGGAGTTGGCCTCCTGTCTGCCGCCGGCCCGCTGGTCGATCGTAGGCATCCGAGAGATCCGCCCCGAGACCGTGGTGAGCGAGATCTCTGCCCACCGCGAGCAGATTTCTCGCATCGAGCCAGCAATATTCTCGCAGGAGGACACCGAGGAGATCTTGGCTCACGTCGGCGACGAATCCCTCTGGCGGGCGTTACCGCTGCACTCGTTCAGCCATCCGGAAGGTGGACGGGGAGATGCACAGGGGAGGGATGTCTACCTCGATACCGGTCGCGAGGTTCCCCTCTCGCTTCAGGGGTCGGTACGGCTGATCTCGAAAAGTGCGCGGCAAGAGGTGGGGGTGCGACAGGAGCAATGGCTCAGGCCCTTCGACTCCGACAACCTGATCGACCTCCTCCTCCGGACGGAGAGACCCGAGCAAGAGATGCAACTCCTTCTCGACCTCCTCGGGGAGGTCGAGGGCCACCTGGATGACGAGGTCAGAAAGCGGCTCGCCACGACCCCCTGGCTCCTTGGGCGTGATGGCCACGCCTACCGGCCCGAGGATGTGATGGTGCTGGAATCGGACAGAGGGGCGGTGGCACGCCTGGCGGCCGAGCGTCCGGGAACCTACACGGTGCCATCGCTCCTCGATGAACGGGTGAAATCGCACACTTCCTATCGGATCCTGACGGAGCACTGCTTCGCCCGAGACAAGGCGGCCTTCGAGCGGCTGGGGCTACTCCTCGGCGAGATGGCCAAGTACGCAGTGGGCGCAGTGAGCATCGGAGATGCCGATGGCCTGAAGTCCACGGCAGAGATCTTGAAAGCACTTCCAACCGAGGCACGCCTCCCGGGCTGGCGGCTCTTGGCCGAGTTGATCGATCGGTACGACGCCGAGCAGGTCTTCACGCAAGTCTTCCCGCGGTTGTGCGCAGTGGTCTCCTTTCCCTCCATCCTTGCGGTCTTGGAGTGGATACCCGGTCTTGGCCAGGCGGATCCAACGCGGCGTTCTGCCTTCAATGCCTACCTTCGCCTATTTCGAGACCTCTCGGACGCGAGAAAAAGACTCGCGTCCCTGCGTCTTCTGGACCGTGGCGGCCACTGGCGCCCGGCATCGGAACTGTGCGTGGGCGAGGCGGGCGTAGCGAGGCGCCACCTTCTCGACAAAGACCAGGCGGCCACTCTCACAAATCTCATTCATGCGGGGGAGCCGAGACCACAGGCCGACGGTGAACACCCGACTGCGGATTCCTCGGGGCGGTGGTGTTCCACGGAGGCGACCGCAAAGGAGCTGGAAAGTTACTTCGACCCATGGCGTGGCCTCGTTCCCGAGCCGCTCCTCGGGACCTTCGTCCTCCTGCTGGGCGCTCATCCGAAGGTCCGTGAACTCGCCCGATCCTGGCTACAGCCTCATACAGTTGATGGCGCACTGGATATGACGCCCTGGAAAAATGCGTCGGAAGATTTGGACTCCCTTGGTAGGCGGCGGTGGCTCGCCGGTTGCTCCCTCCGTGAGAGCATCGAGCGGTTTCGTTTCCGCATCGCCATCGTCGACCAAGACGAAGTCGATGCTGTCTCCATCCTCGGCGAGCGGATCCGGGTGGGCCTCGCCAAGGACTTTGCCCATTTCATCACGGGAAAGCCTTACTACTGGCCACGGGGCGAGCACTACGACGTGGGCATCAAGATCCGCCGCATCGAACGGCCGGAGGAATATTCGGAAGAGGATCTGGCGCGGTTTCTCAGGGCGTCCGCGGAGTACCTCCTTGAGACCGTCTATGTGCAGGAACGACCGGACCTCACCGCCCTATGGGAGGAGCTCGGCAAGAGCTCGCAGCTCAGCGTCCATGCCGCTCGTGCTATAGTCCTCGACAATCTCCCCTTGTACCTACGCCAGCTTCGTGTGGATGGCGACACGCGTTTGCGGCAGGCCCTGACGGAAATTGACCGCACTAAGGAGCGGATCGCCGAGATCCGTTCAGGAGGCCATGGAGGTGATCTTCAAGCCGCCCAGAAGGACGAAGAGAACGCCACCAAGCATCTGCAAACACTGATCGAGGAGGACGAGGACATTCAGGACACCCTCGTCGATGCGGTGCGGCGCAAGCTTGGCGACTACCAATACAGCCCAACGAGTATTCCCTTCGAGCTCTTCCAGAATGCCGATGACGCAACCGTGGAGATGGAATGGTTGGAGAACCACCCCATGGAACGGGGAGACCCAGCCTTCACGCCCCTCTCCGCCGATGTGCGTCGATTCGTCGTCCACAAAGGAGACGACAGGCTCACCTTTCTCCACTGGGGGAGGCCGATCAATTGGATGGGTCGAGACGACGAGCTGGGACGATCACGCGGTTACAATCGCGATCTCCAAAAGATGTTGGTGGTTTCCTCTTCAGACAAGGCAGGGGAGACGACCGGCCGCTTCGGCCTCGGCTTTAAGAGCGTCTTCCTCGTCTGTCGCCGGCCGCGCCTAATCAGCGGCCGCATGGAGGTCGAGATCCGTGGGGGCATGGTACCGGCCACCGGGATGGAGATGGCAGCCCTCCGCCAGCTTCTGGCGGGCAACAGCCCCGACGATCGAAGGCACCCCGGCACGGCGATCGAGCTTGCCGGCCTGGACTCCAGCACCCTTCTCAACGAGTTCCAACAGCTCGCCGGTCCTCTCACCGCCTTCAGCAAGGCCCACGTTGCCATCGAATGGCACGACGGAGAGCGGCGCGATGGGGTCCGGTGGCAGGGTGAGCCCCTCCTCGATCTCCCTGTGCAGGTAGGCGACCTCCGGGTTGGCGCATTGGGGGAGACACAGGAGACAACGGTCGCTGTCCGCTTCGACCTGGGCAAGGGTGCACTGCTCCTAGCACTGGAGCTGGATCGATTTATCCCTCTGCCTGATTCGACCCCCGGAATCTGGGTTACCGCGCCCACGCAGGAGGCGACAGGGCTTGGTTTCGCCCTCAACGGCCCCTTCCCTCTGGATGCGGGACGGAGACGACTCGGGAGCGATGGAGAAGCGCAGATGGCGGTCGCCAGTGAGTTGGGCGGCCGTTTCTCAGAGATCCTGACCACCATCGTAGAGGCGACGGAGGGAACAGGCTGGCAGACGGTAGTCGAGACCCTTCGTCTGAAGCCAGACATCACGCCTTATCGCTTGTGGGAGAGCCTCTGGAAGCTTCTGGCCCTTAGTCAGAAAAAGGCGCAGGGCCTCGCAGGGAGGACCATCACCGCGTTTCTGAAGGCGGGGCTCGGCAATGTAGCGAGGACGTGTCGCATCGTCCCGTCGGGACTGAGCGGGAAATACGCCACTCTGCTTTCTGAGGGCGATGTTCGCTATGTCGCACAGGGCGGCCTCGACAGCCATGTCGTCGCAGTCCTCGCAGAATGGGATCCCTTCGCCACAAAGGTCCTGCCGGGTCAGGTGTTGCGCGAGGAGAACCACCGGCAGCTCAGGAGACTTCTCGATCAAGAGGCTGTCGTTGGGAGAGAGATCCGGTTTCTCAACTTGGCCTCCCTTTCAGACTGGTTCCCCGACCACCGAGTCTCTCCAGACGATGCTGCCGTCTGGGCCAAGGCGCTGCGACCCAACGAAGAGGTGCATCGTGGCGATGGCGCGGAAAGGGACCTGGAGGAGCTCCAACGGTCACTCTTCCGCGATGCACGCTTCCGGTCCGCGGCCAACACCTGGGCACGACCGCGAGAGCTGCTCTGTTCCACCCCCGACGGAGACCGTGAAGACGAGGCGAAACGGTGCGCCTTTGCGCCGCCCGAACGGCGGCTCCATCCGGACTACGTCGACGGCGCCCTCGCCCTCTTCCGCTGGTGCCGCCGCGACTACCAGGCAAACGCGGAGCTCCTCGCCCAGTGGGTCCGTGACGCGGAAGAACTGCGGGCTCGCCAGGCGGCGGTCGCCTATCTTCTCCACGGGGATCGTGGGGATTCGGTGGCGCAGTGTCTGAGGGAGCAGGGTCTCGACGGCACCTGGATGAAGGGACTTGAAAAGGGAGATGCGGAACTTGCCGAACTGTCGATGGAGGAGGTGGACGATCTGCTCTTTCGTTACCTCCCCGATCGACAGACGCTCGCCGATTTGTTCTCAACAGAGGAAGCCACCCAACCACCACCCGATCGTCATCCCGATCCAGGCATGGCGCTGCGCCGCATCGCCGACTGGTGGGCAGGAGAAGGCGACGAACAGCTTCAGGAGTATGTGCGAGAGACCTATCCCCGCGGCGAGGAACCGATCCTCGCCGGCGACAGGTTTGACCGCGAAGCGTGGCTCACCCTCTTCGTCCTCGGCTCTCTGCACACGATGGGCTGGACCAAGATCTCGCAACACAAAGCCTTCCTGGAGATGTGCCGGGTGCGCGGTTGGTGGTCGACTTTTTCCGCAGTACACCCGGAGAAACGGGCGGATGAGTGGATGGGTGTGCTCGAAGATGTCATGTCCAATCAGATCGACGAGCAGCAATACAACCTCTGGATCCAGAAATTCCCTGAGATCTACCGACTCTCCAGGTTCCTGGATGAATACCAGGAACTTTTCACCGGGCTCCACCGGTGGCCGGAGAAGGGCTTCAGCCTCGCTCAGGCGTTAAACCCGCGGACAGCTGCCGTGCTATCCGGGGGTGGAGTTTCAGCGCCTCCAATCGGGAGGACTCTGGGAGCCGGCGTCTGCTTCATCCTGCGCGAGCTGTTACGACGGGGGCGGCTTCCACCCAAGGCCCATCTCGTACCCTTGGCATACGTGCCAGCACGCCGTATGTGCAGACTGCTTTCCTGGTTGGGCTGCGAGGACTCCGACCTGTTATCAGACTTAGCCCCAGGGGAAGGGTCCAAGGCGATCCACGCCTTCCTGGTGCAGCATTTGGGCACCGAGGGGGCACACTTCGGCAACGCTTACGACATTCCCCTCCAGCGCTTGGCCAACGATCGCGGTCTTCAGGCGCGGGTACTTGGCCATTCCATTGTCGATGACGGATTGGAGGACGGGTTCGATGAGGAGGACTTCGATGTCTGATCAGGGAGGGGGCGCGGTGACCTTCACCTCCGGCGACGAGGTGGCCCATCCGCGCCTCGGGATGGGGGTTGTGGAGATGGATCAGGGAGCCGTGGTCTTGGTGCGGTTTGCCGACGGCATCGAATCGTGCCTCAAGGAAGAGCTCACCCCGCGGGAGAGCATCGCCACCGCGCTGCGGGCGGATCGCTGGTCACCACCACTGGAGGTCATTACCCGCGCCCAGGCCGCCGCCATCGTCTCCCTCAACGACGCCTGGGGGGTTTTCTCTCGTTCCCGAATCGCCCTGCTCCCTCACCAGCTCTGGGTCTGCCACCAGGTGCTCGGGCGGTGGCCCATTCGCCACCTCGTCGCGGACGACGTGGGGCTTGGAAAGACCATCGAGGCGGGGCTGATCCTCTGGCCTCTCCTCTCCAAGGGTTATGTAAAGCGCCTGCTCATCCTCACACCGGCGTCTCTCGTCGTGCAGTGGCAGGCTCGCCTGCGGGAAATGTTCGATATCCGCCTCTCACGCTACGTCGTCGAGGCCGACCACCCCCGAACCGACTTCTGGAATACCCACAATCACGTGGTGGCCTCCCTCCCCACCATGCGGGCCGATCGTTCCGGACGGCACGATCGACTCTTTGCCGCCCAGCCGTGGTATTTGCTGATCGTCGATGAGGCGCACCACCTCAACGCCGATGAACGCCAGGGAGCAACTCTCGGTTACGAGCTCGTCGAGCGACTACTGAGGCAAGGCAAGGCTACCTCCGCCCTCTTTTTTACTGGTACCCCCCACCGGGGAAAACCGTATGCGTTCTGGTCGCTCCTAGAGCTCCTTCGCCCGGAACTCTTTGGCGCAGACCGTGACGAGGAAGATCAGCTCCGCCATCTCTCCGAAGTTCTGATTCGAAATAACAAACAGGTGGTGGTGGACATGGAGGGCAACCGTCTCTTCAAGCCGATCCGGCAGCACCCCTATACGTACACCTACAGTGGCGAGGAGCAGGATTTCTACAACCTGCTCACCGATTTCATCACTAGTGGACGCGCCTACGCCGCCTCCCTGACTGGCCGTGCTCGCCAACAGGTGATGCTGGTGCTCATCGCCATGCAGAAGCTGGCGTCGAGCTCGGTAGCGGCGATTCGCAAAGCGCTCCAGGGCCGCCTTGCACGTCTGCGGGATGCGCGAGATCGGGTGCAGGCTGAGCTGAGCCGCCGGGTCAGCGCTCGCCCTGCCGGCAATATCGATCCCGAAGATGCCATCCTCTACGACCTCCAGGCGGCAATTGACGAGACTCTTGCCCAGGAGACCATACAGCTCCTGGAGAACGAGATTCCGAACCTTGAACGGCTCGTCGAGGCAGCCGAGGCGGTGGAGGGGGAGACCAAGATCGAACGAATCCTGCAAGTGGTGGAGGCAGAATACCCGCGGCAATCGGTGCTCTTCTTTACCGAGTACAAGGCGACCCAGGCGCAGCTCATGTCCGGCTTGATTGAGCGTTATGGAGATGGCTGCGTCGCCTTCATCAACGGTGACGAACGGATCGAGGGGATACGCCTCTCGGATGGTGAGCTACACACGTTGACCGAAAAGCGCGAGGACGCAGCGGAGCGCTTCAACCGCGGTGCGGTACGTTTTCTCGTCTCCACCGAGGCAGGCGGCGAGGGCATCGACCTCCAAGAACGGTGTCACACCCTGTTCCATGTTGATCTCCCGTGGAACCCGATGCGACTCCACCAGCGTGTCGGCCGTCTCAACCGATACGGTCAACGCCACACGGTGGATGTCGTCACTTTACGCAACGAAGAAACTGTCGAGGCACGCATCTGGGACAAGCTCAATTCCAAGCTTGCCAGCATCATGCAAGCCCTAGGTGCTGCGATGGAGGAGCCCGAGGATCTTCTCCAACTCGTCCTCGGCATGTCCGATTCCTCACTCTTCAACGAGTTGTTTGCCGAGGGGACACACGTCAGACGGGAGCGTCTGGACGAGTGGTTCGACCAACGCACCAGGACCTTCGGTGGAGCCGATGTCATTGCCACGGTCCGCCAGTTGGTCGGGCATGCGGCACGGTTTGATTACCGGGGGCTCGGACAGGTCCCTAATCTCGATCTGCCGGATCTGCAGCCCTTTTTCGAGGCCATGCTTCGTTGGAACAAGAGGCGTCCATCTCGTGAAGGCGAGCACCTTGCCTTCAAGACACCCGAACGGTGGTTGACCCGCCCCGCGGTACGTAACCGCTACGACGGCGTCGTCTTCTCTCGGGATGTTGTCGGCCGCGATGCCGCCGAGCGGGTGATCGGTGTCGGCCACCAAGCCTTCGACCGCGCAGTAGAGCAGGCACTTGAACAGCAGGCATTTCTCGCCGCCGCTCCGGAACTTAGTGGGCTCCTCATCGTCTTCCAAGTCCGTGACCGGGTAACAGAATCTACGGGTCCTGTGCGCGAAGTGGTTCTTGGTGTTCTGTACGAATCGGGTGCTATGCCGACTCTTCTGCGAGACGGTGAGCTACTTCGACGGTTGAATGGGCTGGACCCCAAAGCAGAGTCGGTACAACCGCAGTGCCACGGGGCGGATCTCCACGGGCGGATTGAAGAGGCTCAGGCGTGGATCCAAGGTCAGCTCGACGAGTTGCGCCTCCCCTTCCGGGTACCCGAGGTCAAGCCGCTGTGTCTCATTTCACCCGACGGGTCAGCGGACACGTCTCGCGTTATTTGAAAGATCACATCCAAATTCTCCCCCCGCGCTCCTCTCGGGACCCGTTCGTTGCCGCCATCGCCAGACTGTTGAACGTCAATTACTTTGGCCGGTTCGGGCGAGGGGTGCCGTCGGCCACCGCAATCTGGCTGTGAACGCGACATCACGGCTCCGGCGGTGGTGCCCCACAGCCTGCGAGGGGTCTCGGGCGAGCAAGCAGCCCGGCCATGAGCTGCCAATTGCAGCTATGCGCGCACGGGAATGGTGCTGTGTGCACGAATTGCGGAAGTGGTGCGACAAACACCGCCATTATTGCAGCTACAGAAATAATCACAAATTAACTTCTAACGAAAAATTGAATTACTTTTAGTTTTACAAATAGTTATTTATTGCGTTCTACTAGCCAATATCAATAAGTTTACATTAACGTTTCTCTAAATAGGCTCCCGAAGCTTGACAGCACGGCGCGCGTCGGCTAGGCTTTAGCCAACTTAAATAGCCCCCAAGGGCGTATTGAAGGGAGTTACGATGGATGCACCATGTCGCAGTAATCTTGCTTCTTTAGTGGCGGCAGAGGTTTATCTCGACCAGCTCATGGATGAGGGACGGATACTCTTCCGGCGGGGCTGCTTCGGGGAGTTGGCGGCCTCCCTGCCCGACCCCGATCACTTCAGTGCACCCCTCTTTCCGCCACACGGCCTCTCCATCGCAGGCTACATCCGGCGAATAGCGACTTTCTATGGCGCGTGGGACCAACTCGATTACCCCTGTGCTGCCCGCCACGCCGACTTTGGCCCCGCACCGCCGGGGGCAGGCCACTGGCAAAGGCTCGTCCCCGCGCCGGAGGTGGCGGATTGGGTGCGGAGGCTAGCTGCCGAAGATGGCGGGGATCCAGAGCGCTGGATCCAGTACATGCGCGACCTCACGGTCGATCTCTTCGCCTGCGGCGAGCGTCGCCTTGCACAGGGCCGCTTTCCGGAGGCGGTGCAGAACGGGTACGCGGTGATGGAGAAGATCGCCCACGTGCGGCTCCGTCTCCATGGTGCGGAAAAGAGCAAGGGGCTGCAGGATGGGCTCGGTACCTTGGCAGGACTACGGGACCCCCTTGTCCGCCCTCTGCGGGACCTGCGGCTGCGTATCTTCGGCCGACGCAACCAGCTCGTAAGGAATCATGGGACGAAGACGGTCGGCAGCGAGGACAAGGAGGCATTGGCCGAGGGATATCGCCTCTTGGAGCAACTGGTGCTCGCCGACAGGGGAGAGGCGGCGCAGAGGTCTCTGTGGGTGGCACGGGCACCCCAACGTGTGGTCGCGCAATTGCCGGCGGACCAGGGCAGGGCAAAAGTCACCGTCGTGGACCGAACCAGCTGCCACGGGGCGACACCTTGGCCGATCACCTGTTTCTTGAACTAGCCCTGCATGGAGAGGAGAGCAACCGATGTCCCTTATCAATCTCGAACCCGCCGAGGTCACCGCCCTGTGGGAGGCCAGTTTGGACGACTGGCGCCAATGCTGTGAGCGCCTTTTGGAGAAACTCCTCGCAGCCTATCGAAGGGACCCCCAGGCATGTCCTGTGGGTGTGTGTGAGGACGAGATGGTCTGTTATCTCGACTGCTCGGAGGGGCACCCGAAGATCCTTGATATCGGCTTTTTCGACGAGCGGTTGGCCGAGAAGAAGCATGGCTACAACGACCTCTACGGCCGATTCTGGCACCAACACTACTACGGCTCCGATAAGTAGGATGGCGACTACCCGAACAGCCTCGTGCCGCGGTTCGGTGGCTGCGGTCCCGCCCCCATGGGGAATCGGGGCGGGACCGCGGCCTGAGCTGCAGGACGCAGCCGAGGGCGGGGGCCTCGCTTACTGGCGGGTAGTGGCCGGCGATCACCGCTTCGAGGGCGTGCATAAGTAACGGTGGCGGACGGCGGTCGGGTCGGGGATGTTGTCGTCGATGGCGCCGTCGTAGGCGAGGTGGCCGGTGGCGTCGAGCACCCGTGTCGCCGGGGTGAGGTCACTGCCGTCGATCGCCGCCACCATCTCCAGCGCCTGTTGCACGGAGGGCGCCATCGGCGCTGGGGCGGCCTTGGCCCGCGGTGGTCGTGTGTCCCGGGTAGCCCCGCGGTGACCCGCCTCCCGCGCCGCCCGACGGTCACCTTCGCCCCCCGCGGCCCGAAGGATAGCGATCCGCCGGACTTGCTCAGATTTAACGTCACCCCCGGCGCGATCCGAACTCGCCGCCAGAATCGGAACCCCATCGCAGTCCCCCTCGACTCAACACTGGCTCTCACCCTATTCGGGAGCCCGCACCCAGATCCACCCTTCCCGCTCCGCCTGTGATCGATTCTCGGGTGCCATCGCCCTACCCAGCAGGAAGTCGCCGGCTGCGAGCACGCAGACCGCCGCGTCGAGGGCATCGGCGTTCATCTCCAGGGGCGAGGTATCCGCAGGCAGGCGCAGGTGGTGGCGCAAAGCTCGGATGATCTCGGCCCGCGGCTCAACGTCCTCGCGCTTCTTGTATCCGGTGGCGCGCACCCCGCAGGCAGTCAGGGTGCCCGCAGGGTAGACCTCGATGGCAACAGGCTGCTCTGGCAGGGCCGAGGTCCACGCGAGAGGGATCGGCTGCCCCGTGGCGCGCCGTAGGTCCCCCAGCAGGCGGAGGGCTGCGTGAGCCGTCCTGGCGATGCGGTCCGCCCCGACATCCAGTGGCTGCTTACCCAACCTTCGCTTCACGAAGCGGTCAGTCTCTCGCCGGAAAAGGAGGTTGGGATTCTCGCCGATGGTTCTCCCCGAGGCGTGTGCGGAGAGTGCGTCACCGAGCGCGGTGGGCCACCCCAACGGCGCATCAAGGGCGAGCACCGCCGGGCCGGTAGTGGGTAGCCAGTCCGCAATGCGTTGTACCAGAGAGCTTTGATTCTTCCCGACCTCTGCGGACACCACCGAACACCGGCCATCAGAGAACTCGCCGAGCGCCATCCCGACCTTCTTGGCGTCCGTGGCGCAATCGATGCCGATAATGGTCACGACACAATTCCTTCCTCGTGCCTACCGCCACCGGTGGGCATGAACAACTCTCGGTCAGAAGACATATCCACCGGGACCGCCCGCGAGGGGCCGAACGGTGGCCTCGAACATGTAACGCCCTTTGGTGTATCGGTCCATGTGGTAAAAAAGCGTCTGCTGTCCCACGCCGCTATACGTGATGAACGTCACCCAGACCTCATCCTCACGGTCGTCCACCTGCGGTTCCCACACGTCTGGGCGCTCGCCCTCCCACTCCCATTCTTCCGGTTCACCAAGCCATTCAGCCCCAGGCTCCACTTTCGGGGGCGTCGTCCACGGATCCGCCCCGAGGATCTCGTCGGCGGACCAGTCGCACCCGTGCCAGGCAGCCCCGAATTCCGCGGCCTCCCGGGCGAAGAGAGACGCCGAGAGATACGACCATGCGGTGCCGTCACCCTCGATGGCCTCCATCAGGTCAGCGAGTGCCGCTGGCGGTCTTGGCGGAGAAAGGAACCGACCGTCAACCGATTCGCACCCCACCGGCTCTGGGAAGTCTGCCTCCACTGGCACTGCCCAGACGATGCCGTTGCCGTTGTCTCCCGCACGGAAGACATAGCCGCGAAGGACAAAGCCTTCGCGGAGACGCAGCGCGGAGAAGGTACCGAGAAGCTGCATGGGATCCACGGGGCTCTTCGACCACCCATCGATCGTCCCCTCCGGTATCGAGAGCAAACGTCGCGCCCGCACCCGCAAGCGCCGGATTTTCTCCGCGGGAAAAGTGTCCAGCACGAGTGTGTCCTCCCCCTACCGTGTACGGCCTGTCTCACCGAGAGCCGTGTGGATCACGGGTCCGCAGGCGAGCCACGTATCGGCGATGTGGTCGAGGATCTCGGGGGTGCGCACGGCTTTGCATCGGTCGTAGGGGAAGATGGCGCCGACGCCGAACTGGAGGTTGGAGCGCTTCTTGGATAGGGCGTGGTAGACGGCGTCCAACCATTCCGGCTGTGCCTTGACGGGTCCCTTGCGACCCTTTGGTTTGGTGGGACCCGGAGCGGCGGTGCGCAGATCGAACTCCAGCCTCGCATCGACGATAGGGACCGAGCGCTGCGTCGGGTAGTGGCGTTGCGCCAGCTCAAGCCAGGGCACCGCGCCCGGCACTGCCTTCAGGACGGCTTCGATGTCGGAGCAGGTACTGCCCATCATCTCCAAGAACTCCTCTCGGTCCGTACCCAGCAGATTGCGGCGATACACGGTCTTGAGCCGGTGGGGGAAACTCACCAGGGTGAAGACCCGCTTGTCCTGGATCGACAGGGTCAGATGGGGGTGCAGGTTGAAGTCCTCGCCCTCTGCCGAATTCTTCAGCCGCAGGAAATCCCAGACGTTCACACCGTCGCGCCCCGTGATCGCCGGCCGACCTGCCCCCTCGAAGTCCACTCCGAGGTGGTCTTGCAGGTCGCTCCGTCGCCTCAGCTCGTTCATGGCGAGGCCCAGCACCCGCTTGGCCTCGCGATAGTTGTACGGGCTGTCGGGACCGAACGGGATCCCGGAGAACACGGTGAGCGAGCCTTCCCGCAGATAGCCGTCAGCCACGAATCTGCCCTCCAGGATCTCCATGTAATCGGTCACGCGCCTCGCCCATGCTGACTCCTCCTGCTGGCGAAGCCATCGGTAGACACCGGTCCATTCGATGATCCGGACGCTATCCAGTGGTGGCTTTTTGGGGCGGTCGGCGACGATCGCCACCAGCTCTACGTCCGAGAAGCCACGCCGCCGCGCCGTATAAAGGTGCCGCTGGAGCTGGCTTCGGGTGAGCTTCGCCTGAATCTTGCTCTCGATGAGGAGCGCCCAGTCTCCGCCGTCGTGGATCCACGCGTCAGGCAGACCGCGCCTTTCAGCCTCCTCCTCTCTCACCGCTGCGGGCTCCCCAGGGATTTGCTGCTCGACGATCTCCAACCGGCCACCGGAAGGTGCCTTCGTTCCGGTCACCCGGCGGACGAATGCGCGGAGGAGCCGACGGTCCTCGGCCAGCGCCGTCGCAAGGGCATGCGTCAGGCGGTTCTCGGTCTGGGTGTATTGATCGAAGAGGTTTCTCACGGGTCGCCGGAGTCCGTTGGCAATAGGTCGCGGAAGTCCCAGTGGCCGCGGGCGCCTAGGCGGTGGATGAGGTCGATGGCGGCCTCTCGCGCTTCCGGATTGTCGCTGCTGACGGCAGCGGCGAGAATGCTGCGGGCTTCGTCCATCCAGCCGTGGATGGACCAGCCTTCCTGATCGGCTTCCACAATGCCGGCAAGGCAACGGACGACGCGGAGAGGACGTTCGCCGACCATCTCCGCAAGGCGTCGGACCAGCATGTGATCCGGCTCGACTTTGACACCGAGACGCAGTACCTCTTGGAGCTGGGCGAGCGCCCACTCGTCGTCGAGCTTCCCGGAGGTGAACCACCAGCCAAAGTCGACAAGTTCCGCAGGGGCATCCGCGGGGGAGTCGGGACTTTGAACCCAGTCGAACCGGTATTGCCAGAGCGCCTTCATGCGCTCGATCGACCCCGGTTCAGGCTCATCCTCTATGCTGCTGAGCGATCGGCCCGCGTAGTCGATCGCGTGGGTACGCAACTCCAGGGGGGCCACAGCGTAGAAGCGGTCGAGCATGCCGCGTGGCTCGTCTAGCGCGAGCTGCCCCACCCAGTAGAGGATCATGAGGTGCTCAGTGAGCCGCTCTTGCGGATCGGGCTGGTGCCGCCGTTCGGATCCGGTGGGACCCAGCGTCTCGATTGCCTGTCGGTAATGGTCGGTAAGAAGCACGGCCACGTTCTTGTAGAGGGGGCACCAGCACACGTACGTCTGCCACGCGGCGTCGTGCAGATCACGGTTAGCGGCGTCCGTAGGGAAGATGCGATGCATACGGCTGGTCGCCCACTCGGGATCGAGCAGATGAAGCCAGGGAAACCATCGACCGTAGACAGCGCGGATGGCCCATGAGGGGTCGTGTTGAGGGTCAAGGTGGCGATCGAGGACCACTCGTACCTCAGGTATCTCGTCGAAGTCGCGGCCGATACGCTCCTGCGCATCAGGTTGCTCATCCAGGTGTTGCCGGATCCAGAGTGCATACCGGACGACCGCATGGAGGGCATTGCCGCGGACGCAGTTGATGGAGAGTGAGTAGGGGTCGAAGTCGGGATCGGGCTGGCGTGCCTCTTCGCGTTCGGATGTTGGGTCTGGGTCTTCGGAGAGTGACTCCACGACATCCCACACGGCTTCCCGCAGGTCCAACGGTATTTCACGTTTCTCCAAGCCCTGCGCCACGAGGGAGACGATGGAACGTTTGGCAGACTCGCCCCAATCATCGTGCTCTTGCCGCGCTTCTTCCGTGAAAAGCTCTCGTGGCCGCGTGGCGACCGAGCGACAAAGATCGAGCGTCGGCGCCCACGGAAACGGGAGCCCCTGATTCACCGCCTTCTCCAACCCCCAGCAAAAGGCGTGGATGTAATTCAGGTGAAGTCCCTCGAACCGTGCCGCGTCGCGTGCGAAGCGCTCCGGCTCTGCGGCGACGACCTCCGTGAGTTGCAGCGCCAGCCCTTCTCTGGAGTCTGCCATCGGACCTTCGGGTGGCTGCCACTCATGCAGATACGTGACGAGGGCCTCCATGCCCATCCCCCGGAGATCGTCGGCGGACTTCGGAGTCGTGGGGCCGGACCAAGAGGTCATGTAGTGGACGAAGTCCGGGTGAGCCGCTTCTCCCAGTTCCTGGACTAGCGCGTCATACCGCTGCCTCCATACGGAGGGTAGTGAGTCGGCGATTGGCGCCAAGCGATCACGCTGCCAGTAACGCTTACGTAGCTCCGTTTCATCGTCGGCAAACTTGGCTAGATCGGGTCCCTCCTCGATCCACCCCAGGATGACTTCCTGATCCACGGTGGGGAGTCGCCCAAACTGCGTCTTCGCAAGCTGCACGTACTCGTGGCGCAGGTGCCGCGAGTCGAAATAGCTGCGATTCGTGAGTCCTGCGGCGATCAGCTTGGGAGCCGCGTCTGGAAACTGCCGCAGAAGATGCAGCGCAAGGCGACGGAACACATGCCACCCGCGTTCTTCCAGACCGCCTACGACATCCGGCGCCAACCCTGGCTCGCGCTCGACAAGCTGCTCCGCAGCGTCGCGCACTGCCGTTACGAGGGCATCCTTGATCTCATGGGGTTGATTCTGTTCGTGGTCCTCGATCGCCGGGCGCCATATGTCCGAGTAGTCCTCGGGGCCCTCCTTGCCCGACAGGCGTACCGCGGAGTCCAGGAGATCGGACAGGAGCCAGAGGGCGGGCTCCCCCACGAGCCCCACGAAAT
>Ga0114931_10003825_pt1 | contig 18969 bp, 14 predicted proteins | sample 2SBtaG_FD_89579 | JGI IMG/M metagenome (GOLD analysis project Ga0114931, IMG submission 89579) | Deep subsurface microbial communities from Kolumbo volcano to uncover new lineages of life (NeLLi) - 2SBTROV14_V59a metaG | ecosystem: Environmental > Aquatic > Marine > Volcanic | place: Kolumbo...
ATCTTCTTGCTGATGTGCGCACCAACGGCAACAAATGCCGCATCGAAATTGCCGGCCTGTTTTTCCGCCAGGAGATCGTCGACGCGATGATTCAAGCTTATCTTCACGCCGATATTTTCCATGCGTTGTATCTCGGCCCGCAGCTCGTCCCGGGGCATTCGGTAGGCTGGAATGCCAAAGTGGATCATGCCCCCGGCGACAGGACCTGCCTCTCGAATTTCGACTGCATGACCCATGCGAACCAGTTGATACGCGGCCGACAGGCCGCTCGGCCCTTCCCCAACGATAAGGATCTTCTTGCCAGTACTCCTGGTTGGCTTGTCGAACTGCCAATCCTGTTGCAGTGCCATGTCGCCGAGAAAGCGTTCGACAGCATGGATACTGACCGCACTGTCGGTGAACGCCCGGTTGCAGACGTCTTCACAGGGGTGATAACACACCCGGCCATGAATCGATGGCATTGGGTTATTACTAGTGAGCTCACGCCACGCCGCTTCATAGTCTCCGGACTGTGCCAATGCCAGCCAGGCTTGTATATTTTCACCCGCCGGACAGGCATCGTTACACGGTGGCAGAAAATCGACGTAGACTGGGCGCCGCGTACGCAGTGCGCCGGTGCCACGATCATGGCGGGTCAGGTCCGCGCTTTTTGTGAGGTCATTACTGGTCATGAGTACAATGCAATCATAGGTCTGCAGCTGCTCTGCGGTATCCGGAGTATTACTGATACGGGCCGGTCGCGCAGTAGTTTTACTTATCGCCCGCTCCGCTCACGGCCTATATTGTGTACGACATGAAGACGATCATCGAACCTTTTCGGATCAAGATGGTAGAGCCCATCAAGCTCACGACGCCAAGTGAGCGCGAAGAGCTGATTCGCACAGCCCATTACAACCCGTTTTTGCTGCGAGCAGAAGACGTCATTATCGACTTACTGACGGATTCGGGCACCAGCGCGATGTCATCGGAGGCATGGGCCGCGATGATGCGTGTGGATGAGTCCTATGCGGGGGCCAGAAGCTGGTACCGATTCCGCGACACTGTGCAGGACATTTTCGGCTTTGAACAGGTGATTCCAACGCACCAGGGCCGCGCCGCCGAACACATCCTGTTTGGAATGCTGGTCAAACCCGATTCGATCGTTCCGAACAATACGCATTTTGATACGACACGCGCGAATATTGATTTTGTTGGCGGCACACCACTCGATTATCCTTGCCGGGAGGCTGAAGATACCGAGTCGGACTACCCCTTCAAGGGCAACATGGATATCGCTGCGCTTGAAAAGCTCGTCGAGGAAAAGGGCCCTGAACGCATTCCGGTCATTATGGTGACAGTGACCAATAATTCCGCCGGCGGCCAGCCTGTCGCCATGGCCAACATCCGCGAAATCAGCCGCATCGCGAAAACTGCGGGTATACCCTTTTATATAGACGCCTGTCGATTCGCCGAAAACGCGTTTTTTATCAAGCGCAATGAAGCCGGCTACGAAAATACGCCGGCGATCGACATCGCCCGCGAGATGTTTAGCTACGCGGATGGTTGCACGATGTCCGCGAAGAAGGATGCGTTCGCCAATATTGGCGGATTCCTGTGCACCAACGATGCCGAGCTCGCGCAACAGGAGCGCAGCATACTGATTTTGACCGAGGGCTTCCCGACCTATGGCGGCCTGGCCGGTCGTGACCTTGAGGCGATCGCCGTCGGACTGCGTGAAGTGCTGGATGAGCGCTATCTCGACTATCGCCTGCTGTCGACCCGATACGTCGTTGAGCACCTGCGGGAGGCCGGCATCCCGGTTGTCTCACCAGCCGGCGGCCATGCAGTTTACCTTGACGCCCGGCGATTCCTGCCACACATCGACCCGCTTGAATATCCGGGACAGTCATTGTCGGTTGAGTTATATCTTGAAGCGGGTATTCGTGCTGTCGAAATCGGCACCGTCATGTTCGGCTTCGATCCGCTGAGCGGCGAGGAAAAACCGGCGCCACGTGATTTGCTACGCCTCGCCATTCCGCGGCGCGTCTATACGCAAAGCCACATGGACTACGTACTCGAGGCGATCGGCCTGGTCTGGGAACGACGCAAAGATGTGCGTGGCATGAAAATCGTGAAGGCGCCGAAGTTTCTGCGCCATTTCACGGCAGAGTTTGAACGGCTTTAATCAATTCAGAAGCCTGTCATTGCACCCGGCCGCGCGCGTAATAGTTTGAAGCGTGTACGTCGCAACAGGGGGTGGTAGCGGCTGCGCCCTGGTGAATATCCGCTCGGCACCGATCTCTGCTGGTTCTCGCAAAATATCGTTACTCGTCATTTATGCTCACTAAGGTGCCCGGCTTGCAATTCGCTTCATGAACGTCATATCAAGTCCTTGTTTTTCCAGTATTGTAGGTGGCTATGGCCGACCCTCACAACACCGGTGCCAGTTTCATGCGGCGCGCCCTCGGCGTGTTCGGCTACAGCCGTCGCGCAATTGAGCTCGTATGGACGACCAGCCGGCCACTGACCGTCGCGCTCGCTCTCCTGACGCTTGTCGGTGGCATACTGCCCGCCGTTATTGCCTACATCGGACAGCTGATCGTCGACGGTGTCGTCACTGCGATGCAGGCCACCAACCCTGACACACGTGGCGTGTTATTGCTGGTCGGTCTCGAGGCGGTCGTTGTTATCGCCGTCGCTGCAACACAACGCGGCATATCGGCCAGTCAGTCATTACTACGGGCGCTGCTCGGCCAGCGGGTCAATGTCATGATTCTTGAGAAGGCGATGACACTCGAACTCGCACACTTCGAGGACTCTGAGTTTTACGACAAACTCACACAGGCAAGACGTGAGGCATCCAGTCGACCCTTAAGTCTTGTTAATCGCACCTTCGGCCTCGTGCAAAATGCAATCTCGCTGACGAGCTACTCTATTCTGTTGTTCGCATTTTCACCGTGGGCCGTTGCCATCCTGATAGCTGCCGGACTGCCTTCTTTTTTCGCCGAGGCGAAGTTCTCTGGTGACGCGTTTCGCCTGTTTCGCTGGCGATCCCCTGACACGCGTATGCAGATGTACCTGGAAACGGTCATCGCTCGCGAAGATGGTGTAAAGGAAGTCAAACTTTTCCAGTTGGGTCCCAGGCTGCTGCAACGTTACAGGGACATCTTCCGCAAACTCTTTGTTGAAGACCGTAAGCTGACGATTCGTCGCGATACCTGGGGTTTCTTGCTCGGACTGGTATCCATTGCTGCGCTTTACGCCGCTTATGGCTGGATCGTTGTCACCACGATCGCCGGCAGCATCACTCTTGGTGCGATGACAATGTACCTGGTGCTATTTCGACAGGGGCAGTCTGCCGTCGCCGCCATACTGAGTTCGGTTAGCGGAATGTATGAAGACAACCTGTATCTATCCAATCTGTACGAGTATCTCGAACAACCGGTTCCCCGACGCCGTGGCGACGCCGTACATGGACCGGAGCCTGAGCGTGGGCTGGAGTTTGAGAATGTATCGTTCACTTACGCGGGTGCGAAACAAAAAGCACTGAGCGACGTCAGCCTGCAGATCAGGCCGGGAGAAAGCCTCGCACTCGTGGGCGAAAACGGTTCTGGCAAAACGACGCTGATAAAACTCCTCACCCGGCTCTATGATCCGACCCAGGGTCGCATCCTGCTGGACGGCCTCGATTTACAGGAATGGGACGTCGAGGCATTGCGACAACGCGTTGGAGTCATTTTTCAGGACTTCGGTCGCTACCAGTTTTCAGTTGGCGAAAACATCGGCGCCGGTGATGTTCGGCACATTGACGACAAGGAACGTTGGCAGGATGCAGCAACGACGGGTCTTGCCGCTCCATTCATTGAAGAAATGCCGGACAGCTACGAAACACAATTGGGCCGATGGTTCAAAGGTGGCCGTGAACTCTCCGGCGGGCAGTGGCAGAAGATTGCGTTGTCACGTGCATTTATGCGCAATGAGGCTGACATCCTGGTGCTGGACGAGCCGACCGCGGCGATGGACGCCTCCTCGGAGGCCGAAGTATTCGAACACTTCCGCACGGCCAGCAGCAGCAAGATGACCATTCTCATCTCGCATCGATTTTCTACGGTGCGGGCAGCAGCGCAGATCATTGTGATTCACCACGGCACGATTCTTGAGCGCGGTACTCACGAAAGCCTGTTGGCGGAGGATGGACAGTACGCGCACCTGTTCAAGCTGCAGGCGAAGGGTTACCAATAGGCAATAGGCAACTATCGGGTCATATTGCTCGCCAGTGATCGAACGCGTTCTTGCTGGCGGTCTCCGAAGACCGCCATATCCTGTATTTCATCTGCCTCGATACCAAGCAGGTCTGCCCATGTGCCCAAGCTATCCCGCTCATCTTCTTCGAGGTCGGTGTTCTCAACAGCAACAACGGCTGCCGCAACGGCCATGCCGAGTCGTGTATCACAATGCGAATCCGGAAAAGCACGATACTGGTAGGCGGCGACCATCGGCCCTGGCAATGACCATGAACGACCCAGTTCCGCGGTCATGATGCGGTGATCCGTATCGAACTCATCGAGCAGAGACTGCGCCAAGGTTTGCTCGGCTGCCCGCGTTCGAATTTTTGACAGTACAGTATTGATTTGTGGTGGATAAAGATGTGCCAAAGCCATCAAGCCAAGGTTGTAGCAAAGCCCGGCGGAATACGCCAGATCCCGGTCTGCGCCAGATGCAAGATTGTCCGCGGCTACTATTCGTTTGCAGCATTCCGCGGTTAACAGCGAATGGGTCCAAAAGTGCTCAACGTCAAACGCCGGGCAATCCTGACTGTTAAACGATTTCTGAATCGCCATCGCCAGTACCAGGGAGCGAACAGTATCCACTCCGAGTACCCGCGATATCGCTTCACCAATGTTATTGACCGGTTCCGATAGTCCGAAATAAGCCGAATTCGAAAGGCCCAGCAGCTTGGCACATATTCCAGGATCACCCTCGACCACCTCGGCTACCTTCACAGCATCGATAAACTCATCGCCGAAGCAGGTCAATATTTCCTGTGCCGTTGCCGGCAAAGGTGGCAGCGCCGAAAGGGATTCTGCAAATCGAGCTGCTGTATCTGATGTGTCTACTTCCGCAGTCATTTTGATTTTCAACCTGCTTTGGTTTGGGCGGCTGCCAGATCCGAACTGACAGGCCGCGGAAATCGGGGTGCAAGCTCATACGGTCTGCCAACGGCAAACCCCTGAGCGTATTCGGCGCCGAGTTCAGTTACAATTTCCAGAATCTCGTCACTCTCTACAAATTGGGCAATGGTCTTTATATCGAGCGTATTTGCAATATCAATGATTGACTTTACGAATATCCGATCGGTACGATCATTGGCGATATCGCGAATGAACCCACCATCGATCTTGATGTAGTCGACCGGCAACTTTTTTAGATAGCTGAATGATGACAAGCCACTGCCGAAATCGTCGAGAGCAAACTGGCATCCCATGTCTCGTAGCGTCGTTATCAACTCGCCCGCCTCACTAACACTGCGAATCACAGCGGTTTCCGTGATCTCGAAGTTCACCGTGCCAGGGGGAAGTGGTGAATGCGCGATTGCGTCTTTCAGAAACGCTGCGAATCGTTTGTCACCAATACTACTTCCCGATAGATTGATCCAGTAGCACCGATGCTCGGCTTGAAACGCACTGTGAATGAACAAGGTATCGAGCAGACTCTTGACAACCCATTTATCCAGCTCAACACTCAGGCCGTAACGCTCTGCCGCCGGAAGAAAGGCGCCGGGAGGAATCAGTTTGCGAGACTCCGGGTCGCGAAGTCGCAGCAGTATCTCAAGTCGCTGCGGCTCGTCCGGGTCTGCATTGATTGCCTTAATCGGTTGTGCGTAAATTGCGAAGCGGTTGTTTTCCATCGCCTCCCGAATTCGCTGTACCCAACGAACCTGGCCACGATGAACCCGCGCAGAGTCCGTATCGCCATCGACCATGTGTACCCGGTTGCGGCCTGATTCTTTCGCCGAGTAACAGGCCGCGTCCGCGAGCTGTTGCAACTCGCTGATATCGCCGATATTCTGGTCGATCGGAATCCCGCCGATACTGATACCGATGCGATAGGTTTCTGTATCCCAGTGAAACTGGAAATTTTCGATGCGTGAGCGAATATTCTCTGCGATCCGCTTCGCGACATGCGTCGGGCACTCCCACAATATGATGCCAAACTCATCGCCGCCCAGTCGCCCCACGATGTCGTGCGAGCGAACGCTGTCGACGAGTATTTCGCTGACCGCGCGAAGCAATTGATCTCCCGCGGTATGTCCCGATGTGTCATTGACGACTTTGAACTGGTCGAGATCCATAAACATGAGATAGCTTTGGCGTTTGGCATGCGTGTCCTTGCACCAGGCCTCCTCAAGCTGCGCTTCAAAAGCACGCCGGTTGAGTAACTCCGTTAGCTCATCGTAGCTCGCCTGGTATTCGAGTTGGTTAGTCAGTTTCAACGACTCCGTCACATCCTGTATCTGCAACACCGTATAAAGAAAGTTCCCGGCATCGTTCCTGACAACGGACAGATTCATCACGGTATGCAGCAATGCGTCTCCGGGGCCAATGCAGGATATCCTTTCGTCGTGGTCATCAAGCTCCGTTTTCACCAGCGTTTCATAGATATCGACGAAATGCTGGCGGTCCTCGTTGCACACTGTTTCTGCGAATCCGGCCTCCGGGAATTCACTTGCCTCAGGCCAAAACATTTTCTTCAGCGCAGGATTCGCATCGAAAATGATCCCGTTTGAGTCAAGTAGCCCCATGCCAATGGGTGCGTTTTCGAATGCCTGCCTGAAACGGGTCTCAAGCTCATTACGTACATTGATTTCCCTGGACAGTTGTTCATTGGTGATTTGCAGGTTTTTATGAGCTTTCTCGATCGACCGGGTCCTTTCTTCAACCTGCTCTCTGAGTGTATTGTTTAACCACTGAATTTTCCGCGTGCGGTATATGAACGCGAAGGCCAGGATCACCACGCTAACGATCACAAGAAACACAACGAACCAGGCTTGCTGCCAGAAGTGCGGCAGTACTGTAAATCGTTGACTGGCAACGCGTTGGCTCCATGCACCACCCGGGTAACGTGCACGGACAACAAACTCATAGGCACCGGGTGGTAACCTGGGGTAACTGACGGATCGGTTCGTCGTTGGCATCCCCCAGGCACTATCTTCGCCGATGAGCTTATAGCTGTACTGCATGCCTTTTGGTGCGAGCAACGAAATAGCAGCAAATTCAATGTGAGCACCGATCTCATCCGCGGCTATTTCCGCATTATCGCTCAGTTGCCGTCCGTCCAGTTCCGTTTCGATCCGCACAATCTGAGGATTTGGTTCGTACGTGGCGGCCGGCTCCTTCGTGACATCCATTTGTGTTGCGCCATCGACAGTACCAAACCAGAGCTTACCGTCCGAATCGTGAAAACTTGCATGAACATTCGTTTCAAGGCCGATAAATCCAACTTGCGGACCGTAATGGGAAAAATGTGAATCGCCCGGCCGAAACTGGTACAGGCCTTGTTCGCCGCCGACAACAATCGTACCGTTGTCCAGCGGTTCGATCAGATACACAGTTTGATCGGCCAACGGTGTATTCATTCCGTATCGGCTGAACGTACCGTTTTCAAAATAGAATACGCCGCCTTCCTCGGTCGCGATCCAGGCAGATCGCGGTCCCGTTAAATGAACATGATCAAAGAGACGTTGCCCCCGATCTTCGTAGGCGCCGGTAAATGTTGTGCGGATATACGCACCATCCCCATCCGGGCGCAACTGGACGAGTCCGACTTCATCCGCGCCATACCAGACACTGCCGTCCGACCAGGTATCCAGCGTATACACTGACGTTGCATTGGCGACCTCGAATTTTTTCAATATTTTGTGTTGTGGGTCGTAGCGGTATACACCCGAACCCTTTGTTGAAAACCATACCGCACCGTCGCTGGCGATATCGATATCAAGAATCGCAAGATTCGTCGTACCATCGACATGGCTCGCCGACAGTGAGTCGACATCCACGGCATACAAACCGTGTCCAGTGACGCCGGCCCAGATTGTATTGGCCCCGTCCGAAATGAGATCACGAACCGCTCCGGTCGGCACGCCGAATTGCTGGTCAACGATCGTGATCGACCCATCCTTTTCACGAACCAGCAGCTTCGATTGTGAACCAAACCAGAAACGTCCGCTTCTATCTTCACCAATCGCCCAGACCGTCACGTTACTCACGCCAGTACGCAGTCGAAAATGATGAAAGCGGTCACCGAGAAACCGTGTCAGCCGCGACTCTGTTGACAGCCAGAGCGAATTCTCCCGATCCACGAACAGCGAAGTGATCTGATCGACACCCTCGTACTTTCGCAGGTCGTGGTTACTACCGGTATTTGTCGAACCCCGGGAATCAAAACTAAACAACTCGTCCTTGGTTGCTACCCAGACCCGATCACTCTTGTCCTTTACAATACTGACAAGCTCGTTTTCGGTCGCTACCGTGGCTTGCGGATGAAATACGCCGTCGGCCCATAGGCCGACATTGCCGGACACATCACCAGCCCAGAGATTTCCATGCTCATCGACGTAAATTTTTCGAATCGTTTCATCCAGTAGCTCAAGCGAGGAGCCGGCTTCGTTTCTAAAACGGTATAAACCCGTTTTGGATTCGATCCAGATCGTTTCACCGAATATTTCGATGTTGGTAATACCGGTTGATTCATCCCCGGCGATATGTCTGACGACGTACGCATCACCCTGTTTGACCAGATCGATAAGGCCGAAGTCTTCGACCGCGGCCAGAATCTTGTTGCCAACAAAATCCATATCGAGTACACGGCTGTTCGCGCCCGCGATGGGTGCTATCGTGTCAACAATACGGGCCCCCTGAATGGCGGTGATATAGCCTTTTTGGTCTCCAACCCACACCGTATTCGACGGACTGACCCGAATTGCCGTCAGCCAGTTGTTGGGCAAACCATCGGCAATGGTGTATTGGTCAAACGCTTTGCCATCGAAGCGATTCAGGCCGCGAGCAGTGGTAAACCAGAGGTAGCCCGCCTGATCCTGATCGATATCCAGTACGAAAGACTGCGTTAGTCCATCCAGGACTGTGTAGTTACGAAAAGGAGGGGCGGCCGAACCATCTGCCGCTGCCAAAGGCGCAGACCATAGTGCCGCCAGCAGCAGCACACACGCCGCTCGAAAAAGGTTTCGCAATCTCACGCAGGCATCTCGCAAAAATCAATGACTTACCTACGACGCTTATCGGCAGAATTGGTCTTTTCTTTAGCGGCGATCAGAGCGGCAGGAATTGTTAGTATTCGCCCTGCAAGAAGAATCCTGAGGCCCCTGAATATTATGTTAAAAAGCGGACAGATTGCGGCACCCCTGATAATGATCCTGACCATTGGTATCAGCCTGATGGGATTATTTCAGTCACCACGCATCATCGATATGTGCCTGTTCCGGCCCTATCATTTCCTGCGTGACAAGCAATATGACACGATGATTCTAAGTGGCTTCGTGCATGCTGACATTGGGCACCTGCTCTTCAACATGTTCACGTTCTACTTCTTCGCATTCCCAATGGAACGTTTCATCGGAACAATTCCTTTCCTGTTTTTGTATTTTTTTGGTCTCGTCATCAGCCACGCTTGTACCTGGTACAAACAACGCAATAATCCGGGCTACGCGTCCCTCGGTGCGTCGGGTGCGATCTCAGCGGTGTTGTTCGCTTTTATTGTCTACTTCCCGACAACGAAGTTGATGATTATTCCTATACCGGTACCCATTCCCGCGTTCCTGTTCGCAATCGGTTACGTCGCCTATTCCTATTGGGCGTCCACGCAGAATACTGGCCGCATTAATCACGATGCCCATTTGTGCGGCGCGATCAGCGGCCTGATGTTCGTCGCGATCACTGACCCGGGTGCATTCGCCCGCCTGTTCGTGTGAAGTAACGGCTGTACGCATTTTGCAGAAACTGATAGCGTTCGTTTCACCTCGAAAAGGATACTCCTCATGAAATTATTGATAACCACCGTGCTGATATCTCTTGCGTTTACTGCACAGGCCGCCAATGAAATCGACATGAAGGTGAAAGCGGCCCTGGCCGCCGAATCGCGCCCGCAGGTGGACCGCGACCGTGACTGGAATCGCCTGCCTGTAGAAACCCTCAATTTTTTTGGCCTGAAAGACAATATGCGAGTTATGGAGCTGCTCCCCGGTGGCGGCTGGTATACGCGCGTGCTGGCGCCGGTTCTGGCAGAGAATGGTCGGCTTTACGTCGCCCTGGGAACCCGACGAGTGAATGACACGGTTCTCAATGAGCCGGGGTTTGAGAAGGTTGTCCGTCTGGACACGAAAGAAAATATTCGCCGTCCGCCAGACTCCCGGTTCTATGTGATGGATGAATTCGACTTCGGTGTTGACGATCTGGATATGGTGCTGACGTTTCGTAACCTGCACAATTTCACGCCAGAAGTGCGGGCCATCATGAACCGGGAAGTTTTCAAATCACTAAAAAGTGGCGGTCTTTATGGCGTGGTCGATCACACGCGGCGCCACATGGAAGCATTGGATAACGAAAATCGTCGTCGTATTGACCCGGTTTTGGTTATCAAGGAAATGCTGGACCAGGGTTTCGAATTTGTCGGCTACTCTGATCTGCACTTCCGTGCCGATGATGAGTTGGAGTACGAGGTTGGCCGTCGGTCAGTCAGCGGCAATACCGACCGATTTACCTTCTTGTTCCGCAAGCCCTGGTCCTAGGTGTAATTCCGAATAGACCGGTCTCTGCGCCTCGGCTAGCGTACTTGGGAAGGAGTGGATACATGAATACATCAGTCGGACAGATTCTCGGGACCCGTTTGGGCAAGGAACTTTCAGAAGATGAAGCAGACAAACTTGCCAAGCTAATGCAATTACGAGAATTGGCCGGCGGCGAATACCTGATCGAGGAAGGTACGCTTGACGATTCCTTGTATGTCACGATCGACGGAAACCTTGAGGTGGTCAAGCGCACCGGTAGCGATGGCATTGCCAGCATCGCCATCATCAGGGAAGGTGAGCTCGCTGGCGAACTGAGCTTTATCGATGGTGAGGCCCACACAGTTGGACTTCGTGCACTTTCCAGTGGAAAAGTACTCAGTTTGTCGCGCAAGAGTTTCGAAGCGGTCATCGACCAGGATCCGCAACTGATGTACAAAGTGATGCGTGCGGTGGCCCGCTCCGCACATCACATCGTGCACCAGATGAATCATGAGTTTGTTGAGCTCAACAACTATATTTTCAAGCAGCACGGGCGATATTAGGCAACCAATACACGCTGAAATCTGAAAATTTTGCCTTTCAGAATAGTGATCATCAGCCGCTAACCCCGGTAAGTACCGCTGCAGGCCTCCCTGTCGGCGGTATGACGCTTTTGTCGACTTTACCCGGGAATTATGGCTTTGGTAGCCCAAATACAGCATTTCAGTGTCCACAGAGCGCTCGTCGTCGAAGACAACGACCACGTCGCGTATATGCTGGAGTTCATACTGCGTCGAGCCGGATATGAAGTGATCCCAGCCTCAAACGGCCGTGACGCACAGGCAGCCATTGCCAATCTCATGCCGGTCGACGTTATCCTGCTCGACCTGATGTTGCCCTACATCTCGGGCTATCAACTCATTTCCGAGATCCGCGAAAACGCTCTTTGGTGCCATACGCCAATTGTCGTTTTGTCCGCAAAAGTTCTCGAGGAAGATATCGTCAAAGCGCTTGATCTCGGTGCCAATGATTACATCACCAAGCCTTTCAGGCCCGAGGAACTGCTTGCGCGGCTACGCCGCACAATTGCGGATCATGACCGTGTCTCGCCCGCATGATGAACATTTTCCTCGACACTTTCAAAGCCATCAGCATTGTCGCAATCTCGACGGGCGCGCTAGCCACCGCCGCAAATGCCGCCAGCCCCGGCGAGCGTTTTCGGGAAACACAGCAGCTAGTGCACGCCGGCAAGCCGGATGCTGCACTGGCAATACTGGACGAGCTACGGCAGCAATACCCGAACGATGTTGATTACTCATTTGCCAGAGCCCAGGCGCTTGCAAGTATGGGCCGTGACAGAGAGGCCATTGCCGAACTTCGCATTGCCTCGAGTCTCGCGCCCGACTACGAAGACGTCTGGAGGCTGCACTATGCCATTCTGGCGGCGCAAACGGATAAGCACGACCGCACGGCCCTCGAAGAACTGAGGCAAGCGGCAGCCGAGCGCTTTCCACTCGCGACCTGGTGGCAGGCTCCGAAGGACACCGGGCAATGGACGATCCTCGTCGGAACTGTTTACGATGATTTGAGCAATGGCTTACCCAGTTGGAATAATCAGTTTCTGGAAATTACGCACACTGATCAGGATCGTAATCAATACGGGCTGAGGCTGGGCAGAGACCAGCGCTTCAAGACGACGAACTATTCGCTGGGCTTGCGCGCAGAGCATCGCTCACAGTCCGGCTGGTTCGCGGGCGCCGGCATTTACAAGGCCGATGAGCCGGTGATTCTACCTGACCTCAGCTACGACATGCACCTGGGCATCGCGCTCGATGAAGGCTGGGTCGCTCAAGTGGGCTATCGTCGCCGGGACTATCAGGCCGTGACCGTTAGCTCGCTAACCGGCACGGTGGAGAAGTACTACGGTGAATTTCGATTTGCCTATGCGTTAACGCGATCCCACCTGCACGGTGTCACAAGCTTCTTCAATCACAACTTGACCACTAACTGGTTCTACAGTGACCGCGCCAGCATCAGTGCCACGTTAAGTAGCGGGCGGGAGGCCGAGTCTCTCGGTAACGGCCAGGTATTGGAGTCCACGGTTCGTGGACTGTCGATCGGTGGCCGATATCGCGTCGGTGAACGATATGGGCTGCAATGGTGGATTGGCATTCACAAGCAGGGCGACTTATACAGGAGGCGGTTCCTTGGAATGGCTGTTTCGATCGGAATTTGACACAGCGACGACATTCGCGTTGTGGTCAATCGCCGCTGTGCTGGTGACAACGATTGTGCTGTTCGTCTACACAATGGGGCTTCGCATCACCATGATTGCCGCGACAAGGCGTCGCCAGCAGTTCGTATTATCCTGGCGTGACATTTTTGCAGGCTCCGTGTTGTCGCCGCACGCCGCGGCGAATCTGACTTTACCCAAACTGCGCCAAAGCGACCGAATCGATTTACTCGAGGAGTGGAATCGTGCACGCAGTATTGTTGATGGCAGCGCTGCTTCGAATCTTATTACACTTGCGTATCGAACCGAAATTCCGGCTCTGGCACACAAGCTATTGCAGACGCATCGCGTGAGGTCCCGGATTCTCGCGGTGCAGACCTTTGGACACCTGCGCGATAACTCTGTGCGCGATGAGCTTCGTGCGCTGATCAATCATGAAAACACGGCACTATCGATCACGGCCGCTCACGCCGTCACTGAAATTGACCCCGATTTCGGTATCAAACTGGTCATTCCACTTATCGAGGTGCGCAGGGACTGGCCAAAGAATCGAGTGTCCAATTTACTCAGGCTCGCGGGCAGCGAGAGAATTAGTGAACCAATGTACCGTGCGGTCCGCTCGGCCGATGCGGATAGCAAGACCTACCTACTGCAATTTGCGAGGCTCATTGAAGCAGAGGTGCTCGACGCCCTGGTTGAAGACCTGGTCCGAAACAGCGAAGACCCGGGCGTCATCAATGCTGCGCTGAAGCTTGTTAGTGGATTCAGGGGAGTTCCGCGAATCGCTTCCCTCACACAACACGATACCTGGTACGTGCGAATGCAGGCCGCGAAGGTACTCGGGCGCGTCGGGCAACAAGAACATGTATCGCTACTCGAAGCTCTGCTCAATGATCGCGAGTGGTGGGTTCGATACCGTGCCGCGCAATCGATCGCATCTTTGCCGTTCCTCGGCCCCAATCAAATGCGCCAGATACAACGCAGGCAGACCGATCGATTTGCAACAGATATTCTGCAACAGGCGTTCGCCGAAGTGGGGATCGCGTGAGCATGCGCGACATAGTCCTGTCCGGACAGTGGATTTTTCTGATCTACTTCGTCGGCATTAATATGGGCTACTTGCTGCAAAACGTGATCGCTGCTTACGGAATTCGCAAGTATCTGCAGACGGCCGATCAATACGAAGCAGAAAACGTTTTCTCGACGCTTGATATCCCGATCAGCATCGTGGTTCCTGCGTACAACGAATCGGCGTCGATCATCACGTCCGTGAAAGCAATGCTGCAGCTGGAATATCCGCAGTATGAACTGATCGTTGTCAACGACGGATCGAGTGACGATACGCTCGACAAGCTGATCAATGAGTTCGGCATGCAGCGGTTTCCGGAAGCATATCGAGCACGGGTTAGCTGTAAAGCCGTTCGCGGAACTTATCGCTCGACACGAATCAGCAATCTGCGCGTTGTAGACAAGAAAAACGGTGGCAGCAAGGCGGACGCATCAAATGCGGGTATCAACCTGTGTTGCTACCCACTGGTTTGTGTGGTCGATGCCGATTCGATCTTGCAACCCGACAGCCTTCGGCGTGTTGTGCGACCCTTTCTCGAGGACCCGACGACAGTCGCCGTCGGCGGAACGGTACGCATCGCCAATGGTTGTACGGTGCGACAGGGATTTCTCGAAAAGGTCGGACTGCCAAGAAACTATTTCGCGCTTGTACAGGTCGTCGAGTACCTGAGGGCTTTCCTGTTTGGCCGTATGGGTTGGTCGCCCATGAACGCCTTACTCATCATCTCCGGTGCATTTGGCTTGTTTCACAAAGAGACGCTGGTCGAGGCGGGAGGCTACAACCCGAAAGCGATTGGCGAGGACATGGAACTCATACTGCGTTTGCATCGTTTAATGAAAGCGAAACATAAGCCCTATCGCATTACCTTTGTGCCAGACCCGGTCTGCTGGACCGACGCGCCAGAGAGCCTGCGTGATCTCAAGAGTCAGCGCGTCCGCTGGCAACACGGTCTCGGTCTATCGTTCGCATTGAACAGGGAATTAATCACGAACCCGCGCGGCGGTGCGGTCACGTGGTTCGCTATTCCTTTCTATATGATTTTCGAATTGTTCGGACCAATCATTGAAGTCGCAGGCTTTATTTTTATCCTTGTGAGCGCAGTAATGGGTTGGTTGTCCTTCCCGGAGGCTGCCATTTTCCTTGCACTCGCCATCGGTCTTGGCATACTGCTGTCCACCAGTGCCATTATGCTTGAGGAACTTTCGTTTCATATGTACCCGCGATTCAAGCAGCTCGCCTTACTGTACAGCGTCGCGATTTTGGAGAATTTTGGCTTTCGTCAGTTGACCGCTATCTGGCGCTTCCAGGGACTGGTTCGATGGTTGCGCGGTACAGAGCACAAGTGGGAAACCCTGACAAGAAGCACCAGCCTGGCTGAAAAGCCCTCACCGCCTGGTTGATGTCCGGCGGATGACTCGTAATCTGTGTGTAACTCCGATATCTTCACGCCATCGAAGTTCTGACACTTGGTGAATTATGTCTGTATTGGATCATGTCAACCTCGACCAATTTATGGCTGGACTTGTACGGCGAAATCCCGGAGAGCCAGAGTTCCATCAAGCCGTTTTTGAGGTCGCATCGAATGTCTTCGATTTCATTCGCGACAAAGAAATCTACCACGAAATGCAGATTCTGCGCCGTATTGCGGAACCGGATAGAATCGTATCGTTCAGAGTTTGCTGGACGGACCGCAACGGCAGCATCCGGGTTAACCGCGGTTACCGTGTGCAAAACAGCAATGCGATCGGGCCGTACAAAGGTGGACTCCGATTCGATCGCAGTGTCAATCAAAGCATTTTGAAGTTTCTGGCTTTCGAACAGACTTTCAAGAACAGCTTGACCGGACTGCCACTCGGCGGCGGCAAAGGCGGCTCTGACTTTAATCCCAAGGGAAAATCGGATAACGAGATCATGCGGTTTTGCCAGTCATTCATGACAGAGATTAGCCGCCATATCGGCGATGACATCGACGTACCCGCAGGAGATATCGGCGTTGGGGCCCGTGAGATTGGCTACCTGTTCGGCCAATACAAACGATTGACGAATCGCTTCACCGGCGTCTTGACCGGCAAGGGTCTGGAGTTCGGTGGTAGTCCGATCCGTAAAGAGGCAACCGGGTATGGTGTCGTTTACATGATGGAAGACATGTTGACACGCCGCAAAGACAGTATCGAAGGTAAAACGTGCCTGGTATCGGGATCCGGAAATGTTTCCACATACACGGTGGAAAAAATCATCGAGCTGGGCGGCGTTGTCGTAACAATGTCTGACTCTTCTGGATTCATCTATGACAAGGACGGCATTGATGCTGGCAAACTGAATTATATCATTGACCTCAAGGTCAATCGCCGTGGCAGGATTTCCGAGTACGCGAAAGAATACGGGGTTCCATTCTACGAAAATAAACGACCCTGGAGTGTTTCCGGTGACCTGGTTTTTCCATGTGCAACGCAGAATGAGCTGAGCGCGGCGGAGGCTGATACACTCATTAAAAACGGTTGTATGGCGGTTGCCGAGGGGGCCAATATGCCCGTGGAACAGGAAGGTGTGCAAAAATTCGTTGACGCGGGGATACTATTCGCGCCCAGCAAAGCCGCAAATGCGGGCGGTGTTGCGATATCGGGTCTCGAGATGAGTCAGAACAGCATCCGAAGAACCTGGGCCAAGGAAGAGGTGCACGAGGCACTGCGGAAAATCATGCACAACATTCATGAGCAATGCGTTGAGTACGGCTCGCAACCCGGTAGTAACCACGTCGACTACGTAAAGGGCGCCAACATTGCTGGTTTCCTGAAAGTCGCCAATGCGATGGTTGCGTACGGCGTAGTTTGAGCTTCGACAGACCAAAAGCAAAAAAGGATTAATTACGGCGATAGCTGCAAGAAAGAACCGCTTGGGAAGCCTATATGACCTGGCTGATAGCCGGCGGTCGACTATCGGCCATCAAAGTGTCCAGTTTCATTTGCGCACGCTTGATATTTTTCAGATCGCGTGACTCGAGCATCTCGCAATCGTCACGAACCATCTGTGCAATATCGACCGGATAGTGTCGACAGTCCTCGGGACGCTCGTAATAAATATCACAAGTGGTCTTGTTGCCATCAGGCGAGCGCCGAAGCCACGGACAATGGCTAAAATACTCGCCCGTTTTCGGGTCGACCCAGATTTTGCCATCCTGCACATAGCGAGCGATATCCGGCCGGTGCGTTTCCCACCAGTCGATCTCATTTGCGGTGGCCGACAGACCGCCATTACCGGCATACTCGCAGCATTTACCGCATGAATTGCAATTTTTCATGGTAATGATGATATAAGGAATCGCTTCTCCGGAATAGTGTGGGGTCAACATGTCAAACGTAAGAAGAACCTATTACGACGATAGCTACAAGAAAGAGTTAAGAAGTGTCGTCACTGCAGTGAACGGTGAATGGATCGAACTGGACGCGACAATTTTCTACCCGCTGGGTGGCGGACAGCCCGGCGACACCGGTGTTCTGACCGGACCCGATGGGAACACACACAGAGTACTGGATACCCGAAAAGGGGATTCATTCGATCAAATCAGGCACCAGCTTGATACCGATGAGCATGGCCTGCAATCAGGCGACACGGTTGATACCGCAATTGATTGGGAGCGGCGCTTCAAGCACATGCGTATGCACACTTGCATGCACTTGCTGGGATCTCTGATCCCTGTGCCGGTGACGGGTGGATCGGTTGGAGCAGGCAAAAGCCGGCTGGATTTTGATCTCGGCGAGCATACGCTCGATAAAGAGGATCTGACGACGCGTATTAATGCGCTTGTCGCGGAGGCACATGCCGTTAGCTTCGGCACTATTTCGGAAACCGAACTCGATGAACGCCCTGAACTCGTACGAACGATGTCAGTGCAGCCACCAAGGGGAGTGGGCGATATTCGCACTGTGCGCATCGAAGACGTCGACTATCAACCCTGTGGCGGCACCCACGTGAATAACACCAGTGAAATCGGTGCCGTACAAATCAGCAAGATCGAGAACAAGGGCAAACATAACCGGCGCGTACACCTGTTACTTCAAAAGTCCTGTTGATTTCTTCTCGCGAGCGAACCAGGCGGCGAAGATACTGAGGGCAAGAAATACTACCTCAAAGTAACAATGCGATGGATATTGCCCAAAATGAAGCGGTCGGTACCTTGTCAGCAGCGTTCACACGATTCTCCTTCCGTCAATGGGTCGATCCGCCAAGCTTAGCGTTAAAACCCGGCATCAGCTCATCCGCCAATTGATACTCAACCGGCTCATCGTTGACCGGGCAGTGAAACGCCAGTCGATAGGCGGTCAACTGCAGGTCCATCCCGTCCTCGTCACCCGTTCCATACAAACGATCACCAACGACCGGATGTCCCAACGCCGCCAGGTGGCGACGAATCTGATGTTTGCGGCCACTCTCGATGCGCACGTCCACCAACGACCGCCCGCTTTCGGTGCTGGGCTCAAGCAATGAAAACTCACTCACCGCTTCTTTCCCATCGACAGGCTGCTCCACTCGAAGTGGCTTCGGCTGCCCGGAAAAATCGCCTGACACCAGCACGCGATAGCGTTTCTCCACCGCACGCCGCTGAAAAAGATCCGACAAGGCCGCCGCGACGGTCCTAGAGTGCGCCACCAGAATCAGTCCGTTGGCAGCCCGGTCGAGACGATGCACCGTAAAAGCAGGGCGCTCCGGTTGTAGATGCCGCTCGGCCCAGCGGACTACCGTACAGTGATCGCCCCACTTCGAACCCTGTGATCGCAATCCATAGGGCTTTTGCCACACAGAATAGGGTCCGATATCCGCAATCAATGTCGGTTCTGCAGGAATTTCCGCCAGAATTCTCGCGTCATAATACAGATGTACTTCATCCCCTGTTCGTAACGCCCGTCTAGC
>Ga0114931_10003826_pt1 | contig 18967 bp, 18 predicted proteins | sample 2SBtaG_FD_89579 | JGI IMG/M metagenome (GOLD analysis project Ga0114931, IMG submission 89579) | Deep subsurface microbial communities from Kolumbo volcano to uncover new lineages of life (NeLLi) - 2SBTROV14_V59a metaG | ecosystem: Environmental > Aquatic > Marine > Volcanic | place: Kolumbo...
GAATTATTTACTGATATTGATCGAATATCAAAAATGATAGGAGGGATATCAACAGCTATTTCAGTTGTAATTGGATTAAAAATAATTTCATCAGCTATTAAAAAAAGTAAATGGTTGCTCTCATCCTCAATTGCATTTATTGTTATTGCTAATGTGTCTTATACAATAGAAGTGGAAAATGTAATAACTTATTTATTTTATAATATTTCAACAATATTAACAATGATATTATTATATACAAATAATAATAAGATACAAAAGGATTAAAAAATATGACAATTACTTCAAGAAATGATCTTATTGAATATTGTCTTAGAAAACTTGGTCATCCAGTTATTGAAATAAATGTTGATGTTGATCAAATTGAAGATCGTATTGATGATGCATTAGAATATTATCAAGATTATCATTTTGATGCTACAGAACATAAATTTTATGTTCATCAATTATCACAAACAGATTTAACAAATGGTTATATTACCGTTCCAGATGAATTAATTTTTGTAAAACAAATGTTATCTTTTTCTGGATTATCAGATTTTCATCCAATGAGTGATCCATTGGCTGGATGGGATTTTTCAGTTAATAATCCATTCAATATAATTACTTCTGGAGGATCAGGAGTAAATTTCACAACAAATGATCAAGCTGGAATGGATAGTTCATTAACAGATTTTTTCATTACAATGACTTCATTAGAAACTATGCAACAAGTATTAGGTTCAAATGCTGATGTACCTATAAGATTTAATCGTCATATGGATAGAGTATATTTTGATGCTGAAGTTGGTACTAGAATAGCTGAAAATGAATATGTTGTATTTGAGGGTTGGGCTATATTAGACCCAGAAATATATACAAGTGTATATAATGATAGATGGTTGAAAAGATATGCAACAGCACTTATAAAACAACAATGGGGCGCTAATTTGATCAAATATGCTGGTATTTCATTACCTGGTGGTGTCTCATTAGATGGTGATAAGCTATATGATCAAGCAAATACAGAAATAGAAGCTTTAGAAGAAGAAATGCAGTTAAAATATGAACTTCCAGTAGACTTCTTTAGTGGCTAAAAATAATAACTTTATAAATAATATTACATATAATAATTAGGAGAAAAAAATGTCAAATTTCCTTCAAGCGGATATTGTAAACGTTTTAAGAAATAAAGTTTCTACTGCTGTAGCAACAGAACCTGCGGATACTTCCGCTTTGAAAACTCTATTAGATGCTATCTATAATGATCCAGATTTAAAAGGAAGTATCGTTGGTCAAATATTAAAAAATTATGCAGATAATACAGTAACATATGGTGGTAAATTAAATGGTTCTGTAACCATTACCAATGGTGGTACTGGATATTCTGTTGGTGATATTATGCCAGTTACTGGATCAATTTCTGGTGAAAATGGTTCTGTAATAGTAACTTCTGTTAATTCTGGTGTTATTGATGGATGTGAAATTAATAATGCTGGTAATAAATATGTTGGTACATTAACAATTGATACATCTGGTAAAGGTAATAGTGATGCTGTATTAGCAATGGCATCACCCGCTACTTATGAAGAACAAACAATAATTTCTGATTATATTAATATAGCTGAAAATGCTGGTAAAGCTAAAACTGTTGCTGTAAATGCTGGTGGTACTGGTTATGCTGTTGATGATGTTCTAAGTGTAACTACTGCATCAGGTACTGGTCTAACTGTAAAAGTTACATCTGTATCCGCTGGTGTAGTTACTGGTCTTTCTATTGTTACTCCAGGTTCTGGAATGACTTCAGATACTAATAGTGGTGCTGTAACAGGTGGTACTGGTACAGGATGTACTGTTGATGTAACTGCATATATCATTTAAATGAGATTAAAAAAGCCATATGAATTGGGTTTTATATGGCTTTAACACAACCAAACTGTATTATCGTCGAAACCTTATTAATTATTGACGCCTAATGGTATGAAAAAAAACATTAATTACCAATAAAGTACACAGAAAATGTAGATATAAATTGGTAGAGGTATAGTAAAATCGCAATTAATTTATATTTTGATCATAATTATAATCATACAGAGCAAAACTTAATAGAAGACCTTACTATAGAGGCTATTAAGCAACGCGGTATTGATGTGGTATACATCCCTAGAACTTCGGTTTCTAGGGATGAAATACTTGGTGAGGATACTATCGCCAAATTTGAAAACCAATATATTATTGAAATGTACCTTGAAACCGTAGATGGTTTTGAAGGTCAAGGTGATTTATTAGCTAAATTTGGTTTGCAGATCAAAGATACTGCTGATTTTGTGGTTTCAAAAAAACGTTTTAGAGAAGTTATGGTTGGAATGCAAAGACCACTAGAAGGTGATCTTTTGTATTTTCCATTATCACGTAGTATATTTGAAATTAATTTTGTAGAACATGAAAATCCATTCTATAATTTAGGAAAATTACATACGTTTAAATTATCATGTGAATTATTTACATATAATAATGAAGAATTCAATACTGGTTCCGTTGATATTGATCGTGTTGAAACAGACCATTCTAATGAATCTTTAATAACAATAAATGATAATGAGCAGATAGAAACGGAATCAAATGATATATTTGATTTTGATGAAGATTCACCATTTGGGGAATTCTAATGCTTGTAAATACACCTTTCTACTATAGAACAATCAGAAATACTACTATTGCCTTTGGTAATCTATTTAATGAAATTTATATAGATCAAAATGGAACAATAATTAAAGTTCCACTTCAATATCTACCTAAGGAAAAGTTTGTTCAAAGAATTAATTATAATCCTGAATTAACTGGTGAAGCAATAGGAATAGAAAATGTTCTTCCAGCTATGGGTTTTGAATTCACTGGATTTACCTATGCTGTAGATAGAAAAACTAATAAAATGCACAGGCTACATGGAAAGGATCAAGCTACTGATACTGAATTAGCAATGTACAATAGAACGCCATATGACGTTGGATTTACATTGTATATTGGAGCAAGGAAACTTGAAGAATCCTTTATGATTGTAGAACAAATTCTTCCATATTTTACTCCGGAATTAACCATTAAAATTAAGGACAATTCCGATTTTGGAATTTCCACTAATATACCTGTAGTATTAGAAAGTGTTAATCCGGAAATACTTTGGGATGATTCCTTTGAGGAACGTAGAGCAATATTATGGACACTAGAATTTAATACCAAAATATTCTTTTACCCTGATAATAAAAATTCTAGTGTTATTAGAAGAACCTTTGTTAATCTTAATAATGGATATACAGATAAAACTATGGACCAAATTATTGAAGAATTAGTTCCATTTAATGCTAATCCAGAGGATGATTATAATATTAAAACTTCAATAAATAAATTTGGTGATTTCCAATATCCTTCTAATGTAATTACTAAGCCGGGTGGAATAACCATTACTGGACAAAAATCTACAATAAATTATAAATAATAGTGTTAGCGAAGCTATTCTTTCGAAGAAAGAATTCAATAAATGAATTTGGTGATTTCCAATATCCTTCTAATGTATTACTGGACAAAAATCTACAATAAATTATAAATAATAGTGTTACAGATAAAACTATGGACCAAATTATTGAAGAATTAGTTCCATTTAATGCTAATCTAGAGAATATTAAAACTTCAATAAATGAATTTGGTGATTTCCAATATCCTTCTAATGTATTACTGGACAAAAATCTACAATAAATTATAAATAATAGTGTTAGCGAAGCTATTCTTTCGAAGAAAGAATAATATTAATGTATTCTAATATACATTTTTTAATGAAAATAGTAGGCTTTATTACATTGAATTACAATAGAAGGAACATAATTTAAATTGGTGTTCAATCTATAAAAAACTTGTTTTCCAAAATACATTAATAAATATAATTGAAAAAATAATGTATTAAATTTTAAAAATAAATATAATGGAAAAAATAATGTATTAAATTTTAAAAATAAATATAATGGAAAAAAATAATACATTAAATTAATTGCTTCGCAATTGCTCCGTTTCACTCCGCAAAGGAAACCTTTTGGATAATCATCTTTTGGTGGATAATGGAACAATGGTTTGATTGTACCATATTTTCAATCATTTGTCAAGAGAAACACTATGGATAATGAAGAAAAAAAACTAGATTCAATATCGGAATTCCTTGGGTCCGAGGAAGGTGTTGAATACAATTCTATTGTTTTAAGTGATGATAATCAAGAATTGATTGTACATAATCCGGATGTTAAATCTAACGTTGTTGAGGATTATAAACATTCTAGAGAATCAATGATTGAATCAATTAAAACTGGAACAAGTGTTATTGAAAAAATAGCTAAAGTTGCAGAAGAATCTGAATCACCAAGGGCATATGAAATTCTTACTAATACACTTAAAACCATTACTGAAATGAATAAAGCACTTATGGAACTACATAAAGATGCTAAGGAGTTAATTGAAGAAAAAGAAAAAGCTGCTGAAGTACATAATCATAATACTTTCTTTAATGGTTCTACAGATGAATTACAAAAATTATTGAGAGATAGTAAAAATGAGGGATGAATTTGGTTACTTAGGTAATCCAAATATAAAACGTGCTGGTGTATCACATGCATATACAAAAGAAGAATTTGAAGAATATGTTAAATGTTCTACTGATATTATTTATTTTGTAGAAAAATATGTCAAAATTATTACACTTGATCATGGTCTTCAATTATTTGAACCATATGAATATCAAGAAAGAATGCTTGAAGCATTTGATCAAAATAGATTCTGTATAAATCTACTTCCAAGACAAACCGGTAAAGCATTATCATTAGATACTAAATTAAAAACGCCTGATGGTTATACAACTATGGGTGAATGTAATATTGGTGATGAATTAATTGGTAATGATGGTAAACCAACGAAAATAGTATATAAATCTGAAATACAAGAAACTGATACATATGAAATTGAATTTGATAATGGTGAAATAGTAAAATCAGCATTAAATCATATATGGAGAGTTGGTCATGGTTATTGGAAGGAAAAAGATTTAACTCTTGAAGAAATAATTGAATTTCAAAATACAAGAAAAGTAAAAACATCATCAAATTTATATGTTAATATTTCTAAGCCTATAGAATATGAATATAAAGATTTACCAATTGATCCATATTATCTTGGTGTATGGTTGGGTGATGGTGATTCATCTGGTTCACGAATACATGGAGCACATGATGATTTAACTGAAATAATGTCATATATTCCATATGAAAAAAATAAATTATGTGAAAATAAAGGATGTTGGGTACAATCTGTTAAATTACCATTTAATTCATTATCTAAAATAAATGTACGATATAATAAACATATACCAAATGATTATTTAACTTCATCTATTGATCAAAGATTAGAATTATTACGTGGTTTAATGGATACTAATGGATCGGTTTCTAAAACAGGAGACTGTGAATTTTATCAAAAAGATAGTGTATTATTAGATAATGTTAGAGAATTATTATCCTCACTTGGTATTAAAAGTACATTAACTTTTAAATTAAATAAGGAATATAATCAATATTATGGTTGTATAAGATTCACAACAACTGATTTTGATGTTTTTAAATTAAAAAGAAAATTAGATAGACAGTATAAATCTAAAAACCATCCAAAAAATAAAAGATTATATATAAAATCTATTACTAAAATAGAAACAGAAAAAACTCAATGTATCCAAGTAGATAATGATTCACATATGTATTTATGTGGTGAAACTATGATTCCAACACATAATACTACCGTCGTTGCTGCTTATCTATTACACTATTCTATTTTTACACCAGAAAAATCCATTGGTATATTAGCTAACAAAGAAGCAACCGCTGTAGAAATTTTAAGCCGTATAAAACGTATGCTTGAAAATCTACCATTATTTTTACAGCCAGGTGTTAAAGAATACAATAAGAAAAATGTTAAGTTTGCAAACGATTCTGAGTTACTTTCGTTTGCTACTGGTTCTGATTCTGTTCGTGGTCGTTCATTTAATGTTGTATATCTTGACGAATTTGCTTTTGTTGAAAATGCTGAAGAATTCTATACATCAACATATCCTGTAATTTCTTCTGGTGAAACAACAAGGGTTATAATTACATCTACACCAAATGGCATGAATCTATTCTATAAACTTTGGATGGATGCTAAAATGAATCGTAATGATTATTTTCCTCTTGAAGTTAAGTGGAATGAACATCCAAAACGCGATGAAGCATGGAAGAAAACCACATTACGTAATATTGGTAAGCGTCGTTGGTCACAAGAATTTGGATGTAGATTTATAGGTTCAACAGACACATTAATTGAAGGTGATATACTTTCTTCACTTGTATGGAAAGAAAGTATATCTGAAGATGAATCTAATTATATTTATTATGATGTTGAAGAAGATCATAATTATGTAATTAATGTTGATGTATCTGAAGGTGCTGGTCTATATTATTCAGTTATTAATGTAACAGATATAACAACTATACCATATAAACAGGTTCATGTTTGGAGAAATAATAAAACTACTCCATTAGTTTTACCTGAAATTATAGAGCGTTTAGCTATGCATTATAATGATGCCTTTGTTTTGATTGAAACTAATTCTATTGGATCGCAAGTAGCTAATATTTTATACTATGAATATGAATATGAGAATATGTTAACAACAAAAATCGATAAACAAGATAATATAATATCTAGTGGTTTTGGTGCTTCATTCGATTTAGGCATTAGAATGACTAAAAAATCAAAACATATCGGCTGTTCAAATATTAAATCATTAATTGAAAATAATATATACGAAATTAATGATTTCAATACTATTGAGGAATTACAAACATTTTCACGTAAAGGAAAATCATATGAAGCTGAACAAGGTAAATTTGACGATATAGTAATGACACTTGTTGGTTTTGGATGGTTGACAACTGAAGATTATTTTGTTGATTTAACAAGTAATAATGCTAGGAAAATTATACTAGATAAAAGAATGGAAACTATTGAAGAAGATTTAGTTCCTCCAGGATATTATGAAAATCCTGCTGAATTAATGAATGATGATATTAATCGTGATTATGCTAATGGATATTCCGATGATAATTTTGATCCTAGCTTATTGTAAAATGTCTAAAAGATAAATACATATAAAATAATATAATTATTGTTAAGGAGAAAAAACACATGGGTTCAAAATTCCAAATGAGTCCTGGAGTAAATGTATCAGAAATTGATCTAACTGGATTCATTCCTGCTGTTGCAACAACTGGAGGTGCTGTTGTTGGTGAGTTTGAATGGGGTCCTGTTCTTGATTATACAATCGTATCTAACTCTAAGAAACTAGAAACATTATTTGGTAAACCAACTAATTCTAACGCAGATGATTGGTTTACTGCATATAATTTCCTAGCATACTCAAATAACTGTAATGTAATTCGTGTAGTTGGTACTGGCGCACTTAATTCAACTGATGATGGAGCCGGTGAGTTAATTAAAAACGAAACTCACTATTCTGTTGTTTCCGATAGTTCACCAACTGCTAAAATTGCTGCAAAAAATCCTGGTACTAAGGGTGATTCACTATTAGTATCTTTTGCTGATTCAGCAACCTTTGATGGTTGGGCATATGAATCATATTTTGATGGTCGTCCTGGTACTTCAACTTATGTTGATAGTGTTGGTGGTGAAAATGATGAAATTCATGCCGTTGTAGTTGATGAAGATGGATTATTCACTGGTGTTCCTGGAACAGTTCTAGAAACATTCCCTTATATGTCTAAAGCATCTGATAGCGTAACTGAAGATGGTGCTCCTAACTTTTACGGTAATGTTCTTAATACACAATCAGAATATGTATGGTGGTTAGGTGATCCTGATGCTGCTGATTATGAAACTGTAACTGCTGATGGTGAAATTTTAGCAATTGATATGGTTTCAGGTGGTTCTTTATATTCATCTGATGATACAATCACTGTTACTGTAACAGATGGTGAAGGTTCAGATGGTAGTGGATTTTCAGGTACTGCTGTTCTAGCAACATCTGGTGGTTCTGTTGTAAATGCTACTGTAAATGCTGCTGGTACCGGTTATCCTATTTCACAATCTGGTGTTCTAGTAACATTAACTGGTGCTGGTCTAGGTATTGTACTTTCATGTACTACTGATGGTACAGGAGCAATTACAACTGTTGATTCTGTATCAACCAATATTAGTACATTAACTGCTGACCAAACAGCCGTTGGTGAAAATTCTGGTTTAGGTAACAATGACGCTACATTCGATATTGTTGCTGGTTTCCCAATTGCATCTGTAACTGTAGGTACTGGTGGTTCTGGTTATCAGAAACCTACTGTTACATTCTCTGCACCTTCACCAACATTTGGTACTGGTACTACTGCTACTGGTACTGCTATTACTGGTGGTGATAGTGCATGGAACTCAACTTCTATTGATGCTCAATTTAAAGTTCTTAAAGATACTTCTGCTTGGGTAACAGGCACATCTTTATCTGGTGGTAATAACGGAGCAACACCAACTGCTGGTGATTATACTGGTGGCTGGGATATGTTCAAGAATTCTGAAGTTGTTGACGTATCTTTATTAATACTTGGTTCTGCCGGTGGTGATAGTAACATGGAAACTGTTGTTGAACATGTTATTTCAAATATTGCTGAAGTACGTAAAGATTGTGTTGCATTCTTCTCACCTAAATATAGTGATGTTGTTAATGTAGAAGAATCTGCTGCTACAGAAAATGTAATTGCAACACGTAATTCACTTGCACTATCAAGTTCATATGCATTCATGGATTCTGGTTGGAAATACCAATATGATGCATATAATGATAAGTATCGTTGGTTACCACTTAATGGTGATGTTGCTGGTACTGCTGCTAGAACAGATAATATTGCTGATCCATGGTGGTCACCAGCTGGTTATACACGTGGACAAATCAAGAATGTTATTAAACTTGCATTGAATCCATCTAAAACTTATCGTGATGAACTATACAAGAATAATATTAATCCTGTTGTTTCATTTAAAGGTGAAGGTGTTGTTCTATATGGTGATCGTACTCTACTTGCTAAACCTTCTGCATTCCAGAAATTGAATGTTCGTAGATTATTCATTGTATTAGAGAAAGCAATTGCTAAAGCTTCTAAGTATCTATTGTTTGAATTCAACGATCCATTTACACGTGCACAATTTGTAAATATGGTTGAACCATATCTACGTGATGTTAAAGGTCGTCGTGGTATTAATGACTTTAGAGTTATATGTAATGAAACCAACAATACTGGTGAAGTTATTGACCGTTCTGAATTTGTTGGTGATATATACATTAAACCTGCTTATTCTATTAACTTTATACAGTTGAATTTCGTAGCAGTAAGAACTGGTGTAAGTTTTGAAGAAGTTGTAGGTAAATTCGGTTAAGATAAATTAAATCATGTATGAAATAAATACCTCATGGTTTAATTATCATGAGGTATTTTTATGGATATTAAAAGTTTTATTGAAGAAAATATTATAAATAAATCTGGTAAAATAAATCCATGGTCAAGTAGAAAATCCTGGTGGGTTAAAAATGGATATGAAGAAGAATATAATATTATATCCAATATGATTAATACTACAGATGTAATTAAAGAAAAAATTTGTGCTATTTTATATTATGGTGGTGTACATCCAAAATGTAAAATATGTGATAATCATGTAAAATATCATCCCGCTAAAAAAAGATTTATGGATTATTGTTCTAATAAATGTGTAGGTAAAGATATTGAACTACATAAAAATAAAAATTTTAATCCTAATCCAGAAAAGATAAAAGAAACTAAATTATTAAGATACGGTGATGAAAACTATTGTAATAGTAAAAAATTTAAAGAGACTTGTTTAGAGCGGTATGGTGTTGATAATCCAGCAAAATATCAATCAATAAAAGATAAAATATCTGAAAAAACAATAGGTAAAAGTAAATCTGGTATTCATTGGAAACAAGATAGATTGGGTTTTGAGTTATTAAGTTTTATTAATGATAAAGAATGGTTAAAATCACAAAAATTACCACAATCATCAATAGCTAAAAATCTTGGTGTTTCGCATTCATTAATTAATAAAAAGTTTAAAGAATTTGGTATAATTTCTAAAAATTATTATAAATCATCTTATGAATATGAACTTGTAAATTGGCTTAAAAAACTTAATATTAAAAATATAATACATTCTGATAGGAGTACAATATCTCCTATGGAATTAGATATTTATTTACCTGATTATAATTTAGCAATTGAATTTGATGGATTATATTGGCATTCAACATCTGATCCATTAGAAATAAAAAATATTAGGAGAAAACATTTAAAGAAAACAAATGCATGTGAGGATAAAGATATACAATTACTTCATATTTTTGAAAATGAATGGATAACAAAAAAAGATATATGGAAATCAGTAATAAAAAGTAAATTAGGTTTATCTGAAAATAGAATATATGCTAGAAAATGTGTATTTAAACCTTTAGATAATAAATCTGAAGTTAAACAATTTTTAGATGATAACCATTTACAAGGTAGAATATATTATTCTTTTGGATATGGTTTATATTATAATGATGAACTTGTTTCTGTAATGGTATTTTCTAAATCAAGATTTTCAAAAAATGGATATGAGATTTTGAGATTTTGTAATAAATTAGATCATAATGTAATTGGTGCTTTCAGTAAAATATTAAAAAATTCTAAATTAAATGATGTTATTTCATATGGTAATAGACGATGGTGTTATTCTAAAAATAATGTATATTCAAATAATGGATTTGAATTGAAGAATATATCTACACCTAATTATTTCTACTTTAAGAAACATGATTTAAATCTGCAATCAAGAAATAAATATCAAAAACATAAATTATATAACTTACTTGAAAATTATAATGAAAATAAAAGTGAGTTTGAAAATATGTTATTGAATAACTATAGAATAATTTTTGACTCTGGAAATTTAGTTTATAAATACTAAAAAACATAAATAAGAATAGATATTAGGAGAAAAATAAATGGCTGAAATTATCAATGTAGATAGTTTTGTTGCACAATTGAATTTCATAGCAGTAAGAACTGGTGTAAGTTTCGAAGAAGTTGTTGGAAACTTTGGGTAATATAAATGAAAACATATAATCAATTTTTAAGCGAATCTAAACGTGTTAAATCCCTTCCATCCAGTATGGTAAGGGATTATAAAAAACGTGCTTCTTCTGAAATAAAAGGTGGTGGAAGTATTGATATTAATTCAAGAATTCCAACCATTTCTATTACAATGAGTAATGGTGAAAAATATTTTTTTCAGGAACATGAAGCACAAAAACTTTTAGATGAAGTTCCTGATAATATTGATCCAGAGGATTTTATTTTAGCTCAAGCTCAAAACTGGTAATAAATAAGAATAGATATTAGGAGAAAAATAAATGGCTGAAATTATCAATGTAGATAGTTTTGTTGCACAGTTTAACGGAGGTGGAGCAAGACCTAACCTTTATAAGGTAGAATTGTTCTTCCCTGCTGGTATTGCATCTGGTGATAACCTAAAAAGATCAATGCTTTGTAAAGCTGCTTCATTACCAGAATCTACAGTTGGACAAGCAATTATTCCATTCATGGGTAGACAAATTAAAGTTGCTGGTGATAAAACATTTGCGGATTGGACAGTTACTATGATTGTTGATACTGATTTCAACACTAGACGCGCATTTGAAGAATGGCATCATGCTATTAATACATTTGAAGGAAATGAGGGTTTATCTAATCCTTCAGATTATTATTCTGACCTTATTGTTAAGCAATTAAATCGCAATGGTGAAGAAGTTTACAAATATAAACTATATAATTGCTTCCCAACATCTGTTGGTGAAGTTACTTTAGGATATGACCAAAACGATACTGTAGAAGAATTCACTGTAACATTCTCAATGAATTATTTTACAAGTGATGGCGCACCTAGTTAATTAATTATGATTTACTTTGGGTTCATGGATGAACCTGAAGTTTCATTTGACACACGAGAAATAGATGGCTGATATTTTTAGTTTATTCCGTAAGAATAAGAAACCTGATAAAAAAGGCATAACTTTTGCGCGTCCATTAAATGATGACGGCGCAATTGATATTGATATTAATTATAATGATTATGCTGCTCAGATTTCACAAATTTTTGATTTAGATCGTATTCCAACTGATGAATATGATCTAATTAATATTTATCGTACAATGTCCTTACAACAGGAAATTGACGAAGCTATACAAGAAATAGTAAATGAAGCTATTATAACAGATGAAATGAAGTCAACTGTTAATATAGTTCTTGAAGATGTTGATTTATCTAATAATATTAAAAATAAGATTTCTGATGAATTTAATAATATTCTTAAACTACTTAATTTTAAGAATAAAGCATATAATCTTTTTAATCGTTGGTATGTAGACGGTAAATTAATTTTCCATAAAGTTATTGATGTAAATAAACCATCAAATGGTATTATAAACATTATACCTATTGATCCATTACACATTAAATATGTAAGAGAAATACCTAAAATAAGAAATAAAGATTCTGGTGATATTGATTTATTTGATTTAGAAAAAATTGATGAATACTTTATCTATTCTCAAATTCCTATAACACAGAAAGATAATACAAGTGTACACCTTGCAAAAAATGGTGTTAAAATTCCAAAGAAAGCTATTACTTATTCTACATCTGGTTTAACAGATGAATCTGGTAAAACCGTTCTTTCTTATTTGTATAAAGCTATTAAACCATGGAATAACCTAAAATCAATGGAAGATTCTATGGTTATCTATAGAATGACTAGAGCACCAGAACGTAGAGTATTTTATGTTGATGTTGGTAACCTTCCAAAAGGTAAGGCTGAACAATATTTAAAAGATATTATGAATCGTTTTAAAAATAAGATTGTTTATAATGCATCAACAGGTGCTGTATCTAATCAAAAGAAATATCAATCAATGATTGAAGATTATTGGTTACCTAGACGTGAAGGTGGTCGTGGTACTGAAATTGATACATTGCCAGCTGGTACTAATCTTGGTGAAATTGACGATACTAAATATTTTAAAGATAAACTTTATCGTGCATTGAATATACCACTTTCACGTTTCCAACAGGATGGTGCTGCATTCAATATTGGTAGAACAACTGAAATAACACGCGATGAAGTTAAGTTTGCAAAATTCATTTCTAGAATACGTAAACGTTTTTCATTTATATTTGATGACATATTAAAAACCCAACTCATTCTTAAGAAGATTATAACAGAAGAAGAATGGGATGAAATTGTTAATGATATAAATTATATGTTTGTTGAAGATAACTATTTCTCTGAATTTAAAGAAATAGAAATTTTTAGGGAACGTATAGATACAGTTGCATCAATGCAATCAGCAGATTTAATTGGTACTTATTATACACATGATTGGGTTAAAAAGAATATCCTAAAAATGACTCAAAATGAAATTGACGAAATTAATAAGGAACAGGATAAAGAACGTAGTGAAATGGATCAAGAAGATATACCTGATCCAGATCATATTGAAATGCAAAAACAGCAAATAGAAGTAGATAAACAAAATGCTGAAGCTGATAGACAAGCAGCAGCAGAACAGCAACCTGCTCCTGGAGAAAATGAACAAGAGGGTGAAGAAAAATGAATGATGAAATGAAGAAAATTGTTGATTTAGCACAAGAAGAAAATCCAATAGATTTAACAACTACTGTTAAAGACATACTTTATAATAAAACAGTAGATATTATAAATACTAAGAAAACAGAAATAGCGAATGACTATTTTACATCTAAGGAATCAGAGGATAATGAATGATATTCTAATAGAGTATTTACTTACTAAAAATGCTCAAGCTTTCAAAGAAGATATTGTATATAGACTTAATAATAAATTATTAGAAAATATACAAGCTATAAAAGAATCAACAGATATTTCTATTAGGAATTTCTTTGATTTTGTTGGTGCTGAAGATTATGAAGAAACTGATGATCATATTTCATTAGTATTTCAAAATAAAGCTACTCTTAATTATGCATTAGAACAATTACCAGATGATTTAGATTATGATATTTTCTATTATAGTGATGTATATGATGATAGTGAAGTAGATATTCCAGAAGATGATTCAGAAAATCCGGTTGATATTGATGATGTTGTAGATGGTGATCCTGAAACACAAGCATTTGAACTTGTTATTTATAAAGATGATGATGGTGATTTTGATGATATTGGAGAATCATATTTAAGTATATTTTCTGAAGCTACAGATAAAAATCTAATGTCAAAAAAACAATTAGATATGCTTAGTAAAGAATATAGTAAAATCAAGAAAGTTGATCCATCAAGCCCAACTTGGAAAAAAATAGAAAAACAAGTTGGTTCAATGTCAAAAGAAATGAAACAACAAATTATTGATGCTAATATTCCTTGGTTGCGTACTGCTGCCGCTTCATCATTAAGAAATGAATCTGAAGAAGAAAGCAAAGATGCTATTTTAGAAGCTAATGAAAATGAAATGGGTCGCCAAGTTAAAAGACGTGTTTCATATGCTAAAAAACGTAGAGGTGGTAAGCTTATTAATCGTCGTCAACGTAGACGTGCCGGTAAAGTTTCTAAAGGTGTTGGTAAAGGATATAGAACAAAAGGAGCTGGTTGGAAAACCAAGCTTATTCAAGCTAATCGTAAACGAAAATTATCCAAAAAACAAAATGTTAAAGCTCAAAAAATGGGTAAACGTTTTGCAGCTAGATCACGCGCAATTCGTAAAAAATTAGGATTTAAGAAAGGAACATAAAATGATATTCATAACAGAACAATTAGATAATATTAACTCAGTTATTGAAGAAGATGTTTCTGGTAAAAAAGAAATGTTTATTGAAGGTGTATTCCTTCAAGATTCAATTAAAAACCGTAATGGACGTATGTATCCTAAAGAAGTTATGAATGAAGCTGTTAAGCGTTATAAAAAAGATTACATTGATACTAAACGTTCTATTTCAGAATTGAATCATCCAACTTCACCACAAGTTAATCCAGAAAGAGCATCACATATTGTAACTTCACTTAGCGAAAGTGGTAATAATTGGATGGGTCGTGCTAAAGTTCTTAATACACCAATGGGCGGCATTGTTCGTAATTTAATAAATGATGGTGTTTCTATGGGTGTTAGTTCAAGAGGATTAGGTTCAGTTAAAGAATCAAATGGTGCTAATGTAGTACAAAATGGTTATTATATTACTGCTATTGATGTAGTATCTGATCCTTCTGCTCCAGATGCTTTTGTAAATGGAATCATGGAAAATAAAGAATGGATTTTTGAAAATGGCGTACTTGTAGAAAAAGAAATAGAACAAATACAAAAAACCATTAAAAATGGTGTTGTTGGACTTAATAATGATGAACTTCAGAAAAAAATCTTTGAAGCCATCTTAATGAAACTGTAATTTTATAAATATATAAAAAACTAGGAGAATAAAAAAATGCCTGAACTACTTAAAGATATTTCCGTACTTTTTGAAGGCATGGAAGTAACAAATGAACAGTTAGAAAAGTTTCAGACTAACCTAGAAGCGATTATTTCAGAAAAGGTTTCATCTTATAAAGAAGAAATTAGTGCTGATAACGATAAAGTTATTGCTGAAAAGGTTGAAGAAGAAGTTTCTGACATTACTGAAAAATTAGATGACTATCTTTCTTATGTTGTAGAAGAATGGATGGAAGAAAATAAGCTTGCTGTTGATAACGGTATAAAACTTGAAATTATGGAATCCTTTATTGAAGGAATGAAAGAATTGTTCGTTGAACATTATGTTTCTATTCCAGAAGGTAAGGAAGACCTTATTTCAGCTGCTGAAACTAAAGTTTCTGAGTTAGAAAGTAAACTTAATGAAGCTATTGATAAAAATATTGAACTTAAGAAAGAAATTAAAGAAGTTAAAGTTAAAGAAATTATTAATGAAGCTACAAAAAATCTTACTGATACACAGAAAGAAAAATTCGCATCTTTAACTGAAGATATTAATTCTACTGACCTTGATACATTCAAAAGTAAAGTTGAAACAATCCGTGAATCATTTTTCAAACCTGAAAAATCTGATGAAGTAATTGATGATAAAAATGCAAATGATAAAAATGATCGTATGTCAATTTATGCATCTGCGTTATAAAAACTAATTTTTATAAATATAATAAAAAATAAGGAGAATTAAAAAATGTCCGAAACATTAGATGTTCTACTTGAGAAATGGTCTAAAGTCCTAGACAGTGAAAAAGTAGAATTAATTAGTGACCAATATAAAAAGAAAGTAACTGCTCAGTTGTTAGAAAACCAGGAACAAGCTCTTAATGAAGCTGGTGAACCTACTACCAAAGTTGGTGTACCTGGTTCAACTTCTGGTATTGACAATTACGATCCAATTTTAATTTCATTGGTTCGTCGTATGTCACCTAAGTTAATTGCTTATGATATTATTGGTGTTCAACCAATGACCGGTCCTACTGGTCTTATCTTTGCAATGAAATCCAAGTATGCCGATAATTCTAATCCAAAGAGTGCTACTGAAGCTTTACATAATGAAGCTGATACTGCATACTCTGGTAAGAATGATGGTACTGCTCATTCTGGTACTGATCCTTTTGGTATTTACACCACTGGTGATCCTCTAGCAACATCTGAAGCTGAAGGTTCAGATTACTGGAAGCAAATGACCTTCACAATTGACAAAACAAGCGTTACTGCTAAATCACGTCAATTAAAGGCTAGCTATTCACCTGAAATTGCTCAAGACCTAAAAGCTATTCATGGTCTAGATGCTGAAAATGAGTTAACTTCTATTCTTTCAACAGAAATTATCACTGAAATTAACCGTGAAGTTGTTCGTAAGCTATATGCTACTTCTAAATTAGGCACAGCTTTTACTACTACTCCAGGTACTTTTGACCTAAATGCGGATTCAGATGGTCGTTGGTCTGTTGAAAAGTTTAAGGGTTTACTCTTTGCTATCGAGCGTGATGCAAATGCTATTGCTATTGATACTCGTCGTGGTAAAGGTAACTTCATCGTATGTTCTGCTGATGTTGCATCTGCATTGTCTCTAGCTGTTAAGTTAGATTCTGCTATTGCTCTAAAAAATGGACTAGATGTTGATCCAACTGGTGCTACTTTTGCTGGTACTATGATGAATGGTCGTGTTAAAGTATATGTTGATCCATATGTAACTGTTGACTTCTATGTTGTAGGTTACAAAGGAAACAATGCATATGACGCTGGCTTCTTCTACGCACCATATGTACTACTACAGTTGGTTAAGGCTGTTAACCAAGATACATTCGACCCTATTATCGGATTCAAGACAAGATATGGCATGGTTGCAAACCCATTCACTAGCTTGTCTGATCGTAGTAACTCTTACTACCGTATCTCTAAGGTTACAAATCTACAGTAATATAGAAGTAAAATAATAAATTACTGTAAAACCTTTAAGGGGAACTTGATGTTCCCCTTTTTTTATGGTAAAATTAAATAATGGATATTTCTAAAATAAATTCTTCAAATAAAAAACGAATTTCTTGGCTAAAGAAAAATGGTTATTATGATTATATAATTGAAAATACACAATTCTTGGATGAAGATTCATCAATTAGTGAAAGAATTTATGTATTACAAAATAATATAACAGAACCACCTAGATGTGTTGTTTGTGGAAAAAAATTAAAATATGATTCAATAAATAAATATAAAAAATTTTGTTCATTAACTTGCAGTAATAGAAGTCGTGTTGATGTTGATATTAATGATTGTATTAAAAGATATGAATCTGGTGAATCAATATTATCTATTTCAAAAGATTATAAAATAAGTAATGTAACAATGAAAAAATACTTGGTTGAAAATGGTGTTGATATTAGAAACCATGGTGATAATCAAAGAATTCAATATTTAAGAAATAGAAATAATATGTTTCCTTATATTGATTTTGAAAAATTAGATAATCTTGAATGGATTATAGAAGAAAATAAAAAAAGGTCAATAAAAGAAATTGCTGATGAAATTGGAGTATCAGCAACAGTAATTTTTAATAAGTTACCAGAAAATTATAATAGTATAATACATTATTCATCTTCAGAAGAAAAACAGATTCATCAATTTTTAGAAGAAAAAAATGTAAAATATTTAAAAAATACAAGATCGGTAATTTTTCCACATGAATTAGATATTTTTATTCCAGATTATAATTTAGCAATAGAAGTTAATGGTTCATATTGGCATTCTGAATTACAAGGTAGAGATAGAAAATATCATTTAAATAAAACTAAATTGTGTTTTGATAAAAATATAAATTTATTACATATAATGGATTATGAAATTAACAATAAATGGAGCATTGTTAAATCCAGACTTAAAAATAAATTAGGTATAACTACAGATAAAATCTATGCAAGAAAATGTAAAATACATGAACTAGATGTTGAAACAGCAAGTGAATTTTTAAATAATAATCATATTGATGGTTATGTGAATAGTAGTATTAGATATGGTTTATTTTATAATGATGAATTAGTATCAGTAATGACTTTTGGTAAGGATAGATTTTCAAAATATGAATGGGAATTAATAAGATTTGCTACTAAATTAGATACTAATGTTATTGGAGGTGCATCAAAATTATTAAAGCATTTTAAAAAAAGTCACTCTGGTGATATAATATCATATGCTGATTTAAGATGGTCTTCATTAAATAATGCATTTTATTCAAAGATTGGTGGTAATCATTTACACAATTCAAATCCAAACTATAAATATACTAAAGATTATGTAATATTTGAATCTAGAAACAA
>Ga0114931_10003827_pt1 | contig 18961 bp, 13 predicted proteins | sample 2SBtaG_FD_89579 | JGI IMG/M metagenome (GOLD analysis project Ga0114931, IMG submission 89579) | Deep subsurface microbial communities from Kolumbo volcano to uncover new lineages of life (NeLLi) - 2SBTROV14_V59a metaG | ecosystem: Environmental > Aquatic > Marine > Volcanic | place: Kolumbo...
CCAAGGAAATCGAAGGCCGAATAGGCACACCGGATAAGCTTCCCTCCGTAGGGCAGGCCCAATTGGCCATGCAGGCCCGCATGACGGCCAAGGTGAAACAAACCTTGCTCGGCATGCGGAAGAAACAAAGACAGGAGCTGGAACCCCTTAGCACCGCCCGCAATGAAATGAAGGCCCGCCACAAGGAAGTCAGGACCACCCTGCAACAGGCCCAGGAAAAACGCTGGCAGCAGGAGGAATTAAAACGGGCGAAACGCCTCCGCAAGGGCCTTATGGGCCTGTGGGATCGCCTGACCGGGAAAAGGGGTAAAATCTCCCGCCAGAATAAACAGGAGGCTGAGGAAGCCTTAAAACGCGATAAAAACCAGAAACAAGACCTCATCAACCGACAAATGAAGGAAAGGCGGGCCTTACAGAAGGAATTTAAAAAGCTCTACAAGAAACACCGGCAGGAAATTAACCGCTTCCGCTACGATATGGGCTTCCTCATAAAAATGAATAAGGCCAAGGAAAAAGCAGATGGAAAAGGTAAAATCCCGAAATTAAAAGACCAATTCAAAGAAAAAGCTGAAGGCCGTACCGACCAAATCAGGTTGAAAGATCAATGGAAGGAAAAAGCCGGTGAAGGGGAAAAACCCGATAAAGACAAAGGCCGTGGACGTGAACGGACAAGGGACAGATCAAGAAGAGGCCCCGGACGGGGGCCGAATTTTACCTAATTGCCATGCCCATCTATATTTAACATAAAATTAATGGTTTATTTGTACCATTTAGGTGGGACGCTTATAAGTGAGTTTTTTAATTTGTTGGAGAAAAAATGGTAGATAAAAAAAGACTTGATATACCATCCTCTAAAATTCCATTTAAATGGGATTTATCTGATACGGATAGAGAAGCAGGTATGACTGCTTCGGAATTGGCCGAACAGGCCTGCGAAACAGCGCGTGCAAATCCCTCTGGAGCCATAGAAAATTCACTTATGGATATGGTTTTTACGCGTAAGCTGCCATTGGACAAAACTACCTTTAATGTGTTGGCTCGTGATGAATTTAGGGATGTTGCTGACAGCATGGAACTGGCACGCGGAAAGATGGATATGGCTCTGAATAATTTACTAGAAAACGAAGATTTTGCTAGTTATATAGTGGAAGTCATAGAAGGGGGAGGAAAAATCTCAATTGCCACTCCCGATAATGGGAATGAGGATGTGAGTGAAGTCGATGCCTTGAGTATTGACGGGCTTGCCAAGTCAGGAGTACTGGCGATAGTCGCTTGTAATAAGGAAGTAATGGTTCCACTTATTGAGGCAAGACTCTCAGTTGATCAAAGCAGGCTACAGGATTTGCAAAATGCCGTGAGAAGAGAGAAGGTGCTGGAATATACAAGATACGAACCTTCCCAAGAAGACACAAGCGAACTAAAGCAAGATAGCACTCCTGTTCTTTCTGCCCCTGCTCCTACTGTGCCGTAATTTATGCTTCTGGATTTAAGCAATGAGTCTGAACCCTAGCGCCTTTTCATTATTGACATTTTGTCTAAAGAAGCTTAAAAAATAAACCTTAATTTCCCTAATAATTAGGCCGCCTATCCGGATGAGGGTATGAAAAATTCAAATTTTTGTTTTTACAGGTAAGCTAAGAAATTAAAAACACAAAAACGACACGAGGACAGGAGAGCCTAGAGATGGTTCGAAAAAAAGGGCTATCATTATCCGTGAAAAACAAGAATTGAAAAATCATTCACCGAGCATGAATATACTTCGACTATCCAGCATCCTTTCTCCAGGAGGTTTTCCATGACCAAGCCGGGCACGAACATTCGATCATACCGTGCGGCCATAGCACTTTTGTTGTGTTTCCTGGGGCTATCATTGTCTTCCTGTTGGGAACTTTATAGCCATCCTCCTGTGTTGGATGTGAAAGATCTGGCGACCCTGGAGGGCGTCGAAGGTCTCTACAAGTTTGACATGGAAGGACAATATAAAGACTCCGATGGATACGTGCAGTTCCAAGCCCTGCCAGACCGCCGGTATCTAATAAATTTCATAACGGGTTCTGATGACAAAACACCCCCTTTGTCCTACGAGGGAGCTTTTATTCCCCTGGGAACCTCTCAATGGGGTGTTGAAAATTATCTTGGCATTTTCAAAATTAAATATCCCGATAAATGGGAAAACGGAACCGCTTATGGTTTGTTTGAGAAAAAACAAGGTCAACTCTGGTTAGGGTTTCCTGGAATTGATGAGAAAAGTGAAAGGGCAGAAGCAGCCAAACGTGCGCTGACTAGACGAGGGGTGGAAATAGAAAAAGAGGAGATGAAGGGCCAATTGACCTCCGGGTTGTTAAAAGAAATTTTTACCGATCCGGAATTTTTAGGAGCCCTCCGGTACAAAAATGGGGGCGGGCTGCACCGACTGCCGGGAGAGGAAGAAGCCAGAGTTGCAAGCCTGTTCTCCGCTACCAAGGACGAAGGGAGAACCACCCCGCAAACAACCGTTGCCCTGCCGAACGCAGGCACTTCAAACAGCAACAACACATTGACCTTGCCACCGGGCGACCCTTTGAAAGAGGGTAATGGCCTGGCCTTTTTACAGAACAAGGCCAACGCAGGTGACCTTTGGGCCCAGTTTTTCTTGGCCAGAGCGCATTTTTTTGTCCATAAAAAAAGGAAACTTTCTGAAACATTTGAATCTCTGTTGTTATCACCTGCCGCCCGGCCTTATTGGGAAGCCTTTCGGCAAATCCTGAAGCACGAGCAGGTCCAGGCGGATGTGCAGCTTGCCAAGGAGTTGAGTGAAAGCTGTGCTAAAGCAGGTCACGGGCCCTGTATGTCTCTTCTGGGTCGGATGTATGCCAACGGACAGGGCCTGGCCAAAGATGCCACGCAAGCGGTGCATTGGTATCGCCAGGCCGCCGAGCACGGAAACGCACAGGGTATGGTCAACCTGGGCGTGATGTATGCCCTGGGCAAAGGAGTGCCAAAGGATTATGCCCAGGCGAGAAAGTGGTTCGAACTGGCGGCCAACCAGGGCTACGCTAGCGCACAAAATAGAATGGGGGGGCTGTATCAACTTGGCCGAGGGGTGTCGAAGGATTATGCCCAGGCGAGAAAGTGGTATGAACTGGCGGCCAACCAGGGCAACGCTAACGCACAATTTAGCCTGGGCTATCTATATGCCCATGGTCAAGGGACTCCGCGGGATTATGCCAAGGCGAGAAAATGGTACGAACTGGCGGCCAGCCAGGGCGATGCTTACATACAAAATAACCTCGGCGAGATGTTTGACATTGGCCTAGACGTGCCGCAGGATTATGCCCAGGCGAGAAAGTGGTTCGAACTGGCGGCCAACCAGGGCTACGCTGACGCACAAAATAACCTCGGCGGGATGTTTTACGACGGCCGAGGGGTGCCAAAGGATTATGCCCAGGCGAGAAAGTGGTTCGAACTGGCGGCCAACCAGGGCAACTATACCGCACAAAATAGCCTCGGCGGGATGTTTTACGACGGCCAAGGGGTGCCGCAGGATTTTGCCCAGGCGAGAAAGTGGTTCGAACTGGCGGCCAAACAGGGTCGCGCTGACGCACAAACTAATCTAGGGCTGCTGTATAAACAAGGCCTGGGGACTCCAAAGGATTATGCCCAGGCGAGAAAGTGGTTCGAACTGGCGGCCAAACAGGGCAACGCTAGAGCACAACATAACCTCGGCGTACTGTATGACAATGGCCAGGGTGGGGCGCAGGATTATGCCCAGGCGAGAAAGTGGTACGAACTCGCGGCCAAACAGGGCAACGCTAGAGCACAACATAACCTCGGCGTACTGTATGACAATGGCCAGGGTGGGGCGCAGGATTATGCCCAGGCGAGAAAGTGGTTCAAACTCGCGGCCAAGCATGGCCACGCTTTCGCACAAGATCAACTGGGGACGCTGTATTACAAAGGCGAAGGGGGGTCGAAAGATTATGCCCAGGCGCGAAAGTGGTTCGAACTCGCGGCCAACCAGGGCTTAGCTGAAGGACAAGCTCATTTGGGAGAGCTTTATTACTTTGGCAAGGGGGTGCCGCAGGATTATGCCCAGGCAAAAAAGTGGATCGAGCTGGCGGCCAACCAGAAAGGTTACCCTGCCGCCTCATTTAACCTGGGGCTATTGTATTACAATGGCCAAGGTGGACCGCGGGATTATGCCAAGGCGAGAGATTGGTTCGAGCAGGCGGCCGTGCTGCTCCACGCTGGCGCCCAATTTTACTTGGGATGGATGTATGAAAAGGGCCAGGGGGTGGCGCGAGATTATGCCAAGGCGAGAATGTGGTACGAACTGGCGGCTGAGCAAGGTGATGAGGCTGCAAAAAAAGCCGTTAAACGTTTGCAAGCCAATATTCCCGGCACCCCGTGAAAATCCGCGCAGGACTGGGCGGAGCGGTACCGCAACGCGAAGAACATCGACTATCCAGCATCCTTTCTCCATGAGGTTTTCCATGACAAAGACGGGCACCAAGATCCCGAATCTATATATGGAGAGCAGATTCCTCATCCATGGCATAGCCCTCGCCATTGTTTTGGATTGCGCTACGATCGCGATGGCCATTGAAAAAAATGATGGACAACCTCAGAAGTTGGTCACTCTGGCCTCAGATCATCCTGCAAAGGAAGGTGCGTTGGCAAGGTTACGCCAGGTCATGTCAAAGTACCTGACCAGTGTGGGCCGCCAACCGCTGAAGAAATTCGCCTGGCACTGCTACGTGCATTTAATGCCAACAGGAGTCGGATTCTAAGGCCACGCACCGTCGAAGTAAGAGTTGACTTCCAAGACTTTTTCCCAGGTTTACGCATCCCTTTAGGACAAATGGAGCTTAGTGACGTAACGATGATGGACAGAAGATGTATGTACAAAAATTGAGTACCTCTGTTCGTACAAGGTGGCATATTCAGCAGGGATCCTTCGCGATGGCGAGTTAATCTCGGACTGGTTGGTTCTAACTACCAGTGGCTGGCATTCGGAATCAGCGATCATCAGAATTTCTAGAAGAGATGCAAAAACGGCGGCGGGTAGAATCCTTGGAGATTTCAAATCGGTTCTTCCGCGACCAGGATACATGGGGCGTAAGGCTTTTCTAAACCCATGGTGTAGATAATGAGCTAAAGGATTTGAATATATTGATCCTGGGATCTTATTATCTATTCTATTTCGTTGACTGAGGAAAAAGTGCATGGCAGTGACGGGAGTTGTGCGGCAACCACCTGATGATGCTTAGGGAAAGGGAACCTCTCAGGGGAAAGATTGTATTTGCGCTGATAATGCAACAGGATTTTTTTTACCGATTATAATTACAGACAAATTTTGGGTAAAGATCTTGTGGTGAACCAGCTTTACTTTTTACGGTAGCAGAACGATCCGGCAGTGATGTGAGTTCCATTCGTTTACCGCTGAAAGAGCTAAGGACAAGCGCTTCATTGATCTTGACGATACCGCCGGGGACCTGATCGCTAACCCAAAATTTTTCATCCCCGTATTGATACACGGTTGTCAGGATTTTAATTCCACCAACGAACAAAACCTCATTCCTGAGGGGTTCCAAATTTAGTATCCCAATTATTAGGGGTGACCCTATCAAGAGTTTATCTTCTGAAGATTCCCGTATGGAAGATTCATAGAGAGATTGCGAAAAAAAAACTGGGTCTTCACTTTTGAATTTAGAATCTGGGAACAACGGCCAAAAAAAATGATTGGTCTTGAATGCAAAATATATTGGATATTTATCGTCTGAAAGTTGACGTTTAATTTTAAAATATCTATTATCGTGAGCAGGTTCTTTATTTTGAAGCTTGGTTAGATCCTTTTCTTTTCCTGTGTATACTTGGATAACGGCTTCATCGAAATTCAAGGATTTAAGGCTCATCACAGATGGGTTTTTAACACGATAATTATTAATGCTTCCCTCGTAAGATGCGGTCGCACCTGGTGCGAAATGTGCCCATGCGTTGTAAGCGGGATTCTCCATCGCGGTAGGAAGGGATTCCGCATTGTTTTCAGGACGGGATAAAAGCCAAAGACCTTCAATGAGAAGCCTGAAAGTCGTTTCACCCCCTATCAAATCATCTTTGGAGACCCAGTAAGTTCCACCACAAACTTCGAATTGGTGAGATCGGATGCCCAATATTGCCTCTGCAACCAGCTTCACTTTCTCTTCTCCAAATGTGCCAACGAGTTCTGCATATTCATCTTCCAGTTCCTGGGCCGAGTTTAGTTTAAAGTGTTTAGCAAGGGCATAACGTATATAGGCAATCGAGTCTTTTCCTTTTAACAACCTCAGAAATGCATCCAAAGGCCTTTCATACTCTTCCTCAACTCCTATTTCCTTAGGGTCACGTAAGCGCCCGTCCCCAATTCGTTTGGTAGCCCGGTACACTTTTTCACTAGCGATACTAAAAGCCTCTTGTCCGTATGCAAGGGTTAGGGAGTGCATGATTTCACGCGCCTCTTTCCATTTTCTCTTCTCCCGCGCATTCTTCTCATCTCTTTCTTCGTAGTGAACGTATGATGCGAGGATGAAACGCTGGCTATCGCCTGCGCCAAGCATGGCCTCCCAAACATATAAAGGGTCCCGATTCCAAACCCAAGTGAGTCCGGAAGGCACGGGATCATTATTTAAGTCATAACTCACTTCTCGGTTGACTATTTTGGCTCTATGCTGGATAAGTCCCAGGGCCGCCACATTGGCAATATCACCATCCTTGTCTCTTCGAGCCTGTCGGTGTTTTTCGGCCATTTCATGCACATGGCGTTCCCCCAGCACATCGACCAGGTCCTGATAAAAATCTGCCGCTTCTTTTGAATCGACTCTTCCATAATCTCCTTTAGTTAAATACCGTATGTACAAGCTGATTACGTAATCTTTGGGGGTTTTGACCCAAGGAGGAAGGCGATTAGCCCTATCAAATTCAGCCCAGTCCCGTTGGAGCTTGTAGAATTCATATTCTTTACTTGTGTCTTTAATGGCTTTGAGCAGCATACTCCCGAATGCAAAAGGATTGGTCACCGGTTTCCCGCCGTTTTGTTCTCCTAAACGGTCCACGACCCTATCGACCCAGAAATGAAATTGGTGAAGGGCTATAGAAGGAATACCCCCATCAATTTCCCCCCCACCCATCTTGTTCATTAATTTGCGCATTGGCAGTCCGGAACGTCCGGACTTGGCATTCTGTTCCTCAAAGCTTTTATTCAAAATTTCCAGGTAAAGATTGTGCATGTCTTTGCTGGCTAACAAACGGGAAAATTCGGCATCCGCCTGGGCAAAATCCGGTTTATCGGGATATGCAGCCCAAAACCGCTTCCTAGCAGCTCTAATCTCATTGGCCTGGTTTGCAGCAGCCTGAGGCATTGCTAAGGCTGCTTCCAAAGCACCTCCAAGACTTTCGCCCAGACTCGACCCGATAGCCATTGCGGCGTAATTATCCATAAGACTATTCTTTTCCGCTTCAGCTGCCCCGGCCATTATGAAATTCAGACACAGGCCTGTTATGCAAAGACTATTCAATAAAATTCGTCTTTTTAACCACATGGACACCTCCATTTCGGAATTCTCTTCCTCGCATTATTAGCATGGGATTAATGTGGCTGCGGCCTTCATATCCTTCATCGGAAGACTTCCAAACTCCTTCAAGACCTTTCCGTATTTGCTCTCTAGCCGCGCGTTCTCTTTCTACCTTTGGAGACTTCAGCTGTTTGGTCCAGGCAAAGTAACCGTTTAGAAACACAAGTAGCTGAATAGCCACGCTCTTTCATTTGTTTGACGGCTTCAATTTTTGCAACGCACTTGTCATCGCATCATTGGCAGGGCCTCTGTCCTGGGCATACTGCAGAACAAGATCGAATGGATTATGTATGAACGCCGCCACTTCATCATCTCCAACTGGGTCTACCAGGTAATATTTGGCCCACCTCCTGAAGGCATTCCAAAACTGGTCGTCTGGAGTATCGTTAATTGGCCCCTTATAAAAACCTAACTCTTGAAGATGTTGTTTGGATTTTATTATTTTTGCGGGCAAAGTGTTTATCAAATCCAGAAAATTGGTTTTTTCGGTATTGAGTTCCATTTCATTGGATTTAACCAATGTATTATATTCCCCAGTATTACACGGGGGGATATTGTGCTCCTTTTCATTTATATACGAATCAAATGCTTTTTCCGCCGCTTCGAAGGCTTCAGGCAAGTGTTGGGCGTAAAATGCTTTCATCTCCAAGGGGACAAATTGTTTTCCCTCCCCCGGCTTACAGAAATCGAGCAGTTGAGCCCGATACCCAAAGGCCTGGACGAGTAATGGAGTGAAAGCCCTTTCCCCTTTTTTTCCAAATAACCGCACGCGTTCCTCAGCGTAGAACTTTCTGGAACCGGCAGGGGTAGTTTGAAGCACAACCGGTTTGCTCGCCAGAGGAGGTTTCTGGAGTTTGGCAGCGGCTAGTTTGCCAGTTGCAAAAGGAACATCAAGCAAGACCCATTCCGCTCCGGCCGAGGCAATTCCCCGATAGACTTCTTCATTTTCGACATATCCCTTCAAGTAGATCGTCTCCACAGTCTGACATTCGAAACCAAGACCAGCTCGAGTGGCAGCAAAGAGTCGTTCGAGCTCCATTCGCCGATCAGGGTCGGTAAATGGCTCTGGGCCTGGCGCTTCCACCCGCACCGTTACACGCTCTGCGCATACAAACTTCTCATCCAGATGCGCGGTCAGGTCGCCTTGAGTGGCAATTTTGCTGGCAGTAGCAGTAAAAGGAACCAATAGAAAAACACACAGGACACACAGGCAAATAAAGGCAATTAGAGATTTCATTTCCCACTCTCAGCGAGATTAATGTAACGAATCATAAGGTGATATGAATTAATTGTAGGGCTCCTAGAAAATTTTCACATGATTGGGAAATGAGAAATTTCACATTATAAACGGTCCAGAATCCGGGGAGCAGGTCATTTGTATTTGTAACATCCGTGTGTATTTTTGCCAACAACAGGATATTTACTTTTCATCCTATCTATTCTGTTGCTTGTAAAACTTGCAGCCAATAACTTCAAATCTTCAGATGACAGGCCCGATTTAAAAATTCCATTACTCATACATCGGCACCATATTTTTGGTCCAGTTCGGGAGGAAGAAAATTTTTCTTTATGAATTTGAATACAATTTTCATCCAAATTTTGTTCTGGCGATGATCCAAGTGGTTCATCCTGAATCCCATGAAGCGCCTTATAATCTGCACTAATTAAGCTTTTAAATCTTGCCTCATCTTTTGGCTCTGGTGCTATTTTATGCCGTTCGCTAATCAGTCGCCAAAGGTTACTTCGCACTTTGCGGGATTGAGGAGAATCACATGCATACCGTTTATTAAAAAGTTCTCCATCCTCGAGTCCCTCATCCATCAAAAAGGCATTATTAGACCCCATTTCTTCCACTCCTTGCATTCCTCCACCGCGTAAAAATGTGTCCCGCGCATTGACTAAACCTTTAAAGATTCCCTCCATGGCTTTATAAGGATTTTTCATTGTTTGTCTATAAAACTCAGACCCATACTCCATTGTCACCGTAGCAGAACCTACAGATTTTTCTCCGCAAGATTGATTGAATATTTTTACAAGGGAAATATTGTAATGACGGACGTCCATATCATCTGGAATTTCATCAAGTTTTCCTTCGTACAAGGTTTCCATTAAAATAGAAAAAACATAACCCTTCGTTGGGAAATCCGTCATTTTGTTGGGTAACTCTTTAAATTTAGCAAAGGGATTATCCACATTCTCATTTGCAGACATTTGGTCTTCATTTTGACGGGATGGATTACCTTGAGAAGTCGCCGCCCGTGACGCCAACATTTCACCGTGAATAGAGTCGATTCGATTTAAAACCACGTCTCGGAAGTCTTTGTAATAGGAGTTTCTTTCGTCGCTTACCAAAGGAAAAATATCATCCAACAGTTCTACGGATTTATTGAGACCCGCATAATTTGGTGACAGCGCTTCTTGCTTTGCTTTAAATTCGGCTTTGGCTTCCTTTAAGATATTTGCATGGTGATTAGAAAATTCTTTTTCGGCGGAAGAAACGACTTCAGAATTGTGAAACCCCCCATACGCCCTCGAGAAACTTTCATACCAATTACCGCTTTCCTTTAATCCTGCAATTGATAGAGGAATTTCTTTCAAGCTTTCGAGTCTTTTTCCCACTAATGGCGCAAGAACAACTTCGATTTTTTTATCCATTTTTTCTTTCATTGCGGTTTTTTCAGCACCATCAAGAAATTCCGAATACTTAGAAAACTTAGAATAGGAATTATTCAATATGTTCTCGGCATCTTCTGCGGAAATGTCTATGTTACCCATCTTTGAAATCAGGGAACTCATAATTCCTTGAGCAACAATTCTCACGCTCGCATTCATGGTGTTCTTGAGTCCGGTTTTTTCAGAGTCTTCCAAAAAAACTGCATATTTAGAAAACTTTAAGCGTGATTCATCCAGCTGTTGCCCCGCTTCCTCAGCTAAAACATCTATTTTTCGAACATCCTGAGCAAGGGTGTTTAAAATATCTTTTGCGACAAGACCTCTTTTTGATTCTAATTCGGAAATAAAATTTTTAACTTCACTCGGCCAAAATTTTGCCATTTTGGTGGGTCCTATATTTATACCATCAGCTATTTGGGAAAAACTTTCCTCAGTTGATGGCAGGTTCTTTATTCCTGCCAAAGTCTGATCCACCCATTTTTCTGTTTGCCGCTGTTCAGCGATAATGGAGGTAACCTCCGTATAGGAAAAACTTCCAATCTCTCTCGTCATCGGACGGGAAATCACATAATAATAGTTAGACATTGGTTGGGAAAATTCCTTATCCCTTTGACAAGTTCTAAAAATACTTCTTTCTATGTTATTCCTATGAATCTTACTCATCTGATCTAAAGGAATTCCAAAAACTGGGACAAAATATTTATCCCGGAAAAGATTGGCGGCTCCTGAACGATATATTTTTCCAAGAACTGTGTGCCTCAAATCCATTTTCGGATATTCTTTTTGCAGCTGGCTGGCCCAATCTAACAAAATTTGGCATTTTCCATCCACAGTCCAAGCGGTACCAATGGAGCCACCACCACCTGGCCCGGCAATACCCGTGGTTCTGGTTAAAATATCTGTAACTCCTGAGATTGGATTTGGAACAGTGTCGCAGCCAGTTGTTCCTAAAATACAAATCACAATAACTAAAGCAAAGTTTCCGGAAATTCCTCTTTGGTTGGACATAAATTTTCCCCTTAGTTTTTAAAAGAGATATATGTAATTAAACGGAAACCGGCTATTTCTATTTTCATCTTAAATTTTAATGATTTTCCAGGGACAAATGGTTAGGGTAAATAAAGCTGATAGAATTTGTCTAAATTTTTAAAAAACTGTTCTGCAACAGGCCCTTCACAACTATGTCGCTTGAGGAAAACTCTCGCATCAAATTCTCCAACAGAAGTTTGAATAGCGATTATAATACTTTCATCCGATTCAACCGTCCAACCTTTGGGATAACGATAAAAAAACATGCCCACAACTCCCTGGGGCTTTAAAAAGGAATCACACTCCTCAATAAGCTCTTGAGAAAAGTTGAATAAATAATTCCGAAAGGCTTTATCTGAATTTTCCTGTATGTAATTAAAGTCCCCGGCATAAAGCTTCCTTATTCCTGCGCTGACAAAGATGGAACCATCAAACTGTAATTTCTTAACTTGACCTTCCGCTACTTCAAAACCACCTTTTATAGCAGCTTCATAATTTTCCAGAGCCTTCTTAGTATCCATTTCTGTCCCCAGCCCAAATTGATATGCATCGCCCAGGTAGGCTTGAGCCCCTGCATAACCTTTTCCTGCGGTTTTTTCAAAAATCTCAAATGCTTTCTTTTTTTCACCGAAGGCAAGCAACGCCCGGCCTAGCTGTAAGGCAAACCGAAGTTCATCCGGATTTAACTTTAACGCTTTTTCACAGGCCTCAATGGCCAAAAGGGGGACAATTTCATCATCCGCCACACCTTGGGCCATACGCCTGGGATCGTCCGGATGAGCAGCCAAAAGGTCACATTCGTCCACCTTTTCAAAGACAGAATCTGGTTCTACCAATTGCTCAAAATCCAAATCTTCTTGGGCATGTAGTTCAACGGACAAAATAAATATAAAAACAATTTGAACCCATACCATTATAATGGATTTATAAAATTTCATAGATTTGAGTTTTTTCTAATTTTTTGTTTTTAATTCTGTTTAATCAATGTAAAATCCCCCTCAACTCCAAAATTAAATGGTTCAAGGTTATCTGAAATACCCGTTTTAAAAAACGGTGACGTCTTATTGGGCTTTGGAAATATTAATTTTCCAAATATTAGCAGATTTGACGTCCTTATTGGCATATAAAATTTCATTAATTTTAAATTTTTAGTGACTTCTTTTTTGTCGAATTCTTAATTAATTTGGCATGGGAAAATACCGCCATTTATTTATTTTTTTCTTATTATTTCTGACCACTCAAATCCCCTGCGATGTTGAGACAGCACACCTATACCCGAAAACAGGCAAAATTGCACAGCGGGTGGATGTCCAGAATGGTTCAGTCCATTTTATCCGATGGGGAAGAGGTTTTTTCAGACCCCCTCCGGTTTTTCGCCCTCGGCCCCCCGCTTACAGGCCTCCGAGAGTCAGGCCCCCTGTCGTAAAACCAAGAATTCCCCGGATTGCTCCAAAATTCAACCGCCAAAGCAAGCGCTCTTTTCGAAATAAATTCGGGTTAAAGCCTCGGGTTGGCAATTCCAGACGTTTCTTCAAACCAAATAAAGCAGAGCTCAGAAAATCATTTTCTCGGGCTGCTTTAAATAAACGTCAGTCAAACAGACCCCGATCTGGTATTCGAACCAAAGCGACTTCCAGAATAAAAAAAGAAGGGATCATTAATAAAACCCAACGATTGGTACGCCAGGCCAAATTGGGGATGCGCCGGTCCAGCATGCGCATGGCAAAACTTTCCCGGAACATGGGTGCAAGGGTACAGGTAGCAAAGTGGAAAGCTTCCCAAAAAGGTGTCCGCCTTGCCAAAACCACAGGGAGGTTGCTAAGGAAAGCGGGAAGTCTTCCAATAAAAACGCTAGCTTCCAAAAAAGGATTTGCAAACTTTAGAGCTCTTTGGAAAAGTAAAAAGCTTGCATTTCTTGGAAAGCACAAAAAGGGATATGACTCATCTGGCCGTTATATTACAAAAGGTGGGAAACCTATTTTAATACGCGGGAAAAAAGTTTCGCCGCACGCCATAAAACAAGCAGTGAAAAGGGGTGTACCCCCAAAAGAAATTTTAAAAGCTCTTGATAAAGGAGTTTTAAAGGGGAAAATTAGTAAAGGAGAGAAGTCTTTTGTTAGAAAAGGGGATAAAGCTATAGTAACAACAAAAGATAAAGATAAAACAATAACTACTATAATAGGAAAACAACGGCCAAAATTTTGAAATCAACTACTGAACAAAAATGTGAATTTTGCGAACTCCCCGCAGATCGATACTGCCCAATTGCAGGAAAAGAAATATGCAGCACCACTTGCCTTGAAATTTCTTTATGGGCAGATCAAGTGGAAAAGCAAGGAGATGATTTGTATTTAGAATACATAGATAAGATTTGTTTTTATTGCAAACAACATTTCAAAATGAATAATGAAAAAAAAATTGCCAATAAATGCATTGACTGCGAATATCATTGGATTAACTCTGAATAAATCTTTTAGTAATATGATCTTCCACGAGTTTAGTGGACACGCAGTTAAGCGGTATTGGCCTTAATAAATCCAATTGAATCAAATTCAAGAAATGAAAGATAAAAACTCCCAACCTAATTCTTAATTTTTTCCTGAATCAAATTTATCCAAAAAAAAATAAGGAATTATTAAGGATTTTAAAGTTAATTCCATGAAATGATGCTTATAGCATTCTTAATTTTATCTATCTTTATCAATGCCAGTAGAGCCTCAGGAATATCAACCTGCCTCAATTCGGGAAATAGCTGAAAAATTTTTTCCCCAGATGGAGAAATTTGGGTTTGAATTCAAAAAACCCTTTCATTTAAATGATGAATGCTTTCCTCTAATTTGATACCCTTTCTGGAAATCCGGAAGACCAAAATCATTTTCAGTGTATTTTATAGCCTGACTCAAACTTGGTGAAAGTAAAGCGTGGATTCTATCGATGTTGGATTTTTGTAATTGAGGGTTACGGTTACTATTTGATTCCGCAATTTTTATGGAAAACCTGTGGGTCCTGATGAGAAGGAGAGGGAGATGATGAAACTGCTGTTCAGGAAATTAATTTTGGTTGTCATATTTTTTTCACTTGTCGGTTGTGAGTCCACTGGGAGCATGACCAAAGAACAAAAGGGAACTGCCATTGGTGCGGGTGCGGGTGCGGGTGCGGTTTTAGGAGTGCTACTTGGAAGTGGCACTACAGGAAAAGTTATTGCAGGAGTAGTAGGCGCTGCGGCTGGAGGTTTCATTGGCAATCAAATCGGCAAGCATCTCGATGAAAAGGATAAAGAAAAATTGGCCGAATCCACGCAAAAAGCTTTGGATTCAGGAGAATCGCAAGCATGGGATAATCCCGATACGGGAGTGAAATCGGAAGTTTTGGTTAAAGATGTAGCAGTGACCCCAGAGGCAAAAGTTGCATCGACAAATTTAAAAGATGCACCCACCTGCCGTGAGGTCACACAAAACGTTACTCTTAAGGATGGCTCTACTAAAACTGAAACCTTCAAAGCCTGTCAGGGACCCAACGGTTGGGAGATTATGTAATTAAATTGAAAAGTTAATATGGGATGCCTTTTGGGCCATCTTATTTTTTCTTTATTTCATCATTGCCGGCAAAGGCGGAACGGGTTCTTGTCCAGAAGGAAGATGTCCAGATTGTGATTGAGGACTGTAATATGCCCGACCTGACTAGCCTTTCCGTTTTCATTTGCACGAAGAGCAGTTATTCGGTAATTTACGCAGGTAAATTAGGAAACGGAGGTGATTTTCATGGGTTGACGAAAAATCCGTGAAAAAGGGTCGAAATTTACACAGTTTCTTACACATGCACAGGAAAATTTAAAAAATATTATTATTTATCAATGAGTTATTGGTGCAATTAAAGGACTTAAAAAACAGTATGCCCGAGAATTATGACAGAAAGGGCTAATTGATTGTAAGTGCTAAAAAATGCGCCCGTGGCGGAATGGTAGACGCTGCGGACTTAAACAAAATTTGAGTGCTCTGTCGGGAAACCGCAGATGTAGAACTGCTCAAATTCGGGGAAACCTCCCGGGTCAAATGAAAGACTCATGGCAATCCCGAGCCAAGCCTGAAAAGGAAGGTGTAGAGACTAAACGGGCAGCATCTAACCCCCGAACCCGATCCGGGATATGATGAAGAGATAGTCCAGACCACAAACATGAAAGTGGCGGTGAAAACCGTAGCTGGTAAGAAAATCCGTTGACCTTTGGTCGTGGGGGTTCAAGTCCCCCCGGGCGCACCAATAAATCACCAAAAAAAGGCCGAAGGCCACAACACCGCCCAAATCAAGATGAAAGATCAATGGAAGCAAAATGCAGTTATGATTTTCGTAGTCAATCAACGAATTAAATATATAGTGTGCTAAAATTATCAAAAAACAAAGCAAACAGATTTTAAATGGAGGTGGGCAATGTCAACCGATCCAGAAAATCAAAATGATGCTTTTCCTGAAGAGGATTTGACACGCAATCCTCTTTATCGTAAGAATCTCAATAAAGGTTTTGTTCCTGATAAAAACCATCCTGAACTTTTGTCGAGCCCGGAGGAAGTATTGAAACAAAAGCAAGAAAACGAAAGAAGATTTTGTCGCGCATTGTTGGCAGGCATTCATGGCATAGAACCCGACCAGCTAACAGAAGAGTTTCTTAAAAAAGCTCATGCTGATTGGGAAGAAAAAAGACAAAAGGAAGCTGAAGAGAAAGGCTGGGAAGTTATCAGGTCAGAAGATGCAGAAGAATACATTGATAGAGAATATAAACTACTGAAGGAAAAAATAGCTCAGCTTTAAAAGTTGTGCGATAGCAAGTTAATAGAGGTCATTAATAATTTTCTTCTTAAATTGTTAAATGATAGACGAAAAATTCGCATTGGCTATTGGTCGGTGCATTCAAAAATATAGCCACGCCATAAATGTTGATAATCACGCAAAACGATATCAGGTAGATTATCGCTCGGATAAAATATGCTCTATTTCAAAATACATAGAGCATTTGTGTCAAAGCATTTTATTCGACAATCCCCTAGTTTTTAAATTAAATAAACAGCATTTATTAAAAAAAATGTTTAGCGCATACAATGATATTGTGTCCTGCTACCAAATCACCATAGAAAAAGCGATTGAGCAGGTTATGAACACGATATCGCAGTATAAAAGCACTGTAATAAACAATAGTAATTATAGACCAGGCACTGGTGAGACTTTAAATATTCAATCTTTTAAAGAACAGTTGAACAGTTGGTCCGATATAACAAAAAATTTTGAAAAATACACATCAATAACCGATGGTATTCTTGCTGAAGACTGGTCAGACCACTTATCGCCTTTTGAAAATTGTTTCTCAGAACTCTCAAAAATGAACAAGGAAATGACGGCCCAAATAGAAGTAGCTGAAAGTCAAATTAAGGATACACTTCGATTATGGCTTATGAAGGCAGGGATAATAATCGCGGCTTTTGGCGCATGTGTTACAATAGCTACTTTGGCCGTCAAAGTTTTTTCCAGATAGAAAAGGAACTCAAAACGCGGTTGATGCTTTCAGAACAATTCAAGCGCTGTGCTCTTTAACTCTCTGCCTCAGCAAAACCCTCGAATTCCTCACGAACAATTTTTTCAAGGGAAGCAACCTCCTCGTCTTTGAGCGCGGCGAATTCTTTTTGACGGCGCTTGTTGGGCAAGGTTCCCTTGTTTTGCCGGATGAACATTACCAGGTTTTGCGCCAGCCTGTCTGGCATCTCGACAACATCCATGATCCGCCGGACCGCCTCATCGTTCCTGCGCAGATACTCGATCTCTCGGGGTAAATCATGTTCAACGGTACGCTGGACGCAAGCAAAAAGAAATTCCGCGGCATCCGTACAGTCAAAGTAACGATAGAGGTCAGCCGTATCGTTTAACACCTCAACATTATGATCCGCCGTCCCGCGCCATTCGATAAACTCCATCAGCGGTGCGGAATGTCCTTGCAGCGTTTCCCTGTATTGATCGATACGGTCAAAGATGACGGATGATACCGGAAACACCATGCCCGGCGGTGTAAACTTTCTCTCTGCCAGAACGTGGTGAAACAGGTAACGGTGCAGGCGGCCATTCCCATCCTGAAACGGATGGATATAGACAAAACCGAATGCAGTTGCCGCCGCTTGCAATACAGGATCAATATTGCCTTTGCGCATACGGTCGTTCGCAGAAATCATGCCTGTCATCAAATCATCAAGGTCACCGGGCCGCGCCCCTATAAATTCCGGTAGCGGGTTATTTTCGTTATCCCGCTCGCCCAAAAAAACGCCATCAGGGCGCAGGCCGACATGGACAAAGCGCGTATCCTCTATCAGGATACCGTGCAACCTTACTATCTCCTCCAAAGATAATGTATTTTTACCAGCCTGCGACACGGCACGCCCCCACCGCTCCAGCCGATTGCGCGGCGGTCGTTCACCCTCAATTTCAAAACTGGCACGGCTGTCTGCAAGAAGCATAAAGCTTGCGGCGCGCGTAATAAGGTGAGAGCCAACTTTTCCGACAATCCCTTTTGCTTTTTCAGAAAGATTTAAGTTGATACAATCTTCCAGCATTTTTGTCCTGCGGATGATGGGACAAAAATTTCCGCTGCCGAGCAGATTATCCCGCACACGGTGACGCTTTGACAGAGTGGGTTTGCCGGTAAAATAATTATCCGGAGAGAGAAGATCGACCGCCGTCAGGTCCCCTGCCGCATCGGGTAGGTCAAGGATACGCCCCGTCAGGAACTCATAGAAAAACCATGCGCGGCGCGCCAGGGTTCCCGTTGGTGTGGCGTGCACAAAGTCCTCTACAACGCTTTGAGGAACAGCATCAAATGCCCGTTTCAAAATCAGAAGATCAATATCCTCATGGTGCAAGGCAAATGTCAGATGATCCCCAAAATCATCTCCGCTCCCGTATCTTTTGTCAAAAACAACCCAGCCGTTTTCTTCTCGATGGCTGCCGCTCACATGCTTTTCTGAAACACAGCTCGGGTGACGGACAGGCGCTTGAAGGGAAAGCGCATGCACCAGCGCCGCCCAGCCTATAAGGCCTGTGCCAGAAGGAACAATGTTCCCCTGAAAGCTGATCGGTGTTTCGTTATCGAGTAGCATGGGTCGAAAAGCCTTTCTTTTGTATCGAAATCCATCCCATAAAGTGGGATAACGTCGAAAACCACTCTACACGAATTATTCGTCGAAATCCATTTGTTTTTGTCGAAAAACACATCTAATTTTAGCGGTTTGTCGAAAATAGCTTTGAAGAGGCTTAGGCAGAACTATCAATGCATACACCGTTTTCATTTGCACGCAGGACCGTTATTCGGTAATTTACGCAGGTAAATTAGGAAATAGATACCATTTTCATGGGTTGGCGAAAAATCTGTGAAAAAGGGCCAAAATTTACACAGTTTCTTACACATACACAGGAAAATTTAAAAAATACCATTATTTATCAATGAGTTATTGGTGCAATTAAAGGACTTAAAATCCTGGGAGGGAAACCTCGTGCCGGTTCGATTCCGGCCCTCGGCACTCCTACGCGGAGGGCGAGATTGCGGCGGCTCGAAAACCGTCTTTGCGGTGGTGAGGTAGTTTCTTGGCAAACACCAGTTTCAGCACGGATCGCTTGTCCTCAATGTGCTCGGAAACCCA
>Ga0114931_10003828_pt1 | contig 18960 bp, 18 predicted proteins | sample 2SBtaG_FD_89579 | JGI IMG/M metagenome (GOLD analysis project Ga0114931, IMG submission 89579) | Deep subsurface microbial communities from Kolumbo volcano to uncover new lineages of life (NeLLi) - 2SBTROV14_V59a metaG | ecosystem: Environmental > Aquatic > Marine > Volcanic | place: Kolumbo...
CAGTAGGGGTTATTGTTGATGTAGGGGTAAATGTATCAGTAGGTTCTGGAGTACTATAAATATGTAATATTCTTGGAGTCTGCTGGTTCACCCCGATCCCATGCCCTATTACTTCCATTGTAGGAGTCGGGGTAAATGTTTGTGTTGACGTAGGAGTTACCGTTGATGTAGGAGTGAAAGTATCAGTAGGTATTGGAGTCGCTGGAGTACTATAAATATGTAATATTCTTGGAGTCTGCTGGTTCACCCCGATTCCATGCCCTATTACTTCCATTGTAGGAGTTGGGGTAAATGTTTGTGTTGGCGTAGGAGTTACCGTTGGAATAGTAGTATTCGTTGGAGTGTAAATAGATAAAGATTCTTTGTTAGTTATTGAATCAAAACTTTTTGTAATACCATAACCAACGTCAACAAAATCTCCATATCCTCCATCTTCTACTAGTACTTGACTTGCAGAAATTACTCTTGCCCCAAATGGAATTACGTCCGGAAACTGATCAGCATTTAAAAAATCTGTGCGGACGTAGGTATTGTCCTCAGAACCCACAAAAGAATCAGCATATGCCCATAATACTAAAATACTATTAGAAGAAACGATATGATTGAAAGAAACGATAAAAGAATTATCGTTATAATTCTGTTTACCGGTTAACCCAATTAAATCTCCCGTAGTATTATCATAAGCCTGAATAATTCTAGGTTTTCCGGCGGCAAAGTCTGTTATATTATAAATATAGTCAATTCCATTACCGATTGTCTGACTACCGTCAGGAATCAAAAAATTGGCAGTCATATTACCATTATAGTTACTATTAATAACAACATTTGTTCCCGTTGTTTGTCTAATTCCAATTTGTGGATTAACTATATTATTTGAATTACTCCTGATTTGAACAATCGCTTTTGTGTTTAGTGAATTAGGTATAGTATTTGTTGCGCCCGATATAGAACTAAATGTAGTTGATAAATCGGCCGCCGCCATAAGTACTTCAACAGAATTACTATCAATAATATGGTTTGCATAAAGATCAACTTCATCATTATTTAGTTGCATTGCGAATGTAGTAAATATTCCATTATTTTTATTCCACGCTTCTGCAATAATTTCGCCCAAGTTATGATAGATTTGAACCCTATTACTATGTCCGTCACCACCCGTAATTTCTAGTGCTCTTCTTGTTGGAGTACTAGTTGGGGTATAAGTATTGGTTGGTGTATAAGTTGCCGTTGCCGTATTTGTTGGAGTTGAAGTACTAGTTGATGTATTTGTTGGAGTACTAGTATTTGTCGGAAGTGGTGTTAAATCAAAGTCATAAACACCTGGTGTTTTTTGTTCAACCCCTATGCGTCCGTTTCCTCTGAAATATGTAGTCGGTGTTGGAGTACTTGTATTTGTTGGAGTACTAGTTATAGTTGGAGTACTAGTATTTGTTGGAGTTGGAGTTGGGGTATAGGTTGAACTCGGGGTGAGCGTCGGAATATAGGAAGGTATTTCATTCCAATGATGCCCGTCCAATAAATCTGCATTTAATCCAGTTACTAAATTTCCTTGACTACTAGCAGAAAGGATAAACGGCGCCCCGGCATAAGAAAATATATGTTGCGCTGTTATTTGAGTTGAAATACTTTTTCTAACATAATCCGATAAATCCCCGGTTCCGGCCCCCGTTCCATTTCCTGGGATTTTTATTACGGCAATTAAATCACCGCTATTCCATTGATAGGAAGAATAGGCAGTTGTAGTATTAGCATCATAGCCTTCTGGTACTGCTAGATTTACCGTATTATAGGGAGAGGAATTTTTGAAGAATTTAACAATTGGATATAATTCATTCAAATTGTGATTTATAGTAATTGTCTGGTAGGAACCATTCCACGATAAATTGGCAGAGGTGACTGAAGTGATAAAAGACTCACCAGCTACCCCCGTTACATTTACTATATAAGTCCCACTTTCGTTGCGCACTTCAGCAAAGTGCTCACCTAAAATAATTGGAGTAGGAACTGGAGTTGCGTAAACTCCTGAACCTATCGGATACCAAGTACCACCCGAAAAGTATTCCCAATAACCACTAGTCATATTTAGGCGTACGTTAACTTGTGCCGGGGTAGCTGAGTCGTCCGGGACTGCCAATTGATTGTCAACTACTAAATTTTTAATATGAAAATCCTGATCATGATTAATATAGGCCAATAAAATATTTGACATTTTAAAATCAATATAATCAGTGGTTTCCTGATTATCTGTATCGGCTTCAAAAGATAAACTGCCCGGTGAATTAAAAGTAATTAAAGTATCATTCCCACTGATGGAAGCACTATCTAATGAGGAATAGTCTATATATAGTTTTTTACCGTTTAGGTCGATCGGGTTTCCGGCAACGTCATTCGATGCTTGAGTAATGAGCGCATCATCTTCACCACTATAAATTGTAAATGAAGTACTGAATATTTCGTTTGCTATAGCAAGCGATTCTAATATATTTTCAAGATTATCAGGATTGTAGTAATTACTGACGTCCTCAATTGTAGCATTACTTACCTCTCCAAAATATTTTGACGCTGTTGCATCACCTATAATATTAAGATTGCCGTATTCTGTTCTTGTCTTAAGGGTTTGTCCTTGAGACTGTAGGCAGATAATAAATATCAATAGGTTCGTTAGGATTAAAACCTTCATTAAGTAGTATTTTATCATAATTCTTGTCACTTTTAATTTCTTCGTAATGCCAAGTATTATTTCCTAGAGTAGTAACTGTCTTTGGCCTTTTGCGTAATTCATTTTGATATAATTCAATACTTCCTTTTACGTAATAATCTCCCGTTAACGATTTAATATCAATTTCCGTTTCAGTCCCAGTTGCAATAAATGAATAGATAGATTTTTGAGGTATAGTAATTGCCGCGGGCAATCCCATTCCATCATTAATAATCCACTGACTATTACTAGCCATAGCATATTATCTCTCAATAAGTACTAAAATCAATTAAGGTTATCACTTTAGTTACGCCCGCAACATTTACTTCAGCCATAATATCACCCGCGTCACCACTACCCGTTCCGTTGCTCATCCAAATTGCAAAAGAACCAGCCGGAACTTCAGGAATATCCGCCGCCCTATTTTGAAATTGAATCCACGATCCATTTGAATCAGAAAAAATACTACCCGATAAGTTACTGATTCCATTAACTATATTTCCTAAAGAATTGATTGTTAAATAGGATTCCCCAGAAGAATTAATACCAGAAAGAAAGTATGTATCATTGCCCCTTCTTGCGCCGTAAAATATAAGTGGATTCGGTTCAGTTGACTCATACTCAGAATAAAACTCCCCGCCCCTAAAAATATTGATCCAAGAAGTTCCATCATAAATAATTCGTACGAAGGAATCCGTAGCTGAATAGATCACTTCCATTCCTCTAATTGGAGTAATAAATATCCATGCATTATTTTGCATAACAGCTAGATCATTTGTATGGGATACCCAGTCTCCCTCTGGTGATGATGGTACTATATATATATTACCATTAGTGGCCGCCTCTACATCTGGTGAAGCGCTTGCCGGATAATTTGACAAAATAGGACTGATTAAAACATCTAAGTTATTTACTAGATTATTAAAAGTAATATTCGGTTGTGCTTCGTTGTAATCCATTAAACCTAGTCCAAGTCTTTTTGTAGTATCTGCGAATACTACAATGCTGATCATAAATATTAATACTATTAAAATCATTAATAGAAATTTATTGGAACTCATAATTTATCCTCTATATACTTAGTATTGCATTCCCTGCATATCCTCTACCTATCGTAGCACTAATTTGATAGATATTCACTTCAATACTCGATTGTATTCCGCCATAAATTTCATTTTGTCCATATTGATGATTTATATTCCCTTCTGCGTCTATCCAATTAAATCCATTGGCTGGTAGTATGAAATATGGTTTTTTCCATTGAATCAGAGTATTAATTGAGACCTCTTGGGTATGTAGTACTTCACCATTATTAATAAAGTCTATTTCGTACTTTTCTTGTTCTTCATTAAGTCGTGCTGGGATATTAAAGAAAACACCCGCCCCTCTTGGCCGCCTCATCCATTCAATTCTCCATGAACCTATTCCATAGTAATAACCATTTATATTTTGTTCAGTACTTAATCTATGGCCAGTGATATGAACCGGACTATAGGGTTTATGACATATGTTATAATTCGTAAATGAGAAGGATTCCCCGGGTGCCTTGCCTATAGTATTCCCTTTGTAGTTATACTGGCGTCCATGGTCTTCTATTCCTTGAATAACTTTTACTAACGAATCATCTAGTAATACTACTAATTCCAACTCACTATGATTTCCGACTGCCCATTCCGTCCCATAAAGTCCACGTAGTAAATGGAAAAATTTGTAAACATTATTTCCTAGCGATACAACTTTCCAAACAGATATGATTTCATTTCCAACTAATACTAAATTCTTCCCATTCATAAATTCATCTTGTGTTACTGTTTCTATAGTTCCATTTGACATATAAACCGTAACATTACTGGCGTAATCAATTCCAACCGTTGTCCCTGAACCTAAAACAGTTGAAGTATTTCCTATTGTTGCCGCTTTGTTTGCAAAGGCTATCGTACTATAATAACCATTATCCAGTTTTTGTTCTAGCAGCATTGCGCCCGGCCATAGCCAATCATGATTTGTTGGTGCGGCCGCGAAATAAAATCCGTAAGAATCAGTTGGATCAAGAGAAGGTATATATGGAATATCTATTAATGCAATATATGAATCCGCTCTAAATTTTGTTCCAGTACTTGCATCACCACCCGAATCACCAATCACCGGTCGATCATAAATTTCGATCATTTCTGGAACTGCTTTGCATTTTAGTAGTATCCCATCTCTTGTGATTTCTGTAATACGTAATCTATAAGAAATAGAATCAATTGTTACTGAAATAATATCACTTGGGATAAGATATAAATATTCATAGGGTAATGTAAATTCATATTGATCACGTTCGGCATACGAATCCCATAGTAATACTTCTGCAATTTGTGCGGCCTTATCTTTGTCTAACGCAACCGGTAAATCTACAGATTTAATACTTTTACTTTTGGATATAATCCTGCTCGATCTTTGAGTATTTTTTTGATAATCTCTGGCAACATCATAATATGAAATTTCAACGGTCTTAGGCAATTCTAGTACCGAATTTTTCACAATATTAAAATGATTTGAATTATTGTTTCCAAAATTTTCCCAGCCAATATCATCGCTATCTATTGAAATAGGTGTTCTTCCCCGTTTGTGAAAATTTATAATCCCATCGTAAATTACTATATCAGAATAACTTACCCTCTGTAAAGGTAGTAGTAATTCGCGTGCTGTAATAATTTCTGTAATTGAATGCCCCGTTAATGTATCATTCCCTAATTCAGTACTATTTATTTCATTTGATGCAAACCCTATATCGGTTGTGATATCATCTACGATAGTTTTAATAGAAACTTCAGGAGATATAAAAGTGGTTCTAGTTTTTACAATGCGATTTTCGGGAGTTCCCCCAGCTACAAATAATTCATCCATAAATACTACCGCGCCAGGAATATGATCTCTATCGAATCCAGTAGCACTCAAATTATTTACTAGAGGATAATGATAAATTGAACCGTCAGCCGTGATGGAAGGAATGGTTTCATTTACAGTAATAATAGTAGTATCATTACTTGTGTTATAACTTACATTAGAAATAGTATATCCTTTATCGTTGTTACCACTATCATCATTTCCCGTAGAACCGTAAACCCATAATTTTCCGGGATTATTTATATATGAACGTTGATCTCCATCTACAATAAAAGTATTTCCAGAAATACCGGATATCGTAAATGTATAATCATAGTATATTTTCCACGTCGTTTCTATTCCCGGATTGTCACTTTGAAAAATAAGAAAAGTGTCATCCGCCACGATACGTACTATAGATGTAACTTTATTTAACCATACTAGCGATTTTAGTACTTGAGCAGCGATATCCCCAAACCCGGTAATATCACTGGTTACTTCATTAAAAGTATCAGTTCCATCGAATACCCAGCAACCATTGTGTTTGTTGGGTGTTCCGTCAACTTCTTTACCACCAATCAAGTAGATTTGACCTGAATAATTCACAAGTGAACTATAAATACGTTTTCCAGCCCCCCCATTAGAATTGATTACATCTAGAACTCCAGTATTATGAGTAATAGTACTTACTTCAGATGAAGCAGGATTACCTCCATAAGCAATATAATAATCAGGCTGGCCAGTAAATTCTGCAACCGCATATCCTTGTAGTAAATAGTTATAAGGGGAAGGTGCAACCGAGGGGATACGTTGAGGAACTCCATTTAAAAAAATAATCCACTTAATCCCGTATTTACTTAAATATTCACCGATATATTTACCAGAATTATCTTCAAGAACAATATGCAACCCATTATTATCAATATAAAGTTGTGGATTAAAAGTACTAACTGTTAAGTCCTTATGATCAATAGGTAATGCTTCCCAGCTATTACGTTTCCAGTATCCATTGCTGGATACATCCGCGCTTACACTAGGTATTTGATTTCCATAGTCGTATGTGAGCAATATATTCTTAAATAAAACATAACAAGTACCACGATAAGCTGATACATTCCCAATGCCTTCAATGAATTCCATGTATGAATCCGGCATTTGAGTTTCACTTCCTAAATAAATTCTTATTTCATTTTGATTATCAGACTTCGCTTCTAATAGTTTTTTTGATTCAACAAAACTTTTCCAATCGTTTCCAGACTGATCAAAAAATAATTCATTATTCAACCATATTCGTACTACGGCTTTCATTTCACCGTCCGCAAGTGCGCTCATCCAACTTGCACGGTATTCATAAAATTTACTTACTACTTGTCCAAATAAATTTCTATCTTTTACTACATTTTCATAGGGTTCGCCTGATTCTGGGTGAAAATCAAGCCATGTAGTATTTGATTCAACCCGCATTTTCCCCCATATTTTAGGTATGAATATTCCATATTCAGAACCCCGAAAAGTAAAATCTTTTAATTTCCCGCTTTCTATTTTCGGTGGATTTAATTCTTGATAAAGAAATGCGGCACCCAATAAACCCCAACCTAGTATTGGAAAAAACGAAATACCAGTAGTAGCGGCCGTTGCTTGTGGAGCTAAGTTTGTAGTAAGAAAAGGGGTAAGAGTTGGAACCGACATATTATTCCCCTACTTTTGGTACTTTATTTAGTTGATCTCGAGTAGGCACATATTTAAATCCACGATTATTTAGTATGTTATTAAATTTATTTTTGCAATCTTCAATTGTCCTCTTTTGACACCCGGCATAAATAGTAAATGTATCACCAGATTGAATTGTGAAGAACATATCTTCTTGTAATGATAAAGTATGATCACCTGAGTATGTATGCTGTCGTATTTCTATTTTCTTACCATTGTTATTTCCGCTTGTCCAAGTTAATAACCCCGAAGTAAACCAATCAGAAATAGTAATTCCATTTCCGTTTAAATCTGTGATTGAAGCTGTAAAACTATGCTGATCTGTAACTGTTAATACAGTACCCGTTTCGGTGTAATTCGATAAATTAATTTTGCATTTTGAATCCCCTAAATCAGCTGAACAAAGAGAGGTATATGTTCTTCCAATGGTTTGTCCGAACAATTTAGTATTACTAAAAATATTTACAGTAAATTGATTATCACTAAAATTGACACGTCCGAATCGGCCTTGAATTGAATCTACCTTACCCATAGTAGTATCGGCATAGTTCAAAATAAAAATCTCTATTTTTGCATAATCATATTTCCCTGATAACATATCTGTTCGTACTAAATTTCCTATCTCAAATGCCCCATTGACTGAAAGTGATTCCTCGTCCAAATTACTCTTAGATTCTACACTTGAAGGAATATAGCCAGCTGAACTTTTATAAATTACTCCATCATAAGTAATATCCTGATCATGATCAGTGAAAGCAATTATAGTACTATCAGAAAGCGTTATTTTGAGGCAAGTGGCAAGCGTTGTTGTCCCTTGCGCAATATGATTTATAAGTTGACTAGATATAGTACGACTCATTCCCTTACCTCCACGATATCAACTCCTTGCCAACCAGAATATTCTGGCAATTCTTTTGAGGCAGCCATAAGATCAGTGTCGAAACGGGCGGGGACATCAAACTGAAAATCAGCCGTAATCTTATCACCTATAATTGGAGTATTAAGAAACCCAGAATACCACGTGATTAATCCTGTAGTATAATCAATAGAATAATTTAAACTATTAATTTCGATATCCTGTAAATATAATTTTACAGTCCCATCTACTGGACGTGTAATATTTCTTATATAGGAATAAATTCCATCAGAATAAGTTTTTGTAAGTTGGAGAGTTTGATCGATAGGAATAGTACTAACAGTTAGTTGTACCGGTAAGTTACCGCTTGCCGATTGATCCGCTTTATAGTCGTTCCAATCTTTGAAACGGAAACCATAAGCACGACCTTTTCGATTAATAAAAAAGTTTAGTATTTCTTCAAAATAAGTACGATTTTTCAATCCGTAATCAATTGTCCATTTCCACCTTGGGGAACTCCACTCAATATTAGATTGCGAACGGCCAGTGGGAGATTCTATTAAAGTAGTACGAAATTCCGGGCCGCCCTTTGCCCCGTAGCTTATTTTTACGGGAAATTGAATATCATGAACCGCAACCATTATATCACCAATGCATTTAACTTCTTTTTAAGTAATAATAGCGCTTGCCGTTCGCTCATATTACTTTGTTGGCTAGTACTATTATTAATATTTATGGCGCCGATATGAATATCCCCACTTTGCTTAGAATTCGGGATAATTTTTCCAGATTGATTCGGCGTAAATAATTCTGGTCCCCTCTCACCAACTATATATGATTTACCAGATATTACCGGGCCGCCTGAAGCAAGTCCGGGTAAAGTTAATCCAAGCATACCGGCTAGTGGTGCTGTAATATATTGTCGTACTGCAATCCTAGCAAGATCAGAAATAATACTTTGAACGAAGTTATGGAAGTTCAATTTTCCAGTTGTAATAAAATCAGTAATTGCATCTTCGGTTTTTGCCAAAGAACTATAAAAAGCGTTATAAACGTTAGATGCCGCGTTACTAGCAGCTTTGGAGTAATCAAGAAAAGCTGCTTTAGCACCAAGAATTCCTTTTCCTGATTCTATTGCTTTTTCATACATAGTTTTCTGCTGTTCGTATTCTTTTTGTTGTACTTCAAGTAGTGAATTAAGTTGATCTTCTTCCTGTTGCCGTTTTGTAATTAAATCAGATGCAGTTTTTAATTGTCTTATAGTAAAATCACCAGAATAACCCCGTAATATATTTTCTTTCTCCAATTGTTTTTGAGTATCTTTATACGCCGAGATTCCTATTTTTCTTGCTGCCAATAATCTTTGGGTTTGGTCTAATTCAATTTTTAGATTTTTAATATATTTTTTATATTCATCCGAAGTTAAGGAAATTTCAACCGTAGGCCCGATGAGAGATACTGGTTCTGGTGTAGGAATAGGTTCTGGTGTAGGAATAGGTTCTGGTGTAGGAATACGTCTTAGTTTAGTAATACGTCTTGGTGGTTTAATTACTTTATCGTCCGAATTGATTTTATCCCACTCTATAGCAAAATCTCTTAACTGCATGGCGACTTTCTTGGAATTTATTCCGCCATATTTTCCAGAAACTGCAACGTTATATAACATAAAATAGCTTTTCATGAGCGAAGGAATTGATTCTGTTTTTTCTTTTAACCATATCAGCACTGATACTAAGTCTTGAAAAAGTTCGATTAAATTTTCAAGGTTAGGTGTAAATTCTAGTATTGCTTTATTTAGTACACCGGAAAATTGAAATGATAAATCTGCAAGTTTATCGTTTGCCTCCTCTGCATTCCTTAGTAATTTATCTCCCAGCACCCCCCCTAATTTTTCTGCGTTATCGGTCATTGTTTTTAGATTTTTAGATCCCTCTTTTAGTAGTAAATTAAATCGAATACCACTACGGCCGAAAATCAGCATTGATATCCTAGTTTTTTCTGCTTGGGTTTTTAGTTTATCAAAACCGTCCGCAAAATCTAATAATGTTTGAAGTGTAGTACGTGAATTTCCATTTACATCCCGAAGAGAAACCCCAAGTTTATCAAATATTTCTTTGTAACTCTTTGTTCCTTTTATTGCTTCTCCTAAAGCCCTAGTATATCGCTCTAATCCATTTTTGAATTCATTATTGGAGAGTCCAGATAAATCGGCTGCGTGTTGAAGTTTTTGATATTCATCAGTTGCAATTCCAATCGAATCAGCCGTTTTAGCAATATCATCCGCCATAGATAGTACGTTTTTTGTATAACTCACAATTTTACTTACTGCCAATACTGCTGCGAAACCTTTTACTGCTTTTGTAATATTAACAAAACTGGATTTTATGTTTTTACTTTTGACAGCTGTATTTTTAGCGAACATATTAATTTTTCCAGTCGCGCCTTCTACCTCACGGCGAAACTGAGCTGTTTTTGCTAAAAAATTAACAGTTACATCTCCAGCAAATGCCATTTCTTATGCCAACCTTTTTAGTATTTTAATCTGTTCATGTACGCTTTGTGGTTTATTTTCCCAATTCGGCATAAAATCTTTTACAGAAAAAGGACTTGGATGCTTAGTACTATCACGATTAATATTTGCTATTAACATCATCTGATTTGCCATTCTAAAATCTGCCCGCATTTCACCGATAGGCTCAATACTAGAAAATGCAATCCACTCTGTGAGTTCCCTTGAGTCCAAGTCTCTTAGTAGTTCTTTTACAGTTTTTCCTAGCGCTATGGCTAACCTGAAGAGGAATTTTCTCCAGTTACTTCGCTGAAATTTTCGATGGAGTTATCCACCTCACGTTCAGTCAATCCATTCATTTTCTGAACTGCTTTATAAATCGTTTCTAGTCCTGCGGCTGAAGTTTCTCCCAGTGCTTCGATTTCATTCCGTTTGAATAATGATTTCCCCTTTTCATCAACAAGTACTTTTTGTATAATTCTTGCTCTCTGATTTTTGTAGTTTGGAGTTACTACTCCATTTTTAATATCAATGCTCTCCATTTCCAGTTGATCACGTTCGGCCCCGGTTAATTCTCTGATAATAACTTCGCCCCCCCATTCTGGGACTTTAATTACTTTTGTTTTTAATTCTCTTTTTTGAAGTATTTGTTCTTTAGTTAACATATAATTATCTCCTATGCAAATGTTACAGCCGCAGTAATTTTCAAAGTGATTGATAGGCTCATTTTATCTGCCACCGGCGCAGTAGGACTAATCGCGGAAACATAAGCGGCAAAACTAGCCGTTGTTCCCGCTGAGTCAGGAAATACTATTTTATAATTACTTAACGTATCATTATCATACGCCGTTTTTAAAGTAGTGAATGTAGTATCTGACGGCACAAAATTTAATTCACAAGTAATTTCTCCGCCCGATTTTAATCCGGGAATAAATTCATCGTAACCATTCAGTGATTCCATATGTGTTACTTCTACGAAATTTTTAGTTAAATTAGGGCCGCTTATAGAGGTTACTTCTGCTATTGTAGTAAATACTTCAGGATTTCCCCCATCTCCAATTTGTAGTAATGTTCCGAATCCTAATACTGCATTTGATGTAGCCATTTTTTTTATACCTCATACGTTATATAATAATCTGCACTTACTCTAAATATTTTAGTTTCTTCTTCTTCAAAATCTTGGGAACTAATCCCAAACACACCCTGTATATTTGTAGTATCCCATACGCCCCTGAATCCTGATATGACATTATGGATAGTACGCCATATTGTTTTAGATTCCGCGTAGGATTCTGCATAAATATCAATTTGAATCCTACATTCCCTAATACTATTTTCTGCCGTCATATGGTAGGTAGTTACCTCTGAAATTACTTGATAAGTAATAGAAGGATAAGTAGGATTTTGTGGCAAGCGCAAAGGATAAATTCTTTGTGCAACATAAGAAGTAATGCCGGGATCATTAATCAAGTAGTTTCTGAAAACTTCTTCAATCATTCTAGTATTTTCTTTCTTAAATAATTATGAATTTGACTAATAATTATTTCTACTACCGCTCTTTTATTTTCTTCAAAAGCCGGTCGTATAAATGGACGGGCGATCAGACGCCCCGTTCTTCTTCCCGTCCTTCGTTGCACTCTTTCCACAGTACCATATTCTAAAAACCTACCAACATAGTAAATATCTTTATTAATTGTTACTACCATTCTAATATCATGTGAACCTGCTGGGGTTCTTTTTGATTTTACCTCAATCGCATTCCTTAAATATTTCACTTCATATTTCCTGCCTGCCCTTGTTACTAATTTTTTCTCTTTTAGATTTTTAGAGTGTCTTGGCAATCTTGCCATTTCAGCTTTTCGTACTAATTGCGCCCCTTGTCTCAATCCAGACTTCAATGCACCGTTTTCAATTTTTATAGGTAAAGTATTAAGAACTCTTGTTAAATCCTCTATTCCTTCCAATTTAAATGTTATACCGTCACGCATTATAACCTTCTACGAAAATTGCCGTAATATCTATATATTCCAATCCGCGTAGTCCGGAAGAGATAATAGATTTTATATCGTAATAACGTCCATCATATAGAATACGCATTTGTTCGTCCAAATCGCTCCTATATCGTACTCTAAATATGCGAGTTACATTGGCACCTTCTTGACCAGCCCTAAAACGTTCATCACCGCGCGAATCAATTATGCCAGCCCATACTGTAGCAAGAGTACTCCAAGTTTCTATAGGTTGACCAGTTCCATCTTGCGATTGTTGTACTTGTTGTATTGTAATTCGCTTATCTAATGTTCCGGCATTTAGCATAATTTCCTACGCAAAATGAAATATTCTATCTTGGATTAATAAATCTCTTGCGGCTAAGGCCATTGATATTGTTGCCCCAGGCGTAGTATCTTCACGGTTCGCGTACCAGTGACCTAGTATTAATAACATCGCTTGTTTTACTTTTGTAGGAACGTCGGCCGCCGCCCCATAACCGGCCTGATATACTATCTCTATAACATTACTATATTGCAAAACATTTGTTGGCCAAGTAAGACCATAACTAGGACGAATCAAACCCGGTTGTGAAATTGTATCCACTGTATAATCAGTATTTTCAGTTAAGGGTACCCAATTTTGATTACTATCTTTATAGCGAAAACTAGTAACTGAAATAATTGGTGGATTAGGTAGTTCTATATAATTACTAGGAAAATAATCCAATGTTAATTTCCAAGTTTGCGTTATATAGGATTTATTTTGAAAAATTTCACAAAATTCACGTGCTACTACAATGAGAGAAGTAATATAAGTATCGTCGTCATTGTGTTCCACTCTCAAATGTGCTTTTGCTTCAGTGAGAGTGACCGGCTCTTCCGCTGGTTCTATAGTACGAATTAATGACATAATTTATCTTTTCTGCCATTTGTAGTATTCATCCGGGGATAGAAACTTAGGAGGAAAAAACTATCCCCGGATTTTCGCAGGACAATGCGAACAAATATTATGTTAGTACTGTATCTGGAATACTTTTAGCATACCTAGGTTCCGTGAGAATCGCTACAATTCCTCCGCCGACGGCACCAACGACACTTACAGCGGTTTGTAGTCTTACATAATGATCGGTTCCATTTAAATCAGAAGAAGTAACAGAAATTTCATAAATCTGATCAGCTCCGGCTGTAGTAGTAAATCCACTAGCTGTTGCATCTGTCCATTCCCCAAATGTGTCGCCCGAAGTGGCCTTGCGATATTTGAATGGTATTGCGGTTGTAGTCGTAGGAACCATATCATCGCAAGATTCTATTGTTATAGTTGCAGTTCCAACAATCCCTGCAGTTTTTTGAATAACGAATGTTGCACGATTCCAATCTTTCATATTTACTACATCAGTAGCAGGATCGCCGTTAAAAATATCAGCCGCGGATGCCACAAAATTACTATTTCCAACGTTTACTAAATGGTGTTCTTGCATAAAATTGTCCATTTTTTAACCTCTTTTATTATTATCTTGTAGCCAAAGTTACAAATTCACTTATAGTATCTCCACCGTTATACGGTGTAACTGCTGAAGAATCAAATGGTTGGCCATTTACACGATATGTCCAGCGGAACGCGGTTTCATTCGTACTAAATTTAACGTGGATCGATGATGCTGAATTGACTCCACCTTTATCTATAATTAAATAGGCGCTCAAATCAGCTAAAATAATATCACCCACTGTACCTAAAGTACTGCATTGTTCAATCGGAATAATTGGTCTACCAAATAAAGTACCATAAGGTGCAGCACTTAGTCCACCAGGTGGGACAAATAATGGCGCGCCGCCCGTACCTACTGCTAACGACATTTGAAATATTTGTGGCCATACATCTTGACTGATCAGCCAAATTGCGTTAGCTGGATCAATATGTCGCGAATACATTTTCATGATATTTTGTGCAACAACTGTAGCAGCAGCTTGACTAGATTCTTTTGCTACAGTAATTAAAGAGCCATTATTTAGTATTCCAAGTGGCATACCAGCACCGGTGCCGTTAACAATGGCATCGTCCATTTTAAATCCAAATTCCTGAGGGACATTTCTCTCGTACCACGATTGTAGTGCTACAACGTCTGAAAGTAATTCATCTGTGGCATAAGTTAGTACTGTGAGTTTGTCAAGAACCATACGTCCTTCTTTCCACTTTGTCTGACTGGCAGTCATAGTAGCTGCCTCACCAGACCAATAGGAAAGCAAACCGCCGCGGCGCGAACCATTTACCCTACTAGATTCGTCAAGCATAGGATAAGACAAAGCATTGAAGCCCGGGCCGATAGGATTGTTAGAACACCTTGCTTGTAGTTTTCCAGTACTAAACATTCTGGAACGAATCTGGTTTACCATTTCAGTGGAAACCAAGAATCCACCGTCGCTTGGAACTCCTTCGCTTAATCCAGTAGCTGCCATAATTTCCGATTGGTGACGATTTAATCTTGCCATAGTATCAGGATTGGCCGTTTCTCGGTCAGCGGCCATTCTTACCGCTTGAAGAAAATGACCGGGAGATTGAAACGCTTCTTCTTGTACTATTTCGACTTTATCTTCCACTGATGCTGGAGTTGATATTCGTCCCACGCTTTGATTCCCTAATTCTTTCGCTTGATCCAAACGGGAGATTCGATCAAATTGGATATCTATAGTTTTTAATTCTGCATCCAATTTTTCAAATTGCTCATTATTTTCGTCCGTTGGTTCTTCCACATCTACTAGATTCTGCATTTCTGCAAGAATTTCTGCACGTCTTTCTACTAATTCTTTCTTTTTCATAGTACTACCTCTTTATTTTGTGTTATGGCATATTCAAATTTTTTTGCCATTAACCTTTTTGCCATTAATCTCTTTTGCGTTAATTTTGCAATTTGTTCTTGCGTCCAACCAATACCATCTATTAATCCCATAGTAATGGCTTCCTGGTCTGCCTTAAAAATTCGCCCGTCCGCTGCATCTACTATTGTTTTCGTAGACATTTGTGGACGCCCCCGTTTAATCGCATTCAAAAAATCAGCGTAATATTGATCTACAATTTTCTGGTACTCTTCCTGTTGTACTTGAGTTATTGGAGTTCCCATAATCCCCGCTGTCTTAAATTCCCCGGTCGTTATAGGGATAGCTTCAATCCCCGCATTCTTAAACGCTCTACTAAAATCATAGAGCATAGTAAAAACTCCAATCGAACCAATTAAAGAAGAGCGCCCGGCAATTATTTTTGTTGATTGACTAGCTATCCAGTACGCAGCACTGGCTGCCAATCCGTCAACTTGCGCGTAAACAGGTTTCTGTTGCCGGGCAGAAAATACTACATCTGCCAACTCAACCGTTCCATCGACTGATCCCCCGGGTGAATCAATTAAAAGCATAATACTTTGTATTTTTTTATTGGCCACTGCCTGTTGTACAGCCGATCTGATAGAGTTAGTAGAATAAACTCCAAAAAATTTTTCAAAAAAAGGTGGCAGAGATTTTACCATTGCCCCTTGAATCGGTATAATTGCCGTCGAACCAACTGTTCGGATTGGTAGTACTTGTTGCAACAATTGTTGGTCAGGACTAATACTATGTATATTTTTTTTATGGGTTTCAATATCTTCGAGGAATGCCATTACTTCTTTCGATTCCATCGCCCAGAATGAGTTGGACATTTTTTTCACCTTTTCCACTATTTTGTTGAGGTTGTTGCGTTTGTTGAGGTTGAACTCCTGCTTGATCTATAGTAGTCATATTCAATTGAATGAAGTGCTTATCACCACCCTCGATTGGATTCATGTCTTCTAGAGCACGTACTTCATTTACAGAAAACCACCCATTCTGAATACCTTCTCTATAGTAAGCAGACCTTGCTTGAGCGTTTCCGCGCAAGAGAGTGCGTAAATCGATTTTACTATAATATCCTAAACCAACCTCTCTTTGTGTAAAAAGTTTTCTTAGTACTTCTTCCTCAAGAGAATTCACCCACGGGATCAGAGCATCATCAACAAACTCTTTGTTCTGCTCTTCTATATTACTAAAAGTTGCATGAGATAATTCTGCAATTTTATGCGGGGGAACACCAAACCACCTGGCGATTTCATTCACCTGATAAATTCTTGAATCGTTAAATTGTGATTCTTCAGGCGTAGTAGATATTTTTTCAAATTTCATTCCTTCACCAAGAACCGCAATATCGTGAGAATTACTAATTCCAGAATATCTTTGTCGCCATGATTTTTTGATATTTTCTACGGCAACCTCTGAAAGTGAACCAGGGTGTTCTAGTACTCCAGATAATTGAGTTCCATTTGCGAAAAATTTTGCCCCGAACTGCTCCTGAGCGATGCCAAGCCCGATTGAACGTTTGGCCAAAAAAATTCTGGACGTTCCTACAGTTCCATCCGATATAGTAATATCCTTTAAGTGAAAAATATCCTCCGGGTCTAACCGCCTCACCTTGTTATTACTTTGTATTTCGTAAAATAAATTATTTTGATCATCCCGTTTGATTTTTACGTGAGTTGGTTCCAGAATCCACAAGGCGATTGGATCACCATTTCGATTGCGTTCAATCTCCGCGTAGCCGTTTCCCCACAAAAGTGCATGAGTTAAAATAGTTGATTTGAAAGTATTACTACATATCTCACGGTTTGGAAAATCTAGTAAATATTGAATATGATGATTTCTTCGCTCTTTTCTTCGGTCCCCAAGTTTCTGATATACTTTCCAATTTAACGAGGATATAGTTTTTGAAATAATTCGAATACAAGCCGTTACCGCCGAATACTCTAAGGCTGTAAGTGGTGTAACCATAATACCAGCCGTAGAGTACGAAGAAATATAGTATAATTGATCCTCCCCTTCAAAATATTTATCAAGCGGATCATTATAAGCCGATTTAATTTTCTTTGGCCACAACGATTTTATTTTTTCAAACATAAAATAACCTATTATAATTTACATACTGGTATCGTTATACAACGTTTTGAAAATTATTACAAGGATAAATATTTAATTTATAAAAATAAATCCATATGTGGATTATCTCTGTTCGATGGTTCTAAAATTAAATCCACAATATAAACACTTCCGACTACGTATAATTTTATTTACATCCTTCTTAGTATTACATACATAACTTCTCTGTGTTTTGCAGTGTGGACACCAGATACCTACTTTTGATACTATTTCTTCTTTATTCTGTAATAAATTATTTTTATTTGATTTTTCCCCGTTTTTTTTCATAATTTTCACCTATACTCCTATAGTTTCGTACATACTTTTTTTATCGTCATGAACACAAGCACGACTCAATGCCATAATTAGTGCTACTATACCGTCAATTTTTTCAGGACAATGCGCTTTATCAGGCCGAATATTTTCGTTTGAGTCCGTCCACACTACAGTATTACCGGCCATCCAACGTAGTACTGGATTTCCGCCATGAATTAATTTTCCTTCCAGTACTAATTTTTCTAGTTCTTTCATTGGCCAGTTCATATGGCTGATACGTTGCGGCATTTCAACAAGAGTTAATCCATAATCTTGTAGTAAATTAATCAAAAACTGTGCGTTCCATGGATCGACCACAACTTCTTTAATTTCGTATTTCTTATCGTCCTCTAAAATTGATTTATATATAGTACTATAATCAATTGCATTCCCCTCTGTGCGTGTTATCCACCCCTCTTTTGCCCAGTTTTCGTAATCTACTCGATCACGATAACTACGTTCTTTGCAGTTTTCTGCTGGAATAAAAAAATCTAAATCACATACGTAGTATCCTTTCTCCGGTTCAAATACTTTGGCCTTCGCAGCAATATCCACTCGACTTGCAAGATCAAGCCCGACATAACAAGGTGCCCCGTCAAGTCCTAGTAATTCCGGTTTACTATCTCCTAGTTTTGTAAGTGGAATGTAGGTTCCATCGCCGGAACATTCGTTCCACTTGTCCATTCTGAAAAATTTTGAACTTGACTCCCCCCAAACATTTAAATGATATCGTTTAAATAATGCTTCTTTGCGAGGCGAACTCTGCGCCTCTATGCACTCTTCTTGAAGTACTTCTTTCCATTTTGTTTTACCTAGACTTGGGTTTGCTTCTTCCCACGCTTTTTCGAGTGTCCAATATTTATTACTATTTACTATTTTCTCTGGATCAGCACAATAAATTAAAGGAAAAAATGAAATATCTTCCTTTTCTCCCCGTAGTACTGATAATGCATACTCATGCTGTTCCCAGCAGACCCCCCGTCTTTCTTCGCCAGCTGTAGTAATATAAATATGCAATGGTTGTCTTCTGGATGCACCA
>Ga0114931_10003829_pt1 | contig 18954 bp, 16 predicted proteins | sample 2SBtaG_FD_89579 | JGI IMG/M metagenome (GOLD analysis project Ga0114931, IMG submission 89579) | Deep subsurface microbial communities from Kolumbo volcano to uncover new lineages of life (NeLLi) - 2SBTROV14_V59a metaG | ecosystem: Environmental > Aquatic > Marine > Volcanic | place: Kolumbo...
CCTGCTCCGCGAACACCGCCCTGCCAGCCATGACCCACCTCCCGAATCGGCCGCGGCCGCCAGCGCGGCACGCCGCCTCGGGAGACATCCTACATCGCAATCATCTTGAACGCGACTTGGTATCAATGTGCGGAACAGCGGCTTCGTGGTACCGCTCTACAAGGTATGGCAAGACAAGCAAGTGACGATCATCTTCAGCTCGCGCCACGAGCCACTCGTCAATCGCGTCTACGTATGCCGGGAAGGCCCGGCCGACCTTCCATAGGGTGGCCACGATATTGTGCGTCGCACCAACTGCACTTTCGCTACCGCTAACCACTTGCCTGAACACAGCCTCTGCAGCCTCGTGATCGGCTTCGGTCCAATGGTGAGCTGCAAGTAGCGACCAGAATGAAAATGGTGACTCGGACTCGTGGGCCCGTAGACCTACCACAAGCCCCATAACCTGATCCGGACGCAAGCGGCCTACGCTCTCAAAAGCACGAATGAAGTACACCTCTCGGAATGTCCGACCCCGAATCATGGGATCCGTACCGGATTGCAGATATGCAATGGTCCGCTTTGCGAACTCGTCGCTTAGGCTTTGGGCACACTCGTCGCTTAGGTACGGCGCCATAGTCTCTGCAATTGCGAGCGCAGTCTGGTGAACATCGTCTACGGTTCGGCCAATGTCATCAAGAGCCCGAAGCTCAAGCACCATCGCGTCCCAGTCCAATACATTGGCGACTCTGTCACCGTACGAGTCCAGGAGTCTCTTCACGGCCTCACTTTTCCTGCTCCGTACGAGCTCGAGCACGGCAATGCGGACGCCAGTATCTGGAAGGTCCGAATCGATGAACGCTGCCAGCCCTGCCCCAAACTGACTACGAAGATCACGGACAACATTGCCACTCCCCGTAAGGTAAGCAAGAATCAGGGACTTGTTGAACTCGAGCAACGCTTCCTGCAGGAGACTGCTACTCCTAAACGAGCCGTCTCTCTTGACGGCGCGCTCAAAATGCTCTCTTGACAGGAGACCGGAGAATATCCTGGCGGATTCATCGATGGCGGGATGCGAGTGCCACGCGCTCACTTCCAGCATCTGCTGGTGGCCGTCGAAGAGTTGGCTGGAAAACGGGTCCTCAAACTCAAGGAGATCAAAGCGCACCTGTCGCTCCAGCCAGCGCTTGACGTGAGGAACACCATCGCTTTGACCTAGGTGGGACACGGCAGCCTCTGCTCGTCCATAAGAGAGTTGAGCTTCCCGCGTTTCGCCTAGCTCGAGGCGGAGCGCACCGACAAGCCTGTAAAAGACTGCGCGCCGCTCGTCGCCCTCCGCGGTGACGAGCGACTCCAAGGGTCGAAGGCGCTCAAGGGCCGTTCGCGACTCTCCCTCAGCGGCAAGAACAACGGCATTCTCTAGAGCAATGTCCAGCGGAACGTCTGAGTTGCCCTCACGTGCTTCAGAGATCAAGACCTCATAGTTGGTCATCATGTCGTTGTGCTCTTGAATACTGCGGTATTGAGACGTCGCCCTCTCCAACCGCTCTGACCAGGGAGTCAAGAGTGGAAATCCCAAGCCCTCAGTTACGACTTTGAGATTGCCCTCATGCAGATTCACGGGCTCGTCAAATACATCTCGCCAGCCAGGGGCCAAGAGAGTCATGGACGCATTGTCCTGCAAGAACAGTTCCCTAACCTGCTCCGTCACCTTGTTCGGCACACCCTCTATGGCCTCAAGGACGATCTTGGCCTGTGGACTCGCGCCAACACGAAAACGCGCACTCTGGAGCGAGCGGATCAAAAACTCTTCGCTCTCGGACCGAGCGTCCGTATCGATTACGCCCATGCGGCGAAGAACATCAACGAACTCTGGTTCAGTCGCTGCCAGATACAACTCGTGACATAGACTGTCACTTGTGTCCAGGCGCTCGAGGATTGCCTCCTTGTCGGAGCTTGGTAAGCCGCTTCGCAGCGCGAAGTCTTGTACCACTTCCCTGACGATCCTGCGATAGCCCATCTCGCTGAGCACGCCCCGAACCTGGTCAAGCACTGCCAGACCGCCAGCTGTGAGACCGATTGCACTTTCGATCATGGAGCCTAGGCCTCCAAACCCCAGCCACACGGCATCGTGTCCGCACTCTCCATGGAAACGTCATGGCATCGATTGCCTAGCGGCAATGCGAGAGGCCAACTTTGACCCACCCGGCAACGGAACAACCGAGTGGCGGCCGGGGTGCCGTCCGCCCTAGGCCCTTGACCATAAGACCACGCTGCTTGTAGTGGGCCCGAGAACTGAGGCCCGAGAGAACTACAACCAGGGCGCACTGGCGATATCCCCGGTCCCTCCACTTGCGGGCACTCGTCTGTAAACTGATGTCAAATTGCTGTCAAGCCCAAATGAAAGAGGGCGCACCCTCAATCGGTGCGCCTCTCATTCTGCGTCAAGGACGCTATTCCTGTGGTGGAGCTGAGGGGATTCGAACCCCTGACCTTCTGAATGCCATTCAGACGCGCTCCCAACTGCGCCACAGCCCCATGGGATCGATTGTGGCCCGCCGCGGCGGGCAAGAAGAAGGATAGTCGGCCGGCCGGCAGGGTGTCAAGGACGCGCGTGAGGCGCGCGTCCCGCCACGACTCGTCGGCCTACTTGGCCTTCTTCGTGCTGCTCTTCTTGGCGGCCGGCTTCTTCGCAGGCTTCGTCTCCGCGGGAGCGTCGGCTTCCGCCTTCGCCTACACCTTCGCGCCGCCGTTCTTCTCGGCCTCACGTGCCGCACGCGCGCTGGCACGGTCCAGCTCCTGGCGGGCGGTGTCGGTGCGCAGACGCGCCTTCTTGCCGCGGAGTTCGCGCAGGTAGTAGAGCTTGGCGCGCCGCGTGCGGCCGCGCCGCACCACCACGATCTTGTCGATCAGCGGTGAGTGCACCGGGAAGACGCGCTCGACGCCCTCGCCGAACGACACCTTGCGAACGGTCACGCTGGAGCGGGCGCCCTTGCCGTTCTTCTTGGCGATGACGACGCCTTCGAAGGCCTGGACGCGGCTACGGTTGCCCTCGACCACCTTGTAATCCACACGGATCGTGTCGCCGGTGTCGAACTCGGGCACGTCGTCGCGCATGAAGGGCTGCTCGATCGAGCGCAGGATGGCGCCTTTGTTGTACTTCATCGTCGTCTCCCGCAGGGTTGGGGTCTCGTCCTAGGATCGCTCGGGTTGCCAACCGCTGTCTGCCTCCGCTTGCGCGGATGGGCGGCCCACGAGCGCACAGCCTGACAATCTTAGCCCAACCGCGGCCTGCTGCGCAAGCAGTAGCAGCAGTAACAGTACTGCGGGGTGGCGCTCGGCCCTCCCTTGCCGCGCGGCACGATCCCGGGCCGCGATACAGGCCAGGACCGGGGCGGTGTGGCCGCTAGCCCTCCGCCCGACCGCCCCCCGCTTCCCGCACCCGCGCCATCGCCTCCGCCCGGTCCGCCACCTGCAGCTTGCTGAAGATGTTGGAGACGTGGTTGCGCACGGTCTTCGGGCGGATGTCGAGCGTCCGCGCGATGCGGGCGTTCGCCTGGCCCTGGGCGATCAACGCCAGCACTTCGCGCTCGCGCTCGGTCAGGTCGGGGAAGGCGTCCACGGGGAAGTCGGGGCGGGGCTCGGCGAAGAAGCGCATCAGCCGGGTTGCGACGGCCGCGCTGAAGAGCGCCTCGCCGCTTGCGACCGCCAGGATGGCACGCTGCAGCTCCTCGCGGTCGGCGCCCTTGAGGACGTAACCGCGCGCCCCGGCGCGCATCGCCAGGAACACGCTCTCGTCATCGTCGAACATGGTGACCATGATGACGCCCACGTGGGGCGAGTCGCGCAGGATGCGGCGGGTCGCCTCGATCCCGTTCAGGTCGGGCATCTGCACGTCCATAAGCACGACGTCGGGTTGCAGTTCCCGCACCAACGTCACCGCCTCGCCGCCGCTCGCGGCCTCGCCCACCACGGTGCAGTCCGCGATCGAGCCGACGAGCAGACGCAGGCCCGTCAGGAAGAGCCTGTGGTCGTCGGCGAGGAGCACGCGTACCGGGTCGCTCACGGGTCGTGGCTTCCCGCGGCTCCGCCGGCCGGCCCCTGCAACGGCAGGCGCGCCGTGACGCGCGTACCGGAGGGAGCGACCGGCGCGACCACGGGGTGAGCACATCCGACACAGCCCCGGGCGACACGATCCAACTGACGGTCGACAACGCGCCGAGAATCGCCGAGATCAGTAGCAGCTGTACGGTGAGGTTGTCGCGGCGCAGCCGGAACAGGAACAGGGCCAACAGCAGGGAGAACGATCCGGTCGCGGCTTCGAAGGGCGTGTCCGTGACCATCACGTGCCACGTCGCGCGGGCGATCCCGGCGATGGTCCACCCCACGATGGGAACCTGCACCACGACGGGGTTGCCGTCGCGCAGCACGGTGTAGGCGATCGTCGACCCCCGTTGGTAGCCGGGCGGCCTCAGCGACCTGCCGATGCCGGTCGCCTGCGCCATGGCCTCGAACGTGACGCCCGCGGCGTCGACGACCTGATCGCCGCTGCGCAGCCCGTCCGGCCGCTCCAGACCCTGCATGGCAGGGCGCACGTAGATGGGGTTGTCCGATTGGAAGTCGGTCGTCGCCTCCCAGCCGTCGGTCGGTAGGGTGAACCGTAGCGCCCGCTGCCCGACGCCCAGCACCACCAGCACCAGCAGAAGCCACACCACGGTACGAGGTCGCCAGCCGCGGGCCAGGCCCGGCCGTTCCGATGGGTCCGGCGGGACACCGCCCGCGACCCCTCCAACCGACGATGGGAACGCCTCGGACATGATGCTCCTCGATCCGGTACGGCACACCCGCGCGCAGGCGCTAGGTCGGCAACGATGCTCGGTGTGAGATCGACTCTACTCCGCCGCTGGACGCCCCACAACGCGGGGCGCACGCGCGGGCACCTGGTATCGGCCGGCGTGGGGCCTCCACGCACGCGCGCTCGGCCCCACTGCGGTCGGGTCGTTGGCGGAGCCGGTCGCCAGCACGTCTACTCCGGCCCCGCCGAAGCTCACAACGCCGTGAAGGTCTGGATCATCCCCTTCATGAGGTGCGGCTCGCCCGTCTCGGCGTCAGGCATGAAGCACACCGCGACGTAGGTCCCGGGCTCGAGATCCATGGCGACGTAGTAGGACTGATCGGGGGTGATGGCATCGACCTCCTGCGTCAGCGCGTCGGCCGGCGGCGGCCCGGACGGGCCTGTCGGACCCATCGACTCGAACCAGGACAGCAGGTCGTCCTGCGTCTTGCCGGAATGGAGCTTGAACAGCGCCGCGATGTGCACTTGCGCTCCGGTGTTCTCCACGTGCCACAGCTGCGGGCCGGCGGAGATCGTGTCCGGGAAGTCGAACTCGAAGTCCGCCAGATGGAGCTCCAGGTCGGCCTTCGGAGCCGTGGCGGCGGGGCCGTCGCTGACCGTCACGGCCAGGTAGTGCGGGACGGGCGCGTCCGCATCGGCCTCGCTGCCGGTGATCACGTACCTGCCGGGCTCGAGGTCGACGTAGATGCGCTGCGTCTGTCCGGACGCCATGATGCCACCCCCCACGGCCGCGTACTCCTTGACGAAGGCAGCGACGACCTTGCCCACATCCGGCCCCTGGAACGCGCCCATCAACTTCTCGTAGGCCGGCTGGAAGTCGGCGAGCATCCTGCCGTCGGGCAGTCGGAACACTGCGAGCTCCTGATCGGGACCGAGGTGGTTCACCAGGTCCACCGCCTGGAAACCCGTACCGGCGATGGCCGTGTCGCCCGTCACCCCGTCGGCACCGATCGTCCATGTGATCGCACCGGCCGCGAGCGCCGTCGCGGCAAGCGGCGCGGCGACCAGCGTCGCTACCGCCAGCACCTTGCGGACCCACCTTCTCCGTGTCGTCATGCTCTCTCCTTCCTTCCCAGGCAACCGCCCCACGACCGGCACGGACCGTCCCTCTCAACCCGTCGCGGCGTCGGCATGAGCGAGCATGGGCGTCCCGGTGTCCCGATGTCATGGGACCGCAAAGAAGCGCGACGGGACGGGCGGGACGCACCGGGCCCTTCGCTCGCTGTCACGACCCCGTGTTGCGACCCCGTGATAGGGCCCCGTTCGATCGCGCGACCGAGCCTTCCAGACGCGCCGTCAGGCAGCAGACCGACCGGGTGCGCCGAACCTGGACCAAAATTGTAAGAGTTCCCACCTTTCTCTTCGGCCGCCCGGCCCTATCCTCCGAGTTACGTACGAACTACAACCGGATAGCGGGCAGGGAGGGATCGCAATGCATAGGCTGATGGTCCGACACCTGGCGATGGTCACGACGCTTGCGCTCGCACTCGTCCTGACGAGTTGCTCGAGCACCGGCAGCTCGACGACTTCCTCCTCCATCGACCTGCAGGGTCTATGGAGGGTGACGCCCAGCGCCGGAAGCGGCTACGGCGCAGGAGGCACGACCACGGTCGAGTTCGGTGCCAAGGCCAGCGGGTTGGCCACCTTCCTGAGCCAGTCCTCGGCCAACGGCATCACCAGCTGCGAGAAGCAGGTGTACGCCGCGCTCAGCTCGAACGTGGTCCTCCTGGACGGCACCTACTACCAGGCGACCGCCCCAAGCACCGACCAGATCGTGCTGGACGACGGCACGGCCACCGTCACCCTCGACCGCGTCACGGGCACGCCGCCGGTCGCGCCGTGCGCCGCTGGCACGGCCACGCTGGTCGCGACCCTGCCCCATGCCGTCAACTACTGGAGCGGGCTCAACGCCGTCGGCACCAAGCTGTACTACAACGTCGACGACAGCTCGGACTCGATCATCGCCTACGACACCAGCACCGACTCCCTCGGAAGTGCGCGCACCTATACGACGTCCGTCAGCGGAGGCACCCACCGCTTCGTCGTGGCGTCCCGCACGGACAGTCTCTTCTACGGCCAGTGCGCCTGCGGCGGCTCCAACACGCTCGACTACTTCAACCTCTCCACGAACTCCTCGGTTGCCCACATCGACACCAACGCCGACCTGGGCGTGGCGATCAGCATCCGCTACGGCTACTACACCGGCTCCAGCGTGGTCATCGGCGGGCACTTGTGGAGCGACTCCAGCAAGAATCAACTCCTCACGCTCGATCAGGACACGCTGGCCCTGGTCTCGCAGCGCCAGGTCCTGCCGCAGGCGACCATCACGGACATCACCCCGCGCGGCTCCGACCTGCTCGCCCTCGTCAACGACACGGTCGTGGTCGTCGGCAGCTCCGGGAACGCCACGGCAACGTACACGCTGGCCGGTGCGGCCCCCGATCTGATCGGCATCGCCGCCGTCGGCACCACCGTCTACGCCATCGGCAACACGGCGGCCGGCGACGGGGTGCTCTACCGGCTGACGCTGCCCTAGGCTCAGAGCGCGGCGCGGTGGCCGGCCACACACCGGCCCCGCGCCTCGACGGACGGGTCGCCGGCCCGCGCCCCTCGCATGAGCCGCACCGGCGGCGCCGGGCGCCGACGACGTGGGAGAGCGCCCCCTGGGAATGTCGTCCAGGGGGCGCTCGCCCGGTCCCATGCGCGCTCGCACCCGCGAGGCGCGCGTTCAAGCACCGTTCGCGACGGCGCGTCCGCTCACATGCGCGGGTCCTCGTCGTCCCGCCCCCCGGAGCCGGGGGCTTCCTCGTCGGCCGGCTCGAGCGCGGCGGGACCGTCGGCGGCACGGCCCTCGGTGGCGGGGACGCCGTCGGCGGGTCCCTCGCGTCCTTCGGCGTCCGTCGCCTTGTCGTCGGGACCGGACGCCCCCGGAGTGCCGACCTGACCTGTCGACCCTGCCACGACCCGATGCCCGTTGCCTTCATGCCGGTAGAGCAGGTACACGCCCACGCCCACCAGCGCCAGCGGCAGCAGCCAGTTGCCGCCCACCGAAAGGCCGAGGATCGCCAGCACCACGAACGCCACGGCCGGGTAGACGGCCCAGCGCTTGGGGTCGTCCGGCAGCCGGGTGAGCAGCAGGAAGATCGCCACCAGCCCGAGGAACAGCACCGAGCCCGACTCGTAGCGCGGCGCCAGCTCGCCGAGCGCCGCCACCACGGCCAGCGACAGCAGCGTGCCGGCCGGGATGATCGCCCACCAGCGCTCGCGGTCGACGTGGTACAGCGCACCGAACCCCGCGCCGATGAGCCCCAGGAAGAAGAACCCCGACAGCGCCCCGGATACGGCCGCGGCCGCCGCCAGGCCGAACAGCACGAAGGCGCCGATCAGCGAGCCGGTGCGGTGCTTACGCTGGTAGTGCCGCAGCGCCAGCCCTCCCAGGAACGCGAACAGCAGCGCGCCGACCAGGTGGCTCGTGCCCTGGAAGAAGCCGAAGTTGGAGAGCAGTGCGAGCCCTCCCAGGATGACCAGGATCACCCCGATCACGAAGTCGCGGTCCTTGCCGGTCGATGCTTCCATCACGATGGTCCTCCGACCCCGATGCTAGCCGCGGGCCCGTGCCGCGGCATCGGCGGAAAGGTGGGGGCTCCGCTCCTTCGAAAGGCGGAGGCCGCGCGATGGCCCCGGCGGTAAGCTGGCGACACCCCAGGGAGCTGCCCGTGACCGAACCGGCCAACGCCGATGCACCCGCGCCCGCCCCCATCCGCGTGCTGCTGGTCGACGACCACACCGTCGTGCGCCAAGGGCTGCGGATGGTGCTCTCGCTCGAGCCCGACCTGGAGGTCGTGGGCGAAGCCGCCAACGGCCGCGAGGCGCTCGAGCGCGTGGCGGAGCTCCGCCCGCAGGTCGTGCTGATGGACCTGCTGATGCCGGTGATGAACGGCGTCGAAGCCACCCGCGCCATCAAGGCCGAGCACCCCGAGGTCGAGGTCGTCGCCCTCACCAGCGTGCTGGAGGACCGGCTCGTCATCGACGCCGTAGAGGCGGGCGCCGCTGCCTACCTGCTCAAGGAGACCGGCCCGGAGGCGCTCTTCGAGGCCGTGCGCGCCGCCTCGCGCGGTGAGGTGCGCTTCGACCCCAAGGTCCAGAAGCGCCTGGTGCGCGAGGTCCGGACCCCCGAGATGCGCGAGGTACTCACCCCGCGCGAGACCGAGACGCTGCGCCTGGTCGCCAAGGGCCTCACCAACCGCGACATCGCCGGCCACCTCGGGGTCTCCGAGGTCACCGTGAAGACCCACGTCTCCAGCGTGCTCTCGAAGCTCGACCTGCAGAGCCGCACCCAGGCCGCCCTCTTCGCCCTCAAGGAGGGCCTGGCCGGGCTCGAGTAGCGGCACCGTGACCGGCCCCATGAGCGACCCCGAGCGCAGCCCCCCGACGGACCCCGACGGCAACGGCTTCACGCCCGTCGACAGCGTGCCGATCGTCCACCGGCTGCAGACCCGCCTCGCGCTGCTCATCCTGGTGGTGGTGGGCGTGCTGGCGGGCGCCACCGCCATCCAGCTCACCCGCGCTTTCGAGCAGGCGCGGGTCGGGGTGGTGCAGCTGAGCCAGCCGGCCGCAGGCGCGCCGACGGGAAGTGCAACGGGAACCGCAAGCCATGGCACCGCCGGCGTGCCCGGGGGGTCGACCGGCACCGTGCCCGCCGGCACCGCATCCGCCGGCACCGAGTCCGCCGGCACGGAAGCGGCGGGCACGGAAGCGGCGGGCACGGAAGCCCCGGGCCAGGAGGCGACCTCCCACCCCTTCGACCTCCGCGCCATCGTGCGCTCGACGCTCATCAACCTCTTCGCCATCTTCCTGTTCACGCTGATCGGCGCCACCCTGTTCAGCCGCCGCCTGCTCACCGAGCCCATCAACGAGCTGGTGCGCGCGACCCGCGAGCTTGCCGCCGGCAAGCGCGGCGTCACCCTGCCGGTCACCTCGCGGAGCGAGCTGGGCCTGCTCGCCGAGGCGTTCAACCACATGTCCACCGAGCTGGCCGAGGCGCTCGACCTGTTGGAGCGGCGCGTGCGCGAGCGCACAGCCGATCTCAGCGCGATGCTCGAGCTCTCCAACAGTACCGCCCTCACCCTGGAGCTCGGCCCGCTGCTCGCCCAGATCCTCGAGCGCCTCGAGGCCGCCGTGGGCTACGGCGGCGCCACGGTCTACGAGCCGGTGCCGGGCGGCGAGGCGCGGCGCGTCGCCGGTCGCGGCGCCGAGCCCGCCGCCGACGCCGCCCTGCTGGCGAGGGCGCTCACCGCCCGCGAGCCGCTGGAGGGGGGAACGCCGGGCGCGCCCGTGCTCGCCGTGCCGCTGGTGGTGCGCGACGTGGTGGTCGGCGTGCTGCTGCTGACGCGCGGCGCCGCCCCCAAGGGCCGCCCGGACGAACCCGCGAACCAGACCGCAGCGCAGACGACGCCCAACGGCGCGACGCCCGACAGCGCCGAACGGCGCCGGCTCATCGTCGCCTTCGCCAACCAGATCGGCGTGGCGCTCGAGAACGCCCGCCTCTACCAGCGCGTGCAGGAGCGCGCCGCGCTCGAGGAGCGCCAGCACCTCGCGCGCGAGCTGCACGACTCGGTCAGCCAGGCGCTCTACGCCATCCTGCTGGGCACGCACACCGCCCAGCGGAAGCTCGACAGCTCGCCCGACGACGCCCGGCAGGCGCTCGACTACGTCGAGAATCTCGCGCAGGCGGGCATCAAGGAGATGCGGGCGCTGATCTTCGTGCTGCGCCCCGAGTCGCTCGAGAACGAGGGCCTCACCGGCGTGCTGCGCAAGCAGCTCGACGTGCTGGAGTCGCGCCACGGCATCGACGCCACCCTCGACGCGCCGGCCGAGCCCGCGGCCCCCTTCGCCACCAAGCAGGCGCTCTACCGCATCGCCCAGGAGGCGCTCCACAACGTCGTCAAGCACGCCCGCGCCGGCAGCGTGCGGGTCGCGCTGTCGTTCGGCGACGGCCGCGTGCGGCTCACCGTGGCCGACGACGGGGTCGGCTTCGACCCGCGGAGTTCCGGGCACGTCACGGGCCCCGGCCCGGCACCCGGCGCGGCTCACGGCCCGGGGACCGGCGCGGCGCCCAGCGCGGGGACCGGCGGAGAGCCCGGCACCGCCTCGCCCAGCACCACCTCGCCCAGCACCACCTCGCCCAGCACCACCTCCGCCGGCATCGACCACCTGGGGTTGCGCTCGATGCGGGAGCGCGCTCGGCAGATCCTCGGTACCCTGACGGTCACCAGCCGTGACGGGGAGGGCACGACGGTCACGGTCGACGCGCCCTGCGACGCCCCGCCCGGCGGAGGCGGCGGCACCCTCGCCGCGTCCGCCGCCAGCGCCACGGCCAGCGCCACGGCCGGCGCCACGGCCGGCGCCACGGCCGCTGTCCCCGACGCCGCCAGCGAGACCGACACCGACACCTCTGGCGCCGATGCGACGACCAGCGAGGAAGGCACCCCCGGCCATGGCCCGGCGTAACTCGTCGGCGACCGTCGGCGTCGTGCTCATCGCGGCCGGGGTGCTGGCCGTGGTGGTGCGCAACCCGGCGCTGGGGGCGTTGCCGGGCCTGCTGCGGCTGGTGCTGCTGTTCGCCGTCGGCGGCGTCGCCTGGTGGGCCACGCGCGGCCGCCTGCCGCCGGGCGCACGCATCGCCCTGTTCGGCGTGATCGGCGCGTTCGCCATCCCCAGCGCGGGACGGTTCGCCGGCGTGGCCGCGCTGGGCTACCCGGCGCTGGCGTTCGGGCTGGTCTACGTCGCCAGCCGCCGCCGCTGGTGGGCGCTGCTGCCCGCCGGCGTGCTGGGCTCGCTGGCGCTGGTGGCCGGTTCCGAGGCGCTCTTCCCCGGATGGAACCCGGCGCCGCTGCTGTTCCTGGGCTTCGCCGCCACCTTCACCGTCCTCTACCTGTTGCCGCGGGGGCAGGGCGGGCAGCGCTGGGCGCTGGCGCCGGCCCTGCTCTGGATCGTGCTCACGGTCCTGGTGAACGAGCCCTCGGGCAACGGCCCGCACTGGCTGCTGCCGGCGGTGCTCATCGGCGCGGGCGTGTTCCTGCTGTCGTGGTGGCGCGGGCGGCGCTGAGCGCCCACCCTGACGGGATTCCTCCATCGACTAGGCATCGGCCGGACTCGGCACCTGCCGAGGCTCCGGCACGTGCGGGATCGGTGCACGACCACGCACGGCAGTGGCCCGGCGCCTCCAGGCGCGCCTCCCTGGACACGCGAAGCATTGGCGCGTGCCTACCGGTGAAGAATCGTGATATGCGTCCCTGACGAAGATACTCGCCGTCGACCTGTGAGCGCGGACCTCCGAGGAACCGGCGATCGCTCCGAGGGAATCGGACCACCCCTCCTGGTCCCACCCCTCTTGGTCCCAACCCTACGGCCCTCACCCCTCCGGCCCTCACCGCCCCCGGCCCCCCCCACCGCCGGCGCGCCCGGCGCCGCGCCTACCCGGGCACGCCGCCGTCATCGGCCAGCAGCTCCTCCACCAGGTACGCCAGCCGCGTCTGGGCGTTGTCCTGCGAGCCGTAGATGCTGCGCGCCAGCTCGCCCTCGCGGTCGAACGCCAGCCAGTGCGGCGTGCCCTCGGCCCCCCAGCCTTCGGCCAGGCTGCCGTCGACGTCGAGCGCCACCGGGATCTCCAGGCGCGCGAAGCTCTCGGCGAAGTGCGTCAGGGTGGGCACCACCTCGTCCCGGGGGTAGGCGCGGCGCCCGAAGGCCGTGTGCACCATCACGAGCTGCAGCCGTTCGCCGTACTCGCTGCCCAGGCGCTTGAGGAACGGCACTCCGCGCGAGATGCAGCCGGGGCACTCCAGGTTGAAGAGCATGACCAGACCCGGCTTGCCCCACGCCTGCGGCGCCGGGACGGGCCCCCGCCACACGAAATCGTCGGGCCAAGCGAGACCGGCGGGAGGCACACCGTCGACGGACATGCCTCCAGGGTAGGCCGGGCGGCGTGCCCGGCCACGCTCGCGCGCGACGGGCGAGCCTCCCGCGAAACCACGCGAGCGCACCTCCGTCCGCACGCCACGCCCGTGCTCCACGCCCGCACTTTACGCAACGCCGGACCGCGCGGCGCCGGACGTATCCTCGAGCCGAAGCGCGCCGCCGGTGGGCGAAGTTCGACCGGCGGCGCCGTCAGCCCCGATCACCGCTCCAAAGAGGAGGAAGCCATGGACATCGCCATCCTCGGCACCGGCAACGTCGGCTCGACGCTGGGGCCCGCCTGGGCCCGCGCCGGCCACACCATCGTCTACGGCAGCCGCACCCCCGATGCGGCGAGCGTCCGCGAGCTGGTCGAGTGCTCCGGCGCCGGCGCCCGCGCGCTGCTGCCGGCCCAGGCGGCGGCGCAGGCCGACACGCTGCTCCTCGCCACGCCCTGGCGGGTGGCGCGCGACTACCTGATGGGTCTCGGCGACCTGAGCGGCAAGGTGCTGCTCGACGCCACCAACGCCCTCCAGGAGCGCCCGAAGGGTGCCGCCTCCTCCGCGGAGCTGCTGGCCCGCGCGCTGCCCGGCACCCACGTGGTGAAGGCCTTCAACTGCATCGGCACCGCCGGCATGGAGGACTCGCACTTCGCCGGCCACGCGGCCAGCCTGTTCCTCGCCGGCGACGACGTAGGCGCCAAGCAGCGCGCCGCCACCCTGGCGGCCGATCTCGGCTTCGAGCCCGTCGACTGCGGCGGGCTGGGCGCCGCCGAGCAGCTCGAGCACCTCGCCCGGCTGTGGGTGCACCTCGCGTACGGGCTCGAGCAGGGCCCCGACATCGCCTTCGCGCTGCTGCGGCGCTGAGCCCGCGGGCCGGCGGACGCCGCGCGGCGCCCCCCAAGGACGCCCGGACGCGGCGCCTCAGCGCGCCGACCCGCCACAACGCCTCCCTGCGCCGCCGCGCCCCACCACGCCGCCCGCGAGCCCCCGCCCCCCACGCGCACCACCAGGCGCACGGTCCGCGCTCGCGACCTCCTGCATAATGGACCCCTGACGTGGCGCCGGAGAGCCGCATGGAGGGGCCGACCGACCGATGGGTGACACCGCACCGCCGTCCGAACTGGACGCGCTGATCTCGATCCCGGACGACGAGCGTCGCTTGGAAGCGACGCTGGCCGCCGCCTGGGCGGCCGTGGACGGCGACGGCACACGCTTCCGTGCCCTCGCCCAGCAGGCGTCCGACCTGGCGGAGTTCCTGCACGACCGCAACGCGCGCCTCACCACCCGCGCCATGCTGGCCCACGCCTGCTTCCGCGACACCGAGTACGACCTGGCCCGTACCTACGCCCTGGAGGCGCTGCAGGCGGCGCACATCGACGCCGGCCACGACGCCAGGCACTGGGCCGAATCGCTGCAGGCCCTCCCCCGCCGCGCCCGCGAGGCGCTGGCCAGAGCCGTTACCGCCCTGGCGATCTCGACGTTCCGGATCGGCGACTTCCCGGCTTCCCTGCTCTACGCCAACCTCGAGGCGTACGTGTGGCACGTCCTGGGCGACACCATCGGCGAGGCGCTCGCCCGCCACGGCCTGGGCTGGGGCTACGACAAGGTCGGGCTCTTCCAGCAGGCGCTCGAGCACCACACCCACGCCCTGGCCGTGCTCGAGCCGATCGCGCCCGAGCTCACCGCCAGCCCCCTCAACGGCGTCGCCGAGACCTACCTCAACCTCGGGCACCTCGACCGCGCCATCGAGTACTCCGAACGCGCACTCGCGGTCGTGGGGGACGCTCCGGAGCGTCAGCGCGAGCGCTCCACGGCCCTGCGCTGCCTCGGCATGGCCATGCGGCTCAAGCACGACCACGTCGCCGCGGAACACTTCTTCCGGCGCGGCATCGAGGCCTCCGACGCGTACGGGAAGAGCCTCAACCTTCTCAGCCTGGGCGACATGTACCTGGAGCTGGGCCGGCCCGACGACGCCTTCGCGGTGTTCCATGGCTGCCTCGACGAGCTCGTGCCGGGCGCTCAGAAGCGTCCGCGCTGCCAGGCGCTCATCGGCGCCGGCGAGGCGGAGCTGGCGCGCCGCCGACCCCAGCAGGCGCTGCGCGCGCTCCGCGCCGCGCTCGCCACTGCCGAGGAGCTCGGCTCCGCGGTCGAGGCCTACCACGCCCACCACGGCCTCGCCCGCGCGTTGCGCGCGACCGGCGACGCCGAGGCGGCGCTCGACCACTACGAGGCCTACCACCGCTACCGCGAGCAGGTGCTGCGCGAGGCCTCGGACGTGCGGGCCGAGGTGCTGACGCTGCAGTTCGACGTCGAGCGCCTGCGCAAGGACCGGGAGATCGACCGCCTCACCAACGTCGAGCTGGCGCGCGCCTACCGCGAGCTGCGCGAGCTCAACGAGCGGCTCGAGCACCAGGCCGTCGAGCTCGAGCGGCTCAGCAACCTCGACGGGCTCACCGGGTTGCACAACCGGCGCGCGCTCGACGCCCGCCTCGAGACGGAGCTGGCGCGCTCGCGGCGCAACGGCACCCCGTTGTCGTTGATGATGCTCGACATCGACAACTTCAAGGAGGTCAACGACCGCTACTCGCACACCGTCGGCGACGAGGTGCTCAAGCACCTGGCGCACCTCCTTCGCTCGCATCTGCGCGACGTCGACCTGTGCGCGCGCTTCGGCGGTGAGGAGTTCGCGGTCGTGATGCCCGACACCTCGGCCGCCGGCGCCGCGGAGGTCGCGGAGAAGCTCCGCGGGGTGGTCGAGGCGGAGCGCTGGGACGGCCTGCACCACGGCATCCAGCTCACCGTCAGCCTGGGCGTGGCGAGCCTCCGCCCGCAGGAGGACGGCGGCATCCTGCTGGCGCGGGCCGACGCCATGCTGTACCGCGCCAAGCGCATGGGCAAGAACTGCGTCCAGGGCTGACGACGGCGACGGCGCGCGCGACCCGCGCTTGGTAGAGTGGCCGCCGGAGCGCGCCTCGGGGAACGCCCTGCCACGCGGCCCCGTGCCGTCCCGGCCGGGCACCGCCCCGGCCTCCGCGGGAAGGGGTCCTGTCATCGCACGAGCCGTCGTCCTCTCGGTGGTCCTGGGCGCCCTCGGCATCCTGGCGACGTTCTGGTGGCTCGGGGAGAGCGTCACCTCGGTCGCGGCGGTGCCGGTCTGGGCGCTCCTGGTGGGCGCCGTCCTGACCGGCGTGAACTACCTGTTCGGGGCGCTCCGCCTGACCCTCCTCACGCGCCTGACGCAACAACCGGTAGGCTTCGCGCGCGCGCTGCGCGCCTACGCGCTGGGCCTGTTGAGCGCCGCCGTCACCCCGGGCGGCAGCGGGCAGGCGCCGGCGGTGGTGCTGTCGCTCATCCGCGACGGGGTGCCGACCACGCGCGCGTGGTCGGTGAACGTCTACGTGTGGGTGCTCGACCTGTTCTTCCTGACCTGGTCCGTGCCCATCAGCCTGGTGGTCATGGCGCACTCCGCCGATCTGCTCGGGAGCATCCCGCCGGTACCCGTGGCGCTGCTCCTCGGCCTACTGTTCCTGTCGCTGAACTACCTCCTGGCCTTCCGGCTGCGCTGGGTGAAGGCGCTCGTCGGGCCGGTCATGCGCATCGCCTGGCTGAGGCGCTGGCGCGCCGGCGCGCTCGACTTCCTCGACCGGGTGGCGGCCGCGACCGGCCAGCTCTCGCGCCGCGGCCTGGGCCTGCAGGTGGTGCTGCACTCCCTGACGGCCGGACTCTACCTGGCGACGTTCGTGGCGTTCTACGTCATCGTGGCGGGCCTCGGCGGCAACCCACCGTTGTTGCCGACGCTGGCCGCGGTCCAGCTCCCCATGGTCGTGTCCTTCCTGTTCCCCACGCCCGGCGGCGCAGGCCTGCTGGAGATCGCCGCCGCCTCGCTCTTCGCTGCCGAGGGGAGCAACGGCCAGGTCGGCGCCGCGATCCTCGCGTGGCGCCTGCTCACCTACTACAGCCGCTATGCGATCGGTCCCGCCTTGGGCGGCACCGTGCTCCTGCGCTCCCGCAAGCGCGGCGGCGCCCCGGGACCGGACGGAGAGGGACGGGACGGGCAGGACGGACAGGCTGGACGCGATCCGTCCGAACCGCCCTCTCAGACGGCGGATCCCCACCCCCGCTGAACCTCCCTCAGCGCCGTCTCAGCCCTGCCTCACGCCGATCTCACCGCAATTGCACCGCCTTTGCACGCCGACGCCATCGCGCGTTCACACGTCCGGCACAAACTGCACCTGGATGCGGGCGGAGGGCCCGGTCCCGACCGATCACGGTCGAAGCCATCCTAAGGAACCCTCTCAGCACGCGCCCCGGCGTGTGCACCAAGGAGTCGTCATGAAGCGTGCCCTTCTCATCCCCCTCGGGATCATCGCCCTACTCGCCGTTGCCTTCGCCTCGGCAGCCCCCGCGACGTTCGTGTTCAACACCAGCAAGTTCGACTTCACCGACTACTCCCTGACCACGGGCTATATCGGCTTCAGCATGAACGGCGACCAGGTCCAGGTGAACCTGGCCAGCGGCGGCTCGATCAGCTCGCTGCCCAGCATCGCGCTGTGGGTGCCCGGCTCGACGACCAACGCCACGGGCGGCACGGTCTACCCGACGCTCGCCGACATCGCCGACATCAGCACCACCAGCAACGGCGGGCAGACGACCGGGTTCACCGTCACCCACGACTCCGCGCAGCTGAGCGACGTCGTCGCCTCGTACGTCCGGAACCTCGAGGCCCTGGGCTTCAAGGGCACGGAGGACGCCTCCCCCAGCTCCAACATCGCGGTCTACACGTTCGCCATGAACGGCATGCAGCTCCGCGCGGTGTTCCACCAGGTGGGATCCAACGTCACCGCCCATCTGACCGGCGGTTCCGCCGCCTGAGCAGCCGTGTCTCTCGTCGACCCCCAAGTCGACCCCCAAGTCGAGCCGTAGACCGGTTCGAGCCGTAGACGAAGCAAGCCTGGTCATGATCTCGTGCCGCACCTCCTGAAGGAGGTGCGGCACGACCATGGTTTCGGACGCGAAGGGTACGCCTGGCGCGATGGCACGTGTGGCACGTGTGGCACGGCCGCCGAAGCTGTGCCGGGAGCACGCCCGGGAGTTGGCAGGGGTGGTGCGGGAGCGACACATGCTGAAAGCGTGCGTGCACGCGCTGAAACCGTGCGTGCACGCGCTGGACGCGCGCGTGCACGTGCTGCGCTCGGGCTGCGCCTGGCACGAGCTACCCGAGGACCCGCCGTCGTGGCCGGTGGTCTGTCGAACCTTCCGGCGCTGGCCTGCAGAGGGCCTGTTCGCCCAGATGCACGACGAGCTACACGCGCTGTGGCGCAGCCACGAGCGCCGCAACGCGAGATGAACCAGGAGTCCCCGGCATGGCAGCGCAGCCAACGACCGGTTCGCGGAGAACATCCTCCTGGAGAACATTGCAACCAGACGAGAGTTGACGCGAATGGCCCGTGGCCCTAGTATTGAGTGGCACGTTCACCCTGTCTAGACCATCAAGATGAAGGTGGGACATGATGCACATGAGAATCATAAGGTGGGGGGCGGTCGTGGTGGCGGCGCTCGCGATGATGGTGTTCGCCCAGAGCGGGAGCCAGAACCCCGACATCTACAAGGGGAGCATCCAGGATCGGGTGGACGCCCTCGCCAAGATCCAGCCCGGCCTCGGCACCGTCATGATCGAGTACGGCAACCGCATGACCAACGCCTACTACGCCGCCAAGGGCGGTAACTGGGGTCTCGCCCAATACCAGATCAAGGAAGCCACAGAGATCCAGGAAACCGGCGAGATCACGCGGACCGCCAACGCGGCCCTGCTGAAGTCGGTCGAGAAGCAGTACATCCAGCCGCTCAACGACGCGGTCCTGGCGATGGACTGGCCGGCCTTCCAGCAGAAGTTCGACACCATGGTCACGCAGGGGTGCAACGCCTGCCATGCCGCAACAGGTCACCCCTACATCGAGTACAAGCTGCCTCCCCAACCGGCGGAGAGCTACCTCGACTTCGGTCTTCAGAGCAAGTCCAAGAAGTAGGGTCCGTCAGGTCGTTCGAGCGAGTTCCAGGGCCCGCTCTTCCTTGGGCTGGGTGTGTGAGGGTCATCTGGTGCCTCGAGGAGCCGTCGGCTTCCTCGATCCGTCGGGCCCCGATGACCCTCGCTCCCTCGCGTCGACG
>Ga0114931_10003830_pt1 | contig 18952 bp, 17 predicted proteins | sample 2SBtaG_FD_89579 | JGI IMG/M metagenome (GOLD analysis project Ga0114931, IMG submission 89579) | Deep subsurface microbial communities from Kolumbo volcano to uncover new lineages of life (NeLLi) - 2SBTROV14_V59a metaG | ecosystem: Environmental > Aquatic > Marine > Volcanic | place: Kolumbo...
CAGCAGAGCCGGGTTTTCCGGCCGCACAGCGGCCGGCGCATTGTGTTGGCGACCAACGTCGCCGAAACCTCCCTGACCGTACCGGGTATCCACTATGTGGTCGACACCGGTCTGGCGCGAGTCAGTCGTTATAACTACCGCACCAAGGTACAGCGCTTGCCGATAGAAGCGGTTTCCCAGGCGTCGGCAAACCAGCGAGCCGGCCGTTGCGGACGCGTGGCGGCGGGCGTCTGCATCCGCCTGTACAGCGAAGCTGATTTTCAGGCGCGTGACCTCTTCACCGATGCCGAAATTCAACGCACCAACTTGGCTGCAGTCATGCTGCAAATGGCCGCCTTGGGGCTGGGTGATATTGAAGCTTTCCCATTCATCGATGCACCCGATTCACGTTACGTCCGCGATGGCTATCGGCTGTTGCAGGAGTTGGGCGCGATTGATGCCCGACAGCAGCTGACGGCACTGGGACGCAAGATCGCGCGTCTGCCCATCGACCCGCGGCTGGCGCGCATGGTGCTGGCCGCCCACGATAACCAATCTCTGAGTGAAGTGCTGATCATAGTGGCGGCACTGGAGATAGCAGATCCCCGGGAACGCCCGCTGGACCAGGCCCAGGCAGCGGATGAAAAGCACACGCTGTTCAAAGATAGTCGCTCTGATTTCATCGCCTACCTCAAGCTGTGGCGCGCATTCGGCGAGCAGGCGCAGCATCTGTCACAGAACAAGCTACGGCAGTGGTGCCGGGCGCACTTCGTGTCCGTTTTGCGCATGCGCGAGTGGCGGGACATTCATCGCCAATTGCAGGCGCAGGTGCATGATATGGGGCTGGTGAGCAACACCGAGGCGGCGGATTACCGGTCTATCCACCTGGCCTTGCTCACTGGTTTACTGGGTAACGTGGCTTTTCAGGCCGAACCGGGTGAATACCTGGGTGCGCGCAATCTGAACTTTGCCCTGTTCCCGGGCTCCGGTCTTGGCAAGCACAAACCCAAGTGGTTGGTGGCGGCTGAGTTGGTCGAAACCGGGCGCCGCTATCTACGCACCGCTGCCGCCATTGAGCCCGCCTGGCTGGAATCAATCGCCGCCCACCTGGTAAAGCGTAGTTACGCCGAACCGCATTGGGAAAAGAAACGTGCCCAGGTTGTCGCCTCGGAACGCGTTACCTTGTACGGTTTGCCGCTGGTACAGGGGCGTAAAATTGATTTCGGGCGTATCGATCCCTCGGTATCGCGCCAGTTGTTTATTTGTCATGCACTGGTGCGAGGCGAGTTTCAATTAGAGGCGGCATTTGCCACGCACAATCAGGCGCTGTTGGCCGAGCTGGAGCAGCTGGAAGCCAAATCTCGGCGCCGCGATCTGCTGGTTGACGAATCCGAGCTGCGCACTTTTTTCGACGAACGCCTGCCGGCCTCGGTGGTCGATGGCAGCAGTTTCAGACGTTGGTGGAAACAGGCGGAAAAACGCCGGCCGCAGTTACTGCACCTGGATCGTCGCCGTGCCGTGCAGCATGATGCCGAGACTGTAACCGCCCAACAGTTTCCGGACTGCCTCGAAGTGCGTGGCCTGTCATTGCAGGCAAGCTATCATTTTTCTCCCGGTGATGAACAGGATGGTTTGTGTGTGCGTGTGCCTCTGGCAGTGCTCAACCAGTTGCACGAGGTGGATTTTGACTGGCTGGTGCCGGGCATGTTGCAGGAAAAGTGTGCCCTGCTGATCAAGTCCTTGCCTAAGCCGTTACGACGGCATTTTGTACCGGCGCCGGACTATGCGCGCGCCTGCCTGCAGGGTTCGCCCGTTGTTCGCGGCAGCCTGACTGACTTTCTAGCGGAGCAGTTGCAGCGTATCAGCGGCGTGGCTGTGCCGGCCGATGCCTGGCGCCGGGAATTGCTACCGGCCCACTTGTCGGTGTTGTATGCGCTCGTCGATGAACAAGGCGAGCTGCTGGACAAAGAGCGCGACCTCGACATCTTGAAAACGCGTTTCGGCGCCCAGGCGCGGAAGGATTTTTCCGGCACAAGCCGTGCCGACTGTGAGCGCCGGGATATCCAGGACTGGGATTTCGAAGCGCTACCCGAGAGTATCGAGCTCGATCGGGGTGGAGTGTGTCTGCGTGGCTACCCCGCCTTGTATGTTGCCGACGGGCGTATCGATGTGCGGGTTTTCGACCAGCCCTTGGTGGCGCAACAGGCGCACGCTGCGGCGTTGCTGGCGCTGTTCCGCAAACGCGCGGGCAAGTTGGTTAAGGAGATAAAGCGGGCGGTACCAGACTTCGATAAACAGGCATTGTGGTTCAGCGCCGTCGCTGCTGCCGATGTTCTGCAGTCGGATATCGAACAAGCAGTTCTGAGCGCAGCCTTTATACCGGAAGGCTGCACGGTGCGCGATGCGGCCACTTTTCAGCAGCGGTTGGAAGCCGGCCGGCCACGCCTACTCGAAATCGCCGTGGATATCGGTGGTCACAGCGCCCGGGCCTTGCAGGCCGGCTTCCAACTGCAGGGGCTATTGACGAAGACAACTGCGCCGCAATCCCTGGCGGCGGCCGGGGATATCAAACAACAGTTTGGAGCATTGATCTATCCGGGTTTTATCAGCGCGACGCCACGGCCCTGGCTGGCACAGTTGCCGCGTTATCTGCAAGCCGCCCAACAGCGGCTGGAGCAGCTATCCGGCAACCAGGCCCGGGACAGGCAGCATATGGCGGTGATCACACCATTGTGGCAGCGTTATGAGCAGGCCATTGCCCGCGGAGTCGAGAGTGGTGAGTTGGTCAGGTTCCGTTGGCTGATCGAGGAACTGCGGGTGTCATTGTTTGCCCAGTCGCTGGGTACTTCGGAAAAAGTTTCGCCACAGCGGCTGGAGCGTTTATGGCAGTCGATCGCTTAGGGATGCTCGCAATGACGGGCTTGGTTAGCCCTCAAAGCGTCGGAATACCAACGAAGCATTGGTGCCACCGAAGCCGAAACTATTTGACATGACGGTGCGCAACCCGGCGTTATCCTGGCGCTCACGCGGAATGGGGAAGCCTTCGGCGGCAGGGTCCAGCTGTTGGATGTTGGCCGAGGCACAAATAAAATCGTGGTTCAGCATCAGTAGCGAATAGACCGCTTCATGCACGCCGGCGGCGCCGAGTGAGTGCCCGGTCAGTGACTTGGTGGAGCTGACCGGGGGAATATGATCACTGAAAACTTCCTTGATGGCTTCCAGTTCGCGCATGTCACCTACTGGCGTACTGGTGCCGTGTGCGTTGATGTAATCGATGCCGCCGTCAACCGTCGATAGCGCCTGCTGCATGCAGCGCACCGCGCCTTCACCGGAAGGTTGCACCATGTCGTAACCATCCGAGGTGGCGCCGTAGCCGACCAGCTCGGCATAGATTTTGGCGCCACGCGCCTGGGCGTGTTCCAGTTCCTCGACGATCAGCATGCCGCCGCCGCCGGCGATGACAAAGCCGTCGCGGGTGACATCGTAAGCGCGCGAAGCGGTGGTGGGTGTGTCGTTGTATTTGGAGGACAGCGCACCCATGGCGTCGAACAACAAGGTCAGACTCCAGTGGAGTTCCTCGCCGCCACCGGCAAACACCATGTCCTGCTTGCCCATCTGGACTAGTTCGCAGGCGTTACCGATGCAGTGCGCACTGGTTGAACAGGCCGAGCTGATGGAGTAGTTCACGCCTTTGATTTTAAAGGCGGTAGCCAGGCAGGCGGAGTTGGAGCTGCCCATGGTCCGCGGCACCATGAAAGGTCCAACTTTCTTCGCGCCCTTCTCGCGCAGCAAATCGACTGCCAGGGTGACGTTTTGTGTGGATGTGCCGCCGGAGCCGGCGATCAGCCCGGTGCGCGGGTTAGAGATCTGCGCTTCGTCCAGGCCGGCATCCGCGATCGCTTCCTTCATCGCAATATAGTTATAGGCCGCGCTGTCGCCCATGAAACGGCGCAGCTTGCGGTCGATCAGCTTGTCGAGTTCCAGGTCGACTGCGCCATGCACGTGGCTGCGAAAACCCAATTCTGCGTATTCCGGTGCAAACACGATGCCGGATTTTCCTTGCTGCAGGGATTCCAGAACCTGCTGCTGGTTGGTGCCGATACTGGAGGTTATACCTAGTCCTGTTACTACTACGCGCCGCATAACTATTCAGTCCTAAAATTCTTCAGTTGAGGTAAACAAACCCACCCGCAGGCTTTTGGCATGGTATATTTCTTCACCGTCGGCTTTCATGACGGCGTCGCCAATACCCATGTGCAGTTTGCGCTGGATAACCCGCTTGAGGTCGATCTGGTAGGTTACCAGTCTAGTGTCGGGCGTCACCTGCCCGCTGAATTTGACCTAGCCGGCACCCAGCGCGCGGCCGCGGCCGGGGCCACCCAGCCAGCCGAGGTGGAAGCCGATTAATTGCCACATGGCGTCCAGGCCCAGACAGCCGGGCATGACCGGGTCGGATTCAAAATGACAGCCAAAGAACCAGAGATCCGGCTTTATATCCAGCTCGGCCACAATCTGTCCCTTGCCGTGCGTGCCGCTGGTTTCGCTAATGTGCACAATGCGGTCGAACATCAGCATTGGAGGCAAGGGCAGGCGGGCATTGCCCGGCCCGAACAATTCACCGTGGCCGCACTTGAGGAGTTCTTCGTAGGAATACCGGTTTTGTGTCTGCCGCTGCAAAGCTGGTGCTGTGGTCATAGGTGGGGTGGCTATCCGGGTTGGCTGTTGATCAGAGGCGCGTATTCTAGCGGTTTAGCCCGCATTTTGCATAGCGTGGACGACCGTATGCGGCGGCTAGGCGCGTGAGTCAGTCAAAATACTGACTAATCGCGGAAATTCACGTACTGCAGCGGCAGGTCGACGGGCGCCTCCTTGAGTAAGGCGATAGCGCTCTGCAGGTCGTCCCGTTTTTTGCCCGAAACACGCACTTTGTCGCCTTGAATGCTGACCTGCACCTTCAGCTTGGCGTCCTTGACCTGTTTCACGATCTTACGCGCGATATCTTGGGAAATACCTTGCCTGACCGTGAGGTTCTGGCGCACTTGGTTATTGCCGCTTTCGATTTTTCCGGCTTCAAGCGAGCCGAGGTCTATGCCGCGTTTGGCCAGCCTCATGTGCAGAATATCCTTGACTTGACCGAGCTGGAACTCGCTATCGGCGACGACGGTCAAGACGTCGTCGCTGTGCTCTACTTTTGCGCAGGATCCTTTGAAATCATAGCGATTGCCGACCTCGCGGTTTGTCTGATCGACGGCATTGGTGATTTCTTGCAGATCGACTTCCGAGACAGTATCAAACGATGGCATGTTGGTTTTCCTTCAGCCCCGAGGGATTATAATGGTAACTCACTCCCGGTCGGTCGATCCACAATGGCTTTGAATGTGCTCCGCCTATTGCGACGTGCGCGATTTCTATCGACCCGACGGCGTATCGAGTGGTACCCGCCGTTCTGGCTGATGGGCGTGAAAGTGGTGGAACTGGACAAGGACTGGAGTAAAGTCCGTCTGCGGCTACCGTTGACGGCCTTTTCACGCAACCTGGGCGACACAATGTTCGGTGGGTATCAGGCGGCAATCGCCGACCCGATCGCCGCGATAGCCTGTAACAAGCAGTTCCCGGGATACAGCGTGTGGACGCGCAGCTTGTCGGTGGATTTTGAACTTCCCGGTGACTCCGATCTGGAGTTGCGTTTTGATTTCGATGCCGCCATCAGGACGCAGATCGAGTCGCAACTGAAAGTCAAAGGGCGCAGCACGCCGGAGTTCGAATACGGTTTGTATCGTGCGGACGGGCAGCGTTGTACCCGCATACACTGTCGGGTGGCTATTCGCCCACGTGATTATCTGAAATCTCGCTAGCTAGGAGCTTACGGGTGCCTGCAGCGGTGGGCTTTGTTCGTCTTCCAAAGCGGTTTCGAGCGCTTGGAGCAGGGCGGAGTACTGGTTGTTGCGCGACCGGTTCCAGGCGTGAAGCAAGGGTATGACAGCGCGGGCGAGGGGGGTTGCTTCAGTTTCCGGGCGTCGATCGCCGGTCAACGCCTGCAACGCCCGTTCTACCTCAGTCGCGCTGGCGACCAGCGGTGTGGTGCCGCTTTCGTGTTGCGTTGGCGGTGGTTGTACGGCTGTGGGTGGAGCGGCAGGCACGATGCTTTCCGGTATCTCGTACTGGACACGGTTGCTACCCGCTTCTTGCGCGAGCCGAAGTTTTTCTCTGGCCTCTTGCAAAAGGTCAGCGGCGTTGGCTTCGGCGTTTATGGCGGGGCTGACGACGGCAATGTTGGCATTCACTGGTATGGATTCGCCATCAACGTCAAAGCGATGAGCACGGATCACGTCCAGTAATTGTTCGGCCACCCGCCGGGCGCCGATGGAATTGGCCGACGGCAATAGCAGACCAAAGGTATCCAGGTTAATCCGCGCCACGTTGTCTTCGCGGCGGCGCCCTTCGCTGAGCAATTCCGCCATGTGTCGCAATACGGCCTCGGCAGTCTGTTTGCCGCGTCGCAGGAACATGACTTTGTATTTTTCGATCTGTACCAGCAGCAGCGACAACTCGGTGCGGTGCCTGAGGGCGTAGGACAAGCCCTCTTCGATGTGATTAACAATGTCACGTTCATTGGCCAAGCCGGTCAGAACGTCTACGCTGCTGTGCTGTTCCAACTGCTGTTTGTCAGCTTCGCTGCTCTGCAGCGCCTGCTGGGTCTGCTGTTTTTCCGCCTGGCTCTTGGCTCGGGCAAGCAGTTGTACCGACTCAAAGGGCTTGGTGATGAAATCGCTGGCACCGGCCGCCAAGGCGGTTTGTTTGCTGCCATCATCGTCTTCGGCGCCGGTAACAATAATGACGGGCAGGGCTTTGAACTCAGGTTTACTGGCTTCGCGGATGCGTTTTAACAGGCCGAGCCCATCGAGATGGGGCATCGACAGGTCCGACATGATCAGGTTGATGTGGGTATTAGCCTGCAGGCTCTCCCAGGCCTGCTCACCGTCGCCGGCTTCCAGGATGTCGAAGTCATTTTTCAGAATTTTACGCGCAGCGACGCGCATCAGCCGCGAATCGTCGACTACGAGTATGGTTGGTTTGCTGTCTATGGCTTCGGTCATTACTCCACCTCTGACCACCCGTCTATTAATGAGATTTCGGCCGTGGCTAGCGGATCTTTACCAAATTATCGGTCGATCAAGCTGTTAGCGGTTCTACAGCGAGCTGCGGCAGCGTCGCCTGCAGAGGCGGTGTCTGCGAATGCCCGGGTTCACGGGGGTGCCCGGTTTCTGTGACGCCAGGCGGTTGATAGCCGGCACGGCTTTAGCCAATACGAATCGAAATTAGAAATAAGTTTAATAGTTACAATGGGTTGTCTTATTATACGGCATAAAAAAAGGCCTGCATAAGCAGGCCTTTTTTGAGGTGCTTGCCAGTTAGCGACGTGCTCTCTTCTTAGCAGGACGTCTCTTGGCAGCCTTTTTCTTAGCGGCCTTTTTCTTGGCCGGCCGCCGCTTGGCTGCCTTCTTCTTACCAGCCTTTTTCTTAGCGGCCTTTTTCTTGGCCGGCCGCTTCTTGGCTGCCTTCTTCTTACCAGCCTTTTTCTTAGCGGCCTTTTTCTTGGCCGGTCGCCGCTTGGCTGCTTTCTTCTTACCAGCCTTTTTCTTAGCGGCCTTTTTCTTGGCCGGCCGCTTCTTGGCTGATTTCTTCTTACTGGCTTTCTTTTTGGTGGCTTTTTTCTTGGTAGCTTTTCTCTTTGCTACCTTCTTCTTCGTAGTAGCCCGCTTCTTCTTGGCTGCTACTTTCTTCTTCTTGGCTACAACCTTTTTCTTTTTGGCGGTAGCCTTGCGTTTAACGGTTTTCTTTCGTGCTGCCATGAGGATGACCTCCTTCAGGTACATGGTTCGCGTAACGTTACGGCGTTTACAAATAAAACTTTAATGAAAAAAGAACAAATTACAACACCTAGGTAATATTTAGCTCTATGATTAAGCTGTAACTTCAACTCGAATGATGTGACTCGCGAGCCCGTCTAAGCGAGTGTAAACGTGAAGAAAATCTTGATCGATATGCATTTGGTAAGTAAATAGTAGTGTTAAATGTGTTTTCGTGACAGCATGGGCGACTTGCCGAATGGGCTACAAGTAAACCAGACTTGGGCGACAGAGTATGAATTCGGTATGAAATATTTTTTTAAAAAACTTTAAAAAAAATTCTTAAATGGAGAAAAAATTTGTTATTGCGTTGTAAAAGTGCAACAAAAAGGTGAAGGTGGAACTCAAAATGAGTAACCAGATTACACAGTGGTACGACGACTTCAATGCGCGCTTGTGGCGTGACGATTTACGTAAACTTCGGTTTTGGCGTCGTGCCTCCATTGTTGTAGTCCGTCTTCTGGTGGTGTTAACGCGGCAATTGATCCGCGGTCAACTGAACCTCAGAGCGATGAGTCTGGTATACACCACCTTGTTGTCCATTGTGCCGTTGCTCGCGGTCAGTTTCTCTGTGCTGAAAGGGTTTGGTGTACACAACCAGGTAGAGCCACTGTTGTTGAATTTTCTTGCGCCACTGGGACCAAAAGGCGAGGAGTTGACGAACAGTATTATTGGCTTCGTGGAGAACGTCAGAGTAGGTGTTCTAGGCTCGCTCGGGCTACTATTTCTTTTGTATACTGTTGTTTCTCTTATACAAAAAGTAGAGTCTTCATTTAACTATGTATGGCAGGTCGAGCGCCTGCGAGGCTTGGCGCAACGTTTTTCGAACTATCTCAGCGTGATTCTGATTGGGCCTGTGTTGGTATTTTCGGCGCTGGGTTTGACGGCGACAGCGATGGACAACAGCCTGGTGCAACAGTTGATGAGCGTTGAGCCGTTCGGTTACCTGATCGTGTTGTTCGGCAAGCTGGTGCCTTACCTGCTCGTGATCGCAGCGTTTACATTCATCTATCTGTTTATTCCCAACACGCGAGTCAATATTGCCCCGGCATTGGTTGGCGGCCTGGTGGCCGGTGTGCTGTGGCAATCCAGCGGCTGGGCCTTTGCCGCTTTCATCGCCTCGTCGTCGAAATATGCGGCCATTTATTCCGGTTTCGCCATCCTGATCCTGTTGTTGATATGGCTTTACCTGAATTGGCTGATTTTGCTGTTAGGGGCGCAGGTGGCGTTTTACGTCCAGTATCCCCAATACATGACCCGCCAACCGGTGCAGTTGCGCCTGAGTAACCGGCTTCGCGAGCGCCTTGCGCTGCAGATCATGTTTATGGTGGCCGATCACCATATCCATCGGCGTGAACCCTGGACTTCGGAACAGCTGGTACATCATCTTGGGTTACCGATGCAGCCGGTACACCATGTATTGCAGTTGATGGTGGATAGCGGGTTTCTTGCCGAAACCAGCGATTTGCCCCCCGCCTACCTGCCCACGCGTGATGTGGAAAGCATCACGCTGGCCGAACTCTACGACGTGGTGCGTACCGCCGGTGAGAATCGTTTTCTGACACTCAAGTCGCTTCCGCATCAACGGCAGGTGGAGCAGGCGATGACGTCGATGCAACAAGCCGTCAAAACGGAGTTCGGTGAACGAACACTAAAAGCCTTGGTGGAAAATCATGACAGCGCGCCCAAGGGGCTGAAATAATCCGCCAGCTGCGCTATCGCGTGGCAAGATATGCAGAAGGCAAGGGTCGTTCGAAACCTTGGTTAAATGCAGTGGTCTGCCCGGCTGGCCTGATCGAAATCCAGGCAGGTAGGTGGCGGCTCATTTCCAGAAAAAACTGCGCGCGCGACACGCCGTCGCAAGCCAGTGGATGCGCCTTGCGCCATGACTGATAAAGCCAGATTTTCTGCTCGGCACGCTGCGCCACGGGCCGTGGGCCGAACTGTCGCAGTGCCTCGCCGCTGGGTGTCCAATTGCCATGACAGAGGCTGTCCTCGGTACGTTTTTTGGCGTAGTGCAGCGCGATATTGACTTCCGCCAGTGCGACAGAGGCAATGGCAGCGCGGTCGTGAGGAATATGGGCAATGACTTGGTCGTAGCCCGCAGTAGCCGTTGAGTTGAGCGTCTCAGGCGCTGGCTGAGACGCAGAGGCGTGACCTAGACATGCGAAAAGTGCCATAGCGATCAATGTGTTGTAGCTAAATCGGTGGTTCGCTGTCACTTGCGGGATGCCCCTATAGATTATGTGTGCAGCTTACGCTCAGCGGTGTGTCGAAACTGTGAACCGGTACACAAATTCGTCTCACAGCCGGTGCCTGGCGCGAGAAAAAGGCCAATCAGCCGTAACAGGCGTTATTGATAACGGTTACTTATGCGGGCGGGCGGTGTGCGGGCAGCTGGAGCGTTTCGGCCGGGTTAACTGGCCCGCGCGGCGCGTTTTCGTTCGTGTACCAGCAATAGTTTCTTGCGTAGCCGAATACTCCCCGGTGTGACTTCGACGAGCTCATCGTCGTCGATAAATTCCAGTGCCTGTTCCAGGGACATACGGATAGGTGGTGTCAGCAGGATATTCTCGTCGCTGCCGGCCGCGCGGACATTGGTCAGTTGCTTGGCTTTGAGTGGATTGACCACCAGGTCATTACTACGCGAATGAATGCCGATCACCATGCCTTCGTAGACGGCCTGGCCGGGGTCGATAAACAGCCGGCCGCGGTCCTGCAGGTTAAACAGCGCGTACGCCAGTGATTTGCCGGCGCCGTTGGCGATCAGGACGCCATTAATACGCTTGCCGAAATCACCTTTGCGGACCGGCGCATAGTGGTCGAACACGTTGTACAACAGGCCGCTGCCCTGGGTGGCGGTAAGGAACTCGGTGCGGAAACCGATCAGGCCGCGCGAGGGAATGCTGAAGTCCAGGCGTACACGGCCATTACCGTCCGGTACCATATTCTGCAAGTCGGCGCCGCGTTCGCCGAGTTTTTCCATCACCGCCCCCTGGTGTTGTTCTTCGACGTCGACGGTCAGTTGTTCGAAGGGTTCCTGCAGTTGGCCATCGATCTCACGGTAGATAACTTCCGGACGTGACACGCCCAGTTCATAGCCCTCGCGGCGCATATTTTCGATCAGAATCGAAAGATGCAGCTCACCGCGGCCGGACACCTTGAATTTATCCGGATCGTCTGTGTTTTCAACCCGCAGGGCGACGTTATGCACCAATTCACGGTCCAGGCGCTCACGGATCTGGCGTGAAGTAACAAATTTACCTTCACGCCCGGCGAACGGAGAGTTGTTGACCTGGAAAGTCATGCTCACCGTCGGTTCGTTGACACTCAACGATGGTAGCGTTTCGACCGCGGCCGGGTCGCACAAGGTATCGGAAATCCCCAATCCATCGATGCCCGTAAAGGCAATGATGTCGCCGGCCTGGGCCTCGCTGACTTCCACGCGTTCCAGACCCAGAAAACCGAATAGTTGCAGGATGCGGCCGTTGCGCCGGTGGCCGTCGCGGTCGACGACAGTAACCGTCGTATTACTGCTCACGCGACCACGACTGATGCGGCCAATACCGATGACGCCAACGTAGCTGTTATAGTCGAGCGAGCTGACCTGCATCTGGAAGCGGCCGTCGCTGTCTACGTTGGGCGCCGGGACCTTGGCGACGATCTTTTCGAACAGGGGAGTCATGTCGCCGTCCCGGGCGTCGGCATCGGTACTGGCGAAACCCTGCAGTCCCGATGCGTAAACGACCGGAAAGTCCAGTTGTTCGTCGCTGGCGCCGAGCCGGTCAAACAGATCAAACGTCTGATCCAGCACCCAGTCGGGGCGGGCGCCGGGGCGGTCGATTTTATTGATGATGACAATCGGGCACAGACCTTGCGCCAGGGCTTTCTGGGTAACGAACCGGGTCTGGGGCATCGGGCCTTCGACCGCGTCGACCAGTAGCAGTACCGAGTCCACCATCGACAGCACGCGTTCCACTTCACCGCCGAAATCGGCGTGCCCGGGCGTGTCGACGATATTGATCCGGTAGTCGCGCCATTTGATGGCGGTATTTTTCGACAGGATGGTGATACCGCGCTCGCGCTCCAGGTCGCTGGAGTCCATGACCCGTTCGGGCGCCGCACTGCGTTCGCCGAGGGTGCCGGACTGAGCTAACAACTGATCGACCAGGGTGGTTTTTCCATGGTCAACGTGGGCGATTATGGCAATATTGCGCAGACGTTCGATCACAACTAATTCCCGTGGGTAAAACAGCGGGAATTATACACGATTACGCATCACAAAGGGCAGAAAGCATGGTTTACCAGTCCTCGTTCCCGGTCGCCACGCACGGCCGTGGCACTTACGCAATACGGTCGGAAGCCGAACAACGGCTGACTGACAGTGGGATAAGCACCGGAATCGGCCTGATTTTCGTCCACCACACCAGTGCTTCGCTGATTCTGTGTGAAAATGCCGATCCTGAAGTGCGCGCTGATCTGGAACGCTTCATGGCCCGCCTGGTGCCGGACGGTGATGCACTTTTCAGGCACCTGGATGAAGGTCCGGACGATATGCCGGCCCATGTGCGCAGTATTCTGACGTCGAATTCTTTAAGTGTGCCGGTTAGCGGCGGCCGTTTCGACCTGGGCGTGTGGCAGGGGATTTACTTATGGGAGCATCGGCAAAGGGCACATCAACGCCGTATCACGCTCACAGTGTACGGTGATTAGCGGGCTGTTCCGTGTCCAGCTTCGGTACGTGTGGCGCATCACCGATGCAGCTATCGTTTTCGCTATCGTCCATGGGCTCGCTTTCGAGCCGCTCGGGGGGCTGTTCGCGATGTGCTTTCGCCGGGTCTTCAACCGCGATGTCGAGGACCGGTTGTTCGGTAAAATCCAGGCTGGGTGTGTTCACGGGGGTCTGACACAGCACCTGTGAACCGCTGGCCAGGTGTTCATAGACATCGCGGTAACTGTCGGTCATTTTCTGCACCAGCGCCGATGTTGTAAGGAAGTGCTCGCTGACCTGTTGGCGATAGTCGTTAAACTGTTGTTGCAGGTCGGCGATTTCGCGCTCCAGCGCCTGCACGCGTTGACGCTTGCCTGGAGCCAGGAAGCCAATACTCAGCCCAATGGCCGTACCACCGGCAAAAGCGGCGAAGCCGATAGCCCACACCCAGCCGAAATCAATACTACCGTCCATATTTGCTACTCCACTGTTGCCGGGGCCAGTATACCGGGGATAGTGAGGTGCTGAACAGCGACGCATGAAACGGACTTCACTGTCGCGTGTCATAGTCTATACTTTGACGAGCCAGTGTTGCAGGGCCTGTTTCCCCTGCCGGGGAGGCAGCAATATTGGTTATCGACCGATTGTCGGCGCAGCCGGGGATACGGCTGTACGGCATGGAAGAAACCGTTGTCTGATACTGACAGAAACCGAGCGCGGTTCGGTATCGGAACACCGACTAGGAGGTTGGCAATAACAATGAAATCGATCTATGTGGGCAATATCGCGTTCGACACCACATCCGACGAATTGCGCGAGTTATTTGCACGTCACGGTGATGTCCTTTCAGTCAAGTTAATCAACGACCGTTACACAGGGAAACCCCGGGGTTTCGCTTTCGTGGAAATGGATGACGAGAGTGCCGAGGAGGCGATCAGCGCGACCGACGGCGTGGAACTCGAAGGTCGCAGTCTCAAAGTAAACCTGGCTAAACCGCGTGGCGTCTGGCGGATGCGGCGACCGCGGCACTAGCCAATCACCTGGTTACGCGGCCGGCCCAAGCGGAATGCCCGAATGTTTTCGGTAGTTTCGTTAACCAGGCGCTGGCGCGCGCTACGGATCGCCCAGGCAACGTGCGGCGTAACAATCAAACTCGGCGACGGGTAGTTCAGTAATGGACTGTCCGCCGGTGGCGGTTCTTCACGGGCGACATCAAATCCGGCGCCGGCGATTTCTCCCCGCCGCAGCGCGTCCACCAGGGCCGCTTCATTGACAATACCACCGCGCGCCGTATTGATCAGGATGGCGCTGCGTTTCATGGCTTTCAGCTCCGGTGCACCGATCAGATTGCGGGTGGATGCCGCCAGCGGGCAGTGCAGACTGATGACATCGGATGTGGCGAGTATTGTCTGCAACGGTACCCGTCCTTCGACCGGTTGACCGTGCAGGCGTTGGCAGACGATGACCCGCATGCCGAAAGCCTGGGCGCATTGCGCCACCGCCTGACCGAGCACGCCATAACCGATAATGCCCAGCGTCTTGCCGGACAGTTCTTCAATGGGGGTGTCGAACAGGCAGAAGTACGGACTTTCGGACCAGTGGCCGGCGGCGACCTGGGCGCGGTAACGGTCCAGTTGGCGAACCAGGGATAGCAGCAGGGCAAAGACCGCTTCGGTGACTGAAGCCGTGGCATAGTTACGGGCGTTTGAAACCACGATGCCGGCTTCGGCGGCGGCTTGCAGATCGACATTGTTGGTGCCGGTGGCCGCTACACAGACCAGGCGCAATGCCGGTGCGGTACGAAGGTGTTCGCCGACCAGGCAGACTTTATTGGTGACCACCACCTCGGCCACCGAGAGGCGTTCGGCAACCTGCCCGGGATGCGTTTGGTCAAAAAATGTCCATGTTGGCAGACTGTCACGCAGTTCCGTCAGGTCGAGATCCTGCGGGTGCAGGCTGTCGAGGTCGAGAAATACGCCGCTAGTCACCCAGCAGACCGCGTTTTAATCCCTTGTCCGCGGGATGGGCGCCGATCCAGACTTGCAGCAGAGCTTTAAAAAAATCCTCGCCTTCGATGTGCCTGCGCCGCTTATCGTTGATTGTCACCGTGGTCCCCTTGCCGGGCACAAAATCCATGTAGACGTGGTCGCCTTTCTTCAGTGCCGGAAACAAGGTGTTGAATTGTTTCAAGCGGGCTGCCAGGCGCATCAACTGATCAGCCGATAGATTTGCCTCAAAGCCTTCGCTCCAGCCCTCGGCAATTTTGTCAGCGTCGACTTCCTTGTAAAGCATCATCATCTGCATGCTTTTGGGGCCGGTGCTCGCCAGCGCTTGTTCGGCGCTCGACGCTGACTGGCCCAGGTACAGGGCGCCGACGTAGATTTTGAAAAAAAATTTACTACGTATGCCGGCGCCGTTAAGGACCAGTGTTTGATTGGCCAAGGGGTAGCTGCCGGCGACCCGGATCCCGGCAATGTCGGTGTCGCTCCTGGCAGGCAAAGCCACGCAGATCAGGCTAAGATAAAGGCAACCACGAATAAGAACAGGCATGTGCAGGCGACCTCGGCAAAGGAGATGCTGCGAATACTAGCATGCACCCGGTACAGGATAACAGGAGACATGATAAGGCCAGAGTTACGATGTTGAGGGGGTTCGAAAAACACTCGGATGACCCGCTGCGCAACCGTATTCGCCAAGTTCGTTGGCAGGCCGAGTCTGCGTGTCTTGCCGATCGGCTGCAACAGGCGCGGCTTAACGCCCGTCATGAAATCCGTATTCAGGACGACGCTCGCCGGCTGGTAAGCGCAGCCCGGCAGCATGCCCGTCACCAGCCCGGTCTGGAAGCCTTCATGCAGGAGTACAATTTATCCTCGCGGGAAGGCGTCATACTCATGTGTCTGGCCGAGGCGCTGCTGCGTATTCCCGACGCCGATACCGCCGACCGCCTGATTCGCGATCGCTTGTCCAGGGGACATTGGGACGACCATCTGGGCAGCAGTGCTTCGCTACTGGTGAATGCGTCCAGTTGGGGCTTACTGTTAACCGGTCGCTTGCTGACGGTCGATGATGACGGTCCGGAGCAGGCACTTAAGCACCTGGTGGCGCGCGCCGGTGAGCCGCTGGTGCGGGCCGCCATGCACCAGGCCATGCAGTTGCTGGCGCAGCAGTTTGTTCTGGGCGAGGATATTCGCGCAGCGCTGAAACATTCCGCTGACAGCGGTGGCCAGTTGCGTTATTCCTATGACTGTCTGGGAGAAGCGGCGCACACGGCGGACGACGTTGAGCGCTACTTCCAGGCCTACCAAGCGGCTATCGAGCAACTCGCCGCACACTGTCGGGCCGGTGCCGGTATCTTTGAGCAGCCCGGGCTGTCGATCAAGCTGTCAGCGCTGCATCCGCGTTATGAGTATTCCCAGCGCGAACGGGTCTACAAGGAACTGCTGCCGCGCTTGCAGCGCCTGGTCGAGGCTGCCGTCGATGCCGGTATCAGCGTTACCCTGGACGCTGAGGAAGCGGACCGGCTGGAGCTGTTTCTGGACATCTTCGAACGACTCAGCAGTGGCTTCGCAGGTGGTAGCTGGCAGGGTTTGGGGCTGGCCGTGCAGGCCTACCAGAAAAGTGGCTGGCCGGTACTGCAATGGTTACAGAAGCTGGCGGCACGTGAACAACACCGCATCCCGGTGAGGCTGGTCAAGGGCGCCTACTGGGACAGTGAAATCAAGCATGCCCAGGAGCAAGGATTGGCGGCCTACCCGGTGTTTACCCGTAAAGCGGCGACCGACGTTTCTTACCTCGCCTGTGCCGGCTTCATGCTGCGGCACCCCGAGCAATTTTACGCACAGTTTGCCAGTCACAATGCACTGACATTGGCCTGGGTCATTGCGCTGGGGGAGGGTAAGGATTTCGAATTGCAACGGCTGCATGGTATGGGCGATGCGCTGTACCGGGCGCTGGATGACATCTATAACGAGCCTCCGCCGGTAAGGATTTATGCACCGGTTGGCAGCCACCAGGCATTGCTACCCTACCTGGTACGCCGCCTGCTGGAAAACGGCGCCAATTCCTCGTTCATTAACCAACTCAGCGATGAACATACCGATATCGAAGCGTTGGTGGAGAATCCCTGCCGGCATATCGAAAATGTTCGCTGCCGACCTCATCCGCATATCCCTTTGCCAGTCGACCTGTATGGCACGACGCGGCCTAACGCGCGCGGCTGGGATCTCGCCGACGCCGAAACCGTGGCGACACTGGGGGAGTCACTGCAAGCGGAAATCGCTCAAACGTGGCAGGCGGCCGCGATTGTCTTGGGCGAGGATGACGGTGACCTGTTGAGCACCAGCGTTAATCCAGTCGACCCGGCTGAACAACTCGGCCAGGTGCGCGAAGCCGGTAGCGGCCAAGTTGAGCGGGCGCTGTGCAGCGCCGCGGCGGCTGCGGTGTCCTGGGACGAGCAGGGCGGTGTTTTCCGTGCTGCCTGCCTGCGCCGCGCCGCTGACTTATTCGAAGCGCATTCGGCAGCGTTGCTAGCACGCGTTATCCGGGAAGGCGGCCGTACCTTACCCGACAGTATTGCCGAGCTGCGCGAAGCGGTGGATTACTGCCGATATTACGCCTGGCGCGCTGAGCAGGAGTTCGAGCAGCCGCAAGTCTTACCGGGGCCAACCGGCGAACGTAACGAGCTACAGTTGTACGGCCGGGGAGTTTTTGCCTGTATAAGTCCCTGGAATTTCCCCCTGGCGATTTTTGTTGGTCAGGTCGCGGCGGCGCTGGCGGCCGGCAATGCGGTGTTGGCCAAGCCGGCCCGGCAGACGCCGTTGACAGCGTACCTGGCCATCCGATTGATGCAGCAGGCCGGTATTCCGCCCGAAGTGTTGCAGTTCCTTCCGGGCAGCGGCAGCGCCATCGGTCGGCAGTTGTTTGCCGACCCTCGCCTGGCCGGCGTGGCCTTCACCGGATCAACCGAAACCGCCTGGGATATTCAGCGAGCGCTGGCCCGGCGTGAGGGACCGATTGTGCCGTTGATCGCCGAAACGGGCGGACAGAACGTGATGATTGCCGACAGTTCGGCACTGCCCGAGCAATTGGTGGTCGATGTTTTGCAGTCGGCGTTTAACAGTGCCGGCCAGCGTTGTTCCGCTTTGCGGGTGTTGTTTGTTCAGGCGGATATCGCCGACGATTTTTTGACCCTGCTGCAGGGTGCGATGGAGGAATTGCATATCGGTAATCCCCTGTTGCCGGCCACCGATATCGGTCCGCTGATCGATGTCCAGGCGGTGAACGCCCTGCAGCCTCACGTCGAACGGATGCAACACGAGGCACAATTGGTTCATTGTATGGACCTGCCGCCGGCGCTGGCAAAAAAGGGTTTTTTCCCGCCACAAGTCTATGAACTGGCCAGTTTATCGCTGCTGGACAAAGAGGTCTTCGGCCCTATCCTGCACGTCATTCGGTACCGGGGCCACCATCTCGATCAGGTGATCGACGCCATCAACGCGACCGGCTACGGGCTGACACTGGGCGTACACAGCCGTATCGAAACCACTTGGCAACGCGTCAGCAGCCGGGCGCGCGTCGGCAACCTATACGTTAATCGCAATATGATCGGTGCCGTCGTCGGCGCCCAGCCGTTCGGCGGTGAGGGTTTGTCGGGAACTGGACCGAAAGCGGGTGGTCCATATTATTTACATCGGTTTGCCACCGAGCGCACGCGTAGTGTGAATACGGCGGCGTTAGGGGGTAATACCGGTCTGCTGTCTTTGTCCGAAGATGAGGGAGGCTCTGATTAATTCGTCATTGCGAGCGATGCGCAATGTTTGAACTGGCGCAAGCTTTTTTGTTTTATGTAGTGGTATAAAGTAATCTCTTGAAGTGACGATAAGGCGGCGAGCTATTCAGTCACCCATCACGCTTATCATGGGAGGATAAGATGGAACACCGATGCAGTGTTCGTAAACCACTGGAATTTCAGTTACTGCTGTACAAACACGGGTTGCCGATCCAGAGCGGTACCTGCCGCGACCTGGGCCTGGGCGGTCTGTTTATCGAAACCGGCGAACGGGCCTGGCGTAGAAATGAATATATCGAGGTTGAAATATTGGGTCATAACGGACTACCCAGCATGCGCCTGCCGGCAGTCGTGATTCATCACAACCGTCTGGGTGCCGGTCTGATGTTTGGCGCGGTGACGACTACGCAGCGGCGCCGCTTGCGCGCCTGGTTATTCGATAAGCAATTGCAGGGTCCCGTGCCGGCCATCAGCCGGGCGGTCGCCTGATCCGGCCGCCGTCAGCGACGGCCGGGGTGTTTGATAATTTCACCGCGTTGTAGCGGGAAACCGTTACCACCGTCC
>Ga0114931_10003831_pt1 | contig 18945 bp, 20 predicted proteins | sample 2SBtaG_FD_89579 | JGI IMG/M metagenome (GOLD analysis project Ga0114931, IMG submission 89579) | Deep subsurface microbial communities from Kolumbo volcano to uncover new lineages of life (NeLLi) - 2SBTROV14_V59a metaG | ecosystem: Environmental > Aquatic > Marine > Volcanic | place: Kolumbo...
CGCCCCTATTGACCCGAACCGACCCCGTTTCTATGGTGCGGCGCCGTCGGGCCCGTAGTTCAGTGGCAGAACACGTGACTTTTAATCACGGTGTCGGTGGTTCGATCCCACCCGGGCCCACCAGTGTTTTCAAGGGGTTGGGGTTTACGCGGCGGATTCGCTGGCGCTGGCGTAATCGATTACCCGCTCGGCGGGGAGTTTCAACGTCGCGCGGGTACCGACCCCGGGCGTGCTGTCGATGTAGAGCCGACCGCCGTGCAGGTCGGCGATCGCCTTGCAGATGCTGAGGCCGAGGCCTTCGAAACGGCGATCGAGGCCGCTGTCGACCTGGACGAAGGGTTCGAGCGCCTGGGCGACGTCGGCGCGCTTCATCCCGATTCCGGTGTCCTTGACGGCGATATCGAGGCCACCGTCGACGCCGCGCGCGACGCCAACCGAGATCTGGCCACCGTCGGGCGTGAACTTGACCGCGTTCGACAAGAGATTGACGAGCACCTGCTTGAGCATCCGCGCGTCACCCCGCAGATGCGCTCGGACCGGTAACGGCGAGACCACGAGGGTCTGGCTCCTTTCGCGCGCGCGCGGCGCGATCAGGGTCAGCGGCGGCTCGATCACGCTGTCGAGATCGAACGCGCTTTCCTCGATCTTCAGCTCGCCGGTCTCGGCCTTGGCGACGTCGAGAACGTCGTTGATGACCGCGAGAAGACGCTGGCCGGAGCGGAGGATGTCGCCCAGAAACTCTTCCTGCTTGTCGTTGATCGCGCCCATGTAGCCGGCGAGAAGGGTCTCGGAGAAGCCGATGACCGCGTTCAGCGGCGTGCGCAGCTCATGACCCATGTTGGCGAGAAACTCGGTCTTGGCGCGGCTCGCCATCTCGGCGTGCCTTTTGGCCTGGGCGAGGGCCGCGGTGCGCTTCTCGACCTGTTGCTCGAGGTGCTCCTGCTGGTTGCGCAGGCGGATGACCAACGAAAGGATGTCGACGACGCCGGTCAGGAAGTCGACTTCGAGCGCGCTCCGCTTGTAGCCGTGCGGGAGATAGAGCGTGAGCACCCCCAAAACCTCGTCCCCGGCCAGGATCGGAACGTTGTAATGGCCGTGCGGCTTCATGCCGTCGAAGCGGATTTCGTGACGCTCGTCGAGGCATTCGGCGTGGAGAATGCGCCGTTTCTCGGCCGTCTTGCCACACAGGCATTTGCCGAACGGCACCCGGGCGCAGAGTTCGTGCAGCGCGGAGTCGAAGTTGTGCACGGCGAACAGCTCGAGCACGCCCGGCTCGTCGCGGACCAGGAAGATCGCGGCCTTGGGCTCGACGCGCAGCCAGCTCGTCCTCAGGAGGATTTCGAGACAGTTCCCGAGAATCTCGGCGAGCGGGCGCCGGGTGACGACCGTTCGCAAAATCGCGTTGAGGGTCCGCTCGTTCTCGATGCTGCGGCGCAAGGCCACAATTTCCATGGGGTCGTCGATTTTTTCGTTTGGATTGTCCAATTCGCACTTCACGGTCCGGGTCTTCGGTGGCGGCGGCAATCGTTCCTCGCCGGCGTCATGAGAGCCGAAATGGATTAATGTTTGATTATTTTCCAATGTTTTGGAATTGAACGAGAAAGAGCGAAACGCGATAGCCAATCAGGGTTCGGCCTTGCGCCAGCCGGCGGCGCGCGCCTCGGCCTCGGTGCAGAACCAACGCTCGCCGTGGTCGGCGGCGATGCCCGTTCGGGCGTAATCCGGCGCGCCGGGCAGCAGATAGACGCGTGCGCCGTCCCGCGCCACGCGCCCCTTGATCCGGCAGGCGGGCGGAGCATTGCCGATCGCGCTCTCGGCCGCGAGCCGTTCGCCGCGCCGCCAACGGGCGGGCTCGACGAAGACGCCGGCGAAGATGCCGTTCTCCTTGCCGCGCGCCTCGCGATAGTTGCGGATGTAGTCGCGCGAGACACGCAGATCGGCGAGCGCCATGCCCCGCGTCACCATCTCGGCGCCCAGGTTGAGCCAATCGACCTTGCAGCGCGCGATCACGCGGCCCCGGCGGCCACGCGCTTTTTCCTCGCAACGAACCTCCCTGCCGGCGGTCAGCTCGAAAAGAAGCCGCGCGGCGGCCGCGCCGCAGGCCCAGGGCTTGCCGCCACGGACGCAAATCTGACCCGCCTCAGGAGCGTCGATCCCGTGGAGGTCGATCCGCTCGCCGGCGATCTCCAGCGTATCGCCGTCGATCACCTCGGCCATGCCGACGAGTTCGGCCCGCGCCGCGCCCGGGACGAGCATGACGAACGCGAGCACCGGCGCGAGACGCGCGATCGATCGCGCGAAATCCATATCCTTGCCCTTGGTTCCCATTGCAGCATAGCGCGAACGGCTTCCGGGGGCATCCTCGACGTATGGCGCGCCGCCGGATCGCGGCGTAGGCTGCCGGCGACGCCTGAACGACAACGAACGGGAGACGCGCGGTGAAGGTTGGATCGGTGGTTGCGTTCGCCGCCCTCGGCGGCTTGGCCTCGATGGCGATGGGGGCGCTCGCCGCCCATGCGCTCGCGAACGTGCTCGATCCCCGGGCGCTCGGCTGGATCGAGATCGGCGCGCGGCTCGGCGGCTGGAACGCGGCGGCGCTTCTCGGCGTGGCGGCGCTGATGGCGGCGCGGCCCGGACGCTATCTCGCGCCCGCGGCGGGGGCCTTGGCGCTCGGTATTCTGCTGTTTTCCGGTAGCCTGTATGGGCTTGCGCTCACGGGCGCGCGCGCCTTCGCCTATGTGACGCCGTTCGGTGGCGTCCTTCTGCTGATCGGCTGGGGGTTGCTCGTCGCCTACGGGATCGTCGAGAAGGGCCGATAGCCGATCTCTTCGTCGGATGCCGGCTTGGGCGCTGGGGCGAGCACCATCGCGTGGATCAGGGCGATCAGCGGCAGGCCGGCGGCGTACAGCCACCAGATCCAGAGGCTGCGCCCCTTGCGCCGCGCGATCGACGCCGGCAAGAGACCGCCGACGACGGCCAGCACGAGATAGGATGACCAGGTATCCATGACCGGCTCCCGCCGAGATGCGCCCGGCGGATCGCCGAGCTTGGCGGAACAGTTTGGCGGACGGTGGAGGCGGGGGCAGTGACGGCCGTCACCGATTCGACGAATCGAGCCCTATTGCCCGCTCGCGGCTTGGGTGAGGGGCATGGCGCGGGCGAGGAACGCGTCGAGCCGCTTGACCGCGTCGTCGTGGGCGGCGCGGTCGTAGCGGATCATATGGCCGAGAAAGAGATAGCCGCCCGAGACCACCTCGACATCGGGATCGCCGCGCGCCTGCTCGGCGAGCAGCCACTGGTTGGTCGGAAAGTCGTCGTCGAAGAGATGGGTCGCTCCGGGATAGACCCGGAGCTCGGCCCCGGGCGAAACGCCATCCTTGAGCGCGTCGCGAACCATCCGGGCGCAGGGCGCGACCGGGCTCCATCGGTCTTGATCGCCCATCAGCACCAGAACCGGCGTGGCGAACGGTCCCGCGACCTCGCAGCCCGGGTAAAAGGCGGCGGCGGCGCGAAAACGGAGACCCTCCCCGCCGTGCGCGCGGCGCACCGCGCGAAGTGCCGCGTCGCCTCCGTCTCCCCAGCCGATCAGCGCAATGCGCGTGGGATCGACGAAGGAAAGCCCGGCGAGAAAGGCGCCCGCGCCCAGGGCGTCGTCGACGCGGAGCCTGGGCGGATCGCCGCGCTCGCCCCGGCAATCGTCGCCGAGCCCGCGTGGCTTGAACGAATCGACGATCAGCGCGGCATAGCCCATCCGCGCGAAGCGGCCCGCCCATTTATGGTAGAGATCGACGACCCCGTCGCAGCCATGTAGAAGCACCAGCGCGGGAAACGGTCCCTGGCCTCGGGGGTGGTAGAGCGTCCCGCGCAACTCGACCGCCGCGCTCGCGCCGACGCTCGAAAAGGTGACGTTGGCGACATGCTCGGCCCGAGCGCGGATCGGCAGCAGGAGCGCCAAGAGCAGCAGTGGCAAAACGAGTCGCCCGACCGCCTGCGAACGGAACGGCCGCGCCGGCCCGCGCCGGCCCGGTTCGCGCGTCGAGAGGGGACGCCCGGCGCTTGTTTCCGTCATCGCCTCGACCTTTTTCCCTGGCTTCCCTGGGTGCTTCGGCTGGCGCAACGGTAAGACCTCGGGCACGCGGGCGCAAGTCCACGCCCGGAATACCGGGCGCATCATTTACGGGTAAAAAAGGATTTCAATACACTATATGGAAGAAGGCCCCGGCCCAATGGGGGGATATTGGACCGAGGCCGGGTGCGATGCTCGCCGGGTCCGGGCCACAACGAGCCGAACCACACCCAATGATTGACCTATCCTGTCGTGATAGGCCGGCAAGGGTCGTGGTTCGATTTGTTGCGCGCGGCCCGTCAATCGCCATTTCGCGATGGCCTGAGAACGCGAACCGACGCCGTCTCCGCCCGGGCGAAGACCACCCGGCGCCAGGTCAGCCGGTCGCCCAGCACCCAGCTTTTTCCGGTGGCGGTATCGACCAACACCACCGCGTCGCGCGACAGGCCTCGAACGATGCGCACGCCCCGCTCCTCGGCGACCGTGTAGCTCGCCGCCTCCGGTCCGCCGACAACGACGTAGCGGCCGATTTCATGCGCCCGCCCGGCCGTGGGCGCGACGAGAAGGGCGGCCATTGCGAGGGCGCCGAGCGCCATGGCTTTCGGGATCATCCCTGAATCCTCCGGTTTCTTTGTTTCGTTCTCCGCATGCGGTCAGAAGAGCCCCCTCGGGGCGTCCCTGTCAAGACGTCGGGATATCGATTGAATCCTGGCGGGCCGCGCGCCGTAAGCGACTGGTTCCACGTCAGCATTCTCGATGTTAACGGAGTATTTTTCTTGCGCGGGATGCGGGTTTTTCTTGTGCTTTCCCACGCTACGGTTAGCATGATGCTCGCGGATCGTGAAATGCTACGGGCCTTTTTTTGGCGCGCGTGCCCACGTCTAGGACAAGGCCGGCCCTCTCAATTGTTGCCCGGGACGACGCCGCCGTCGTGGATGACGCGAACGCGCGACGCGATGATTTGTGGATTATCAGGAAGGGCAACTGGCATGGCGACTGGGACTGTCAAGTGGTTCAACCCGACCAAGGGTTATGGCTTCATCACGCCCGACGAGGGCGGCAAGGACGTCTTCGTTCACGTGACCGCGGTCGAGCGGGCGGGCCTCGCGCCGCTCGCCGAGGGACAGCGCGTGAGCTTCCAGGTGGTGTCCGACCGGCGCGGCTCGAAGGCCGTCGACATCACGCTCGCCGAGTAGGGGCGGCGGGGCCGGGCGCCGATCCGGCCCGACCCTTCGTCCTCCCGATCCGATCATGAGGGGTCCGGGGCCGACGATCATCCTCCCCGGTTTCATCGAGAGACCCACGGACGCGCCGCGCGCGCCCGGCGCTTATCTGCTTGTCCTCGACCTCACGCGGCCCTGCCGGGTCGAAAGCGCGCGCTTCGGCGCGGCGCGGCTCGCGCCCGGGCGCTATCTCTACGCCGGCAGCGCCCGTGGCCCGGGGGGCCTGCGCGCGCGCATCCTTCGCCACGCGCGCCGCGACAAGAACCCGCATTGGCACGTGGACCGCCTCACGCGCCGCGCCCGGCTCGCCGCCGTCCTGATCTGGCCCGAGGGCGGAGAATGCGCGCTCGCCCAGGCCGCCCTGCGGATCGCGGGCGCCCATTGCCCGATTCCCGGCTTCGGGGCGAGCGACTGCCCGCGCTGCGTAAGTCATCTCGTCGCCTTGCCCGCCGCCACGCCGCTTCCCGGGCCGGCATTCTTTTCAACCAGATGACGAAAGATTTTATTTTCCCTCGCGGTCAATGTGTTGGAAAAAAATCAGAAAGACAAATTGTAATAATGATATTATAGCATTTCATATATAAATGATTCATATAGGAACATAAAAGGAGGGGGTATGTCTGAATCGGATCATCAAAATTATTTTGGACGTTGTTTTTGTGGTGTTATTGAAATCGAGGCGAGAGGCGCGCCTTTCGTTATGGGGTATTGCCACTGTGACGATTGTCGCGCCTGGAGCGCGGGCCCCTTGAACGGTTTCACGCTGTGGAAAACCGGCGCGGTGGACGTCAAGAAGGGCGGGGAGTTTCTGGCGACCTACAAGAAGACCGAGAGAAGCCACAGGCAGTACTGCACAAAATGCGGCGGTCATGTCATGACCGACCACCCCGACGACGGATTTGTCGACGTCTATGCGGCCATTCTGCCGACTCTGGAGTTCAAGCCGACGGTCCACGTGCATTACGGCGAGACGGTCCTGCGCGTTCAGGACGGCTTGCCGAAAATGAAGGATCTGCCCGCGGAGTTTGGCGGCTCGGGGGAGGAAGTTCCGGAATAGGGTGCCCTACGGCCGGCGGCAAGGGCAGGGGCCGCCCGCGACGTAGAGCCGCTTGCGCTCGCGGTCGCTGAGCCGGCATCGCGCTCGGGGCGCGGCGGCCTTCACGTCATGGCCGCCGCAATGGGGGGCGCCGAACAGCCCGACAAGGGCGCGTCGCACATAGCGTCCGAACATGGCCAACCTCCACCCGACGAGGCCCCGATACCGATTTCTCGATCCTGCCGAGGATCAGTGAACCGCGCAAGCGGTTTACGAACAATGAAAAACGACGGGCGAGGGCGGTTGGCGCCGATTTGATGACTCATGGCCGGCCGGGCTTGCGCCGCGCCTCGATCAGGATGCCGCCGGAGACCAGCGCTTCGATCTCCTCGATCTCGAACCCCGCCTCGGCGAGCACCGCGCGGCCGTGCTCGCCGTAGCGCGGCGGCGGCGTACGCGCGGCCCCGGGGGTGCGCGAGAGCTTGGCCGGCACCCCGGTCCCCCGGTAGTCGTCGATCTCGACCACCATCTCGCGGTGCAGGGTATGGGGATGCGCCATCACGCTCGGGATATCGCGCACCGGTCCGCAAGGCACGCCGAGGCGGATCAAGCGGTCGCACAGCGCCTCGCCGTCCAGCGGCGCAAGTGCGCGCGTGATCTCGGCCGAGAGCACATCGCGGTGCTCGAGCCGGGCGCGGTTGGTCGCGAACCGCCGGTCCGTGGCGAGGCCGGGCGCACCGACCTCCTCGCAGAAGCGGCGAAACTGGCGGTCGTTGCCGACCGCGAGGAAGATGCCGCCGGTCGCGGTCCGGAACTGGTCGTAGGGCGAGATGTTGGGATGCGCGTTGCCGATCGGCTTGGGCGTCCGTCCCGACATGAACCAGTTGGCGGCCTGGGGATGGAGAAGGCTGATGGCGCTGTCGTAGAGCGTGACCTCGAGAAACTGACCGTGCCCCGAGCGCGCGCGCTCGTAAAGCGCCATCAGGATCGCGTTGGCGGCGATCAGCCCGGTGCCGAGATCGACCAGCGGCGTGCCGACGCGCACCGGACCGGTCTCGGGCGTGCCGTTGATGCTCATGAGCCCGGCGCAGGCTTGGACCGCGGCGTCGTAGCCGGGCAGCCCGCCAAGCGGCCCGTCGGCGCCGAAGCCGCTGATCCGGCAATGGACGATTTCGGGACGGCGAGGCTTCAGGGTCTCCTCGTAACCGAGCCCCCATTTCTCCAGCGTGCCGGGCTTGAAGTTCTCGATCAGCACGTCGGCCCGGTCGAGGAGGCGGAGCAGAACTCCGCGCCCCTCCTCGCGCGAAAGATCGAGCCCGACGCTCCGCTTGTTGCGGTTGACGCCGACGAAATACGAGCTCGCGTCGCCTCGGAAGGGCGGTCCCCATTCGCGGGTCTCGTCGCCCTGGGGCGGCTCGATCTTGATGATGTCGGCGCCGTGGTCGCCTAGGAACTGGGTGCAATACGGCCCCCCCAGAACGCGGGTGAGGTCGAGGATTCGAAGACCGGCGAGCGCGCCCGCCGGTTGGTCTGTCTGCTCGCTCATGGGGGCGTCTTACGGCCTATCGGTCGTCGGGTCAAATGGAGACCTTCGCGTCGCCGCCGCGCGCAGCCGGGCCGCGAAGCGGGGATAGGTCTCGGCGATCCGCTCGCCGACCGTGCCCCGGATCAGCGCGAGCATGGCCGCGTCGGGGGCGGGCGTCTCGGGCGGCGCCGGAGGGTGGTCGAAGGCGAAGCCGGTGGCCGCGCGCAGGCCGTCGAGCGACTGGCCGGGATGCAGGCTTTCGAGGCGGAAGCGCCGGCGCGCGCGGTCGAAGGCGAACACCGCGCGGCCGGTGATCAGGGCCACCGGACCGCCGCGCCGCCAGACCTCGGGCGGACTCGTTCCGGGCGCGCTGATGAACGAGACGTGGGGCACCAGCGCCTCGCGGTCGTGGCGCTCGCGAAACAGGATCACGCGCGGGATCATGAAATACAGATAGGCCGAGCCGAAGGAGCCCGGGAAACGGCGATCGCCGCGCGGATAGTCGCCGGTCCCGACGAGGTTGATATTGGCCTCGCCGTCGATCTCGCCGCCCGAGAGAAAGAAGGCGTCGATGCGCCCCTGCGCGGCGCAGTCGAACAGCTCGCGCGCGCCGTCGGTGAACGCGTTGTGCCGAGTGCTGCCGAGCAGCGTGACGCGCATCCGGCCCCCCGAGAGCGCCTGGGCTAGCAGCGCCGCGGCGCCCGGAAAGGGCGAAAGCGCGCCGACCGCCACATGCCCCGCGCCCTCCAGTTGCCGGGCGAGGGCGGCGATCAGGATCTCGTCCGCGGTGGCGGGCATGGCGGCGTCAGGCGGCGGCGCGCGGCACGCCGTGCTCGGCAAGGAAGTCGCGGAACTCCCCCTCGTCGCGGGCGCGGCGGGCGTAGTCGGCAAGGGTCTCGACATCGGCCTCGTAAACACCCGCGAGCCCGAGCGGCCAAGCGCCGCGCGCGCATTGGGCGATCGCGGTGACGTAGAGCGAGGGGATCGCGCCCGCGGCAAGGGTCTCGTTGGCGAGCAGGTCGCAATCACGAATTTCCTCGACCGTCACCAGCGTCGCGCGCGCGGCATGGGCGAGGGTTGCGAGCTCGCGCCGCCGTCCGACCCAGACGTTGCCCGAGCGGTCGGCGAAGGGGGCGTGGAACAGGGCGATATCGGGCGCGATCGCGGGCAGGGCGACGATCGGCTCACCCGGCGCGAAGGGGTTGTCGATCACCCGCCAGTCGTCGCGATGAAGCATGAGGTCGCTGCCGATGATCCCGCGCAAGGGGATGAAGGGCACGCCCTTCTCCGCCGCCTGGAGGCCCGCGTGGATCGCGGGGCAGGTCGCGTCGAGGATCGCGATCCGGCCCTGGCTCACCGCCTCGGTAAAGCGCGGCGCGGCGCCGAACTCGCCGAGCGTGACCGCCGCCGCCTCGATCACCGCCACGCGGCCGGCGCCGATCAGCACGTCGGCCTGGATGCCGCTGGTCGGGCAGGCGACGAGATGAAGCCCGCCCGGCCCGGCGCGCGCGATCGCGAAGGTCGCGGCCATGGCGACGCCCGAGTAGTCGGGCGGCACGGCGAGCGTCATCCCCGGCGCGAGGCGCGCGATCAGATCGTCGAGGTCGACAAGCGGCGGCGAATTCGGCGGGCAATCGGTCATGGGACCACTCGTTGGGGCGGGGCGCGCGCGCCGCCGGCCGCCAGCTTAGCGGATTCCCTAGCCGCGCGTGAAGACGTAGTCGCGCAGCACCTGGGTTTCGGCCTCGGTCTCCTCGAGCCGCGACTTCACCACGTCGCCGATGGTGACGATGCCCGCGATCTTGTCGCCGTCCACGACCGGAAGGTGGCGGATGCGCTTGACCGTCATCACCTTCATGACCTCCTCGATCGTGTCGTCGGGGCGGCAGGTCACGACCTCGCGGGTCATTACGTCGGCGATCGCCTTGTCGAGGGCGGCGGCGCCGTCGCGGGCGACGGCGCGAATGATGTCGCGTTCCGAGATCACGCCGGCGATGGCCACGCCGTCGTTGCTGACGAGGATTGCGCCGATGCGCTTCTCCGTCAGGAGCCGGGCGGTCTCCGCGAGGGTTCGGTCGGGGGCGAGCGAGATCACCGCGCCCCCCTTGGCGCCGAGAATGTCGGATACGTACATGCACGCCTCCATTGCGGGGGTCGGGCGCCGGCGAGCGGAGTCCACCACGCATAGCATAGCATTTTTCGGGTCTTCCGGGGAGATCGGCGCGCCCGAGGCGGTTCAGGGACGCTTTGTCGTCCAGGCGTCGACCTCGTTGTCGAGGCGCCTTTTATCGCTCGAGGAAACATAGGCCGCGGCCTTGCTGTGGTTGCCGCGGGCGTTGGGATAGTCCCGCTTGAGCGCGAGCGATATCCAGAAATAGGCCTTCAGCGGGTCCGCCTCGACGCCGAGACCGCGAAGGTAGAGGCTGCCGAGATTGTTCTGCGCCGGAGCGTAGCCCTGCTCGGCGGCGCGGCGATACCATTCGATCGCGCGCGCGTAGTCGCGCTCGACCGTCTCGCCGATCTCGTAGAGAAGGCCGAGGTGGTATTCGGCTTGGACGACGTCGTTCTCGGCCGCCTTGCGGAACCAATCGAGGGCAAGGGACGCGTTGGGCGCGACGCCGAGCCCGCCCTCGTACATCGAGCCGAGATAGAACTGCGCCTCGCCGTCGCCCGCCTCGGCGAGCGGGGCGAGGGTTTCGAGGGCGGTCGCGTAGTCGCCGCGAAGATAGGCGTCGACCCCGGCGCGAGGGTTGGCGCGCGCCGCCGCGATCGCGAGACCGAGGAGGAAAGCGAAAACGACGATCGCGGCGCCGAATCGCACCCGATTCGGCGATCGCCGCCAGGGCAAGGCGCGGGCGGGTTCCATGGCGCGCATCCTGCCCGTCCGGGGGACGATCCGCAAGCGCGCGATCGGCGAGAATCCGGTTGGCGGCGGCTCTTCGTTGGGCGCAATATGCGCTCGGGGTGGCGCCGGAACGGCGCCTTTTTCGGGAGACTCGACAAGGGAGGGAGCCATGGCGGAAAAGCTTCCGGCGCGCGCGCGCGCGGTCATCATCGGTGGCGGGATCATCGGGTGCAGCGTGGCCTATCACCTCGCCAAGGCGGGGTGGCGCGACGTCGTTCTGCTCGAACGCAAGACCCTGACCTGCGGCACCACCTGGCACGCGGCGGGGCTGGTGCGGCGCGTGTTGCCGACCTATGGCTTGACGCGGCTCGCCAAGTACTCGGTCGATCTCTATCTCGGCTTGGAAAGGGAAACCGGCCAGGCCACGGGCTTCAAGCAGAACGGCAGCCTCGGCATCGCGACCAATCCCGACCGCTGGGAGGAGTTCCGGCGCGGCGCCTCCATGGCCAAGACCTGCGGGATCGAGGTCCACGAGATCGGCCCGGACGAAGCCAAGGCCATGTGGCCGCTGCTCAACGCCGAGGACGTGCTCGGCGCGATCTTCTTTCCCGCCGACGGCCAAGCCAACCCGGCCGACCTCACCATGGCGCTCGCCAAGGGAGCCCGCATGGGCGGCGTCCGGATCTTCGAGAACACCAAGGTCACAGGCGTGCGAACGAAGGACGGCCGGGTCGCGGGAGTCGCCACCGAGCACGGCGAGATCGCCGCCGAGATCGTCGTCAACTGCGGCGGCATGTGGGCGCGCGAGATCGGGCTGATGTGCGGCGTCGCCGTGCCGCTTCACGCCTGCGAGCATTTCTACGTCGTCACCGAGCCGATCGCGGGCGTGGGCGCCGATCTTCCGGTGCTGCGCGACATGGATTCCTGTGCCTACTACAAGGAGGACGCGGGTAAGCTGCTGATCGGCGCCTTCGAGCGCACGGCCAAGCCCTGGGGCATGGACGGCATCCCCGAGGATTTCGAATTCGGCCAGCTTCCCGAGGACTTCGACCATTTCGCTCCGGTGCTCGAAGGCGCGATGCATCGGGTGCCGGCGCTCGAGACGGTCGGGCTTCAGACCTTCTTCAACGGCCCCGAAAGCTTCACCCCCGACAACCGCTACATGCTGGGCGAGGCGCCCGAGCTTTCGGGCTTTTACGTCGCCGCCGGGTTCAACTCGATCGGCATTCAGTCGGCGGGCGGCGCGGGCATGGCGCTCGCCCAATGGATCGTCGACGGCGAGCAGCCCTTCGATCTCTGGGACGTGGACATTCGGCGCGTCCAGCCGTTTCAGAACAACAAGACCTATCTGTTCCACCGCGCCGCCGAGGCGCTCGGCCTTCTCTACGACATGCACTGGCCCTATCGCCAGCCCGAGACCGCGCGCGGGGTGCGCACCTCGCCGCTTTACGATCTTCTCAAGGCGCGCGGCGCCTGCTACGGCGAGGTCGCGGGCTGGGAGCGGCCCAACTGGTACGCGCCCGCGGGCGTCGAGGCGCGCTACGAATACGCCTACAAGCGCCAGAACTGGTTTCCGTACTCGGCCGAGGAGCATCGCGCCGCGCGCGAGGCCGTGGCGCTGTTCGACCAAACCTCGTTCGCCAAGTTCCTGGTCGAGGGACCGGACGCCGAGGCCGCGCTCCAGCGCATCTCGGCGGGTGACGTCGCGGTCGCGCCCGGGCGCATCGTCTACACCCAATGGCTCAACGAAAACGGCGGCATCGAGGCCGACCTCACCGTCACCCGCTTGGCCGAGGACCGCTTCATGGTCGTGACCGGCGGCGCGGTGGCGGTGCACGACTTCGACTGGCTGCGCCGCCACCTGCCCGAGAATGCGCGGGCGAGCCCGCGCGACATCACCTCGAGCCTCGCGGTCATCGGCGTGATGGGGCCGCGCTCGCGGGCGCTGCTTTCGACGCTCACCGAGGCCGACCTCTCGAACGAGGCCTTTCCCTTCGGAACCTCGCGCGAGATCGAGCTGGGTTACGCCCGGCTGCGCGCGAGCCGGGTCTCCTATGTCGGCGAATTGGGCTGGGAGCTCTACGTGCCGAGCGAATACGCTCGGGGCGTCGCCGAGGCGGTCCTCGCCGCGGGCGAGGATTTCGGCCTCCGCCCCGCCGGCATGCACGCCATGGACAGTCTGCGGATCGAGAAGGCCTACCGACACTGGGGCCATGACATCACGAGCGAGGACACGCCGATCGAGGCCGGGCTGATGTTCGCCTGCCGGCTCGACAAGGGAGTGGACTTCATCGGCCGCGACGCGCTTCTCCGGCAGAAGGAAACCGGCGTCGCCAAGCGCCTGGTTCAGTTTCTGCTCGAAGACCCGGAGCCGCTGCTCTACCACAACGAGCCGATCGTCCGCGACGGCGAGATCGTGGGCTATCTTTCGTCGGGAAACTACGGCCATACCCTGGGCGCGGCGGTCGGGCTCGGCTACCTGCGCAACGAGGGTGGCGTCGATGCGGCGTTCGTTTCGTCGGGGCGCTACGAGATCGAGATCGCGGGCGAGCGCGTGCCGGCGCGCGCCAGCCTGCGGCCGCTCTTTGACCCGAAAAGCGAGCGGCTTCGCGCTTGACGAGCGCGAAGCCGCTCTTGATCGGCCGCTTGCCCGGCCGGCCTCAGGCGGCCTTGACCGGGATCTCGCGCGGCTTGTCCTTGGCTTTCGAGCGCGGCAGACGCACCGTCAACACCCCCGCCTTGTAGCTCGCCTCGATCCGCTCGGGATCGAAGTCGTCGGGCAGGGTGAAGCCGCGGGCGAACGCTCCATAGCTGCGTTCGGCGAGGTAATAGTCGCGATCGGTCTTCTCCCGCGCCGTGCGCTTCTGCCCTTTCACGGTCAGCCGGTTCCCGGCGAGGGCGACGGTGATGTCTCTCGCCTCGACACCCGGAATTTCGACCGCGATCTCGTAAGCCTCGGGCGTCTCGCTCACCTCGGCGCGCGGCGAAAGACCCCCGCGACCGAAGCCGAACGGCGGACGGAAGGCCTTGAGCGGCTCGAAATCACGCAAGGACTTCGTCCAAGCCGGCGGCGTCGGCCAGCTATGGAAGACGCGCTCGAACGCCCGGTCGATGTCCTCGCGGAGCGTCTGCAACGTGTGGAGGACCGTGCTCTCGGACGTCTCTCGAGTCTCGTCGGAGCCAACCGGTTCGGTTTGCGCGCTCCGCGTGACATCGACCTTGGTTGCGGTGGTTTCGGTCTTCGCGGTCTTTTCCATCGATTCACCCCTCCTTTCGAGTCGTGAATTGATGACCAAGCGCGTTGGCCAAAGAGTCATCCTTCTCACCCTGTTAGATAAAAAATTTGTCGCGCGCCTCAAGGTGTCGTGGAAAGATTCTCGGCAATTTTTTCGCCGCCGCCTCCACAACCGGGCAGATGCGATAACCGTTTCCCTTCCAGATCCTCCCCGCGCCGGCATTGGCCGTCAGACCTCGCCGGCGCGCCGAAGGCGCCCATCGGGGGATAGTCCGCCTCCGCGCCCCGGTTGCCCTTCGCTCGGCGAGGCGCTAGGGTCGCCGCGCCCCTTTCCGGGGCGTCCATTTCAGCGAAGGAGGAGGACCGACCATGCCGGACGCGCGCGGCGGCGAGCATGACACCTTTGTCACCCATCTCGAATGCTCGGCCACGGGCGAGGTCCACCAGGCCGATATCCCGCACGGGCTGTCACGCGCGGGCAAGCCGTTGCTCGTGCGCTACGATCTCGAAGCACTCGGCCGCGCGATCGACCGCGAGACCATCGCTCGGCGGCCGCCGGGGCTGTGGCGATATCGCGAGTTTCTCCCCGTGCGCCGGGCGGAGAATCGGGTCTCGCTGGGCGAGATCGAAACCCCGGTCATTCCCGTGCCGCGATTCGCCAAGCGGATCGGCGCGGACGAGCTTCTGATCAAGGACGAGGGCCGCCTACCCACGGGCTCGTTCAAGGCGCGCGGGCTGTGTCTTGCGGTCTCGATGGCGAAGGAGCTCGGCGTCGCCCGCATGGCGATGCCAACCGCCGGCAACGCGGGCGCGGCGCTCGCCGCCTATTGCAGCCGGGCGGGGATCGAGTCCTTCGTCTTCTGCCCCGACGACGCGCCCGAGGTGACGATCAGCGAGATCGCCTTCCAGGGCGCGCGCCTCTACCGGGTCAACGGGCTGATCAACGATTGCGGGCGGATCGTCGGCGAGGGCAAGCGGGCGATGGGCTGGTTCGACGCCTCGACCCTCAAGGAGCCCTACCGGATCGAGGGCAAGAAGACCATGGGGATCGAGCTCGCCGAACAGCTCGGCTGGGAGGTGCCCGACGTGATCTTCTATCCGACCGGCGGCGGCACCGGGCTGATCGGCATGTGGAAGGCGTTCGCCGAGCTTGCCGCCATCGGCTGGCTAGGCGAGAAGCGCCCGCGCATGGTCGCGGTTCAGGCGAGCGGCTGCGCGCCGATCGTGCGCGCCTATGACGCCGACGTCGAGCTCGCCGAGCCCTGGGAGAACGCCGCCACGGTGGCCGGCGGCATCCGGGTGCCGAGCGCGATCGGTGATTTCCTGATCCTGCGCGCGGTGCGCGAAAGCGGCGGCTTTGCGATCGCGGTCGACGACGAGGCGATTCTCGCCGCCCAGGCCGAGATGGCGCGCGAGGAAGGCTTGTTGCTCTGCCCCGAGGGCGCGGCGACGCTCGCCGCCTACAAGGTCGCGCTCGCCGACGGCCGGGTGACGCGGGACGAGCGCGCGGTGCTGTTCAACTGCGCGACCGGCCTCAAGTATCCGCTACCTCCCGTGACCCGTCGCCTCGACTGCCGCGCGCCGATCGACTACGCCGCGCTGTAGGCGCGCGGATTTTGCGTTCCGCCCCGCTCTTGGCGCGCCCGCGCGGGGCGTGGTATTGGACATGATGGTCGCTCCAGGCAACATACGGCGAGGTGGCGGTTCATGACGGGTCCAGGCCACGGCCCGGGCGAGGCGTCCAAGACCGCGCGGGACGAGAACTTCCCGGTTGGCTCCTGGCTTTTGCCGCGACGCATCCGCCCCCACGTGGCTTTGTTCTACGCCGTCGTGCGCGGGGCCGACGATATCGCCGACAGCCCCGCTCTCGCGCCCGGGGAAAAGATCGCGCGGCTCGACGCGGTCGACGCCGCGCTGTGCGGCAAGATCGGCGCCCCGGATTATCCCGCCGTCTGCGCGTCCTTGTGCGAAAAGGCCGCGCGGCTGCGCGCCGCGCTCGACGGGATCGGCGTTTCGGTCGCGCCGGCGCGCGATCTCCTGCGCGCCTTTCGCCAGGACGCGACCAAGACGCGCTATGCCGACTGGGACGAGCTTCTCGATTATTGCCGCTACTCGGCCAATCCGGTCGGACGGTTCCTGCTCGCGCTCCACGGCGAGGGGACGGCGAGCCACGCGCCCTCGGACGCGCTCTGCGCCGCGCTTCAGATCCTCAACCACCTTCAGGACTGCGGCGATGATTACCGCGCGCTCGACCGGGTCTATCTGCCCGAGGCGTTCTTCGCCGAGGCGGGCGCGGCGATCGAGGCCCTCGCCGAAGGCGCGGCCGACGTGGCGCTTCGTCGGGTGCTCGACCGGACGCTCGACGGCGTCGACGGCCTGCTGGCGCGCGCGCGGTCGCTTCCTGGCCGCATCCGTCACCCCGGCATGCGCCGCGAGGCGGCGGTGATCGTCGCGCTCGCCGAGCGCCTGGCGGCCGAGCTGCGCCGCCGCGACCCCCTGGCCGAGCGGGTCGAGCTCGGCAAGCCGCAAAAGCTCGCCTGCCTCGTCCGGGGGCTGCTCCGCGCCCGACGACGCCCCCGGGTGGATGCCGGGCTGGACGGCGGCGCGGACGCCGAGGCGGAGGCCGCCGCCGCGGTCCACGCCCTGGTGCACCGCTCGGGCAGCTCCTTCTATGGGGCGATGCGCCTGCTGCCGCGCGAGAAGCGCGAGGCGATGTTCGCGGTCTACGCCTTCTGCCGCGCGGTCGACGACATCGCCGACGGTCCCGGGACGCCCGAGGCCCGCGCCGCCGCGCTCGCCGGCTGGCGGAACGAGATCAACGCCCTTTACGCCGGGCGACCCGAACGCCCGTTGACGCGCGCGCTCGCCGGCGCGGTCGCGCGCTTCGGCCTCAGGCGCGGAGACTTCGAGGCGGTGATCGACGGCGTCTCCATGGACGCGGCGCCGGGCATGGTGGCGCCCGACTTCGCGCGCCTCGAGCGGTATTGCGCCCGGGTCGCGGGCGCGGTCGGGCTGCTCTCGGTACGGGTGTTCGGCTGCACCGATCCCCGGGCCGACGATTATGCGCTCGCGCTCGGCCACGCGCTCCAGCTTACCAACATTCTCCGCGACGTGGCCGAGGACGCCGAGGACGGGCGGCTCTATCTGCCGGCCGAGCTTCTTGACGCCGCCGGGATCGAGACCCGCGAGCCGCGCGCGGTCGTCGCCCATCCGGCGCTCGCCGAGGCCTGCGCGGCCTTGGCCGAGATCGCCCTCAAGCGCTTCGACGAGGCCCGGGCGACGCTCGCGACGCTGCCCGCCGCCGATCGCGCGGCACTCCGCCCGGCGGTGGCGATGATGGCGGTCTACCGCCGCCTGCTCGATCGCCTGATGCGGCGCGGTTGGCGGCGGATCGAGGCGCCGGTCGCCGTTCCCCGCGCCGAGAAGGTCTGGCTCGTCCTGCGCCACTGCATGCGTTAGGCGCGTGGGCGGGGTCGATTCGTTTCATGGGAGACACGCTCTAGCTCGGCGGACAAGTATTTCAATTCACATGCATTTGCGTTGCGAAGCGGATCGCCGCGATGGTATGGAGTGGGGGTCGACGACCGCTCCGATGTTCCCCGTGGTCCGCGCCTGGCAATCCGCGATTCGCACGTCCGAGAGGAACCGCCCATGAGAGCCATCATTCTCGCCGCTGGCGTCGGTAGGCGCATGAGCTTCGACGGGCGGCGCCTGCCCAAGGTGATGCTCGATTTCGGCGGCAAGACCCTTCTGCGCCGCCATTTCGAGATTCTGCTTCATTGCGGGGTCGAGGAGATCGTGGTCGCGGCCGGTTTCCGGGTCGATCTGATCGCGACCGAGATCGCCGCTTGCGGCATGGGCGAGCGGGTCGAGATCGTGGTCAACCCGGATTACGAGGAAGGCAGTATTCTCACGCTCTGGTCGATTCGCGACGCGCTCGCGCGGGGCGGCGACGTGACGCTGATGGACGGCGACGTTCTCTACGATCATCGCATCATGGAGCGGCTTCTCGCCTCCCGGCATCGCAACTGCTTCCTGCTCGACCGCGATTTCGAGCCCGGCGACGAACCGACCAAGCTTTGCGTGCGCGATGGCGTGCTGGTCGAATTTCGCAAGGAGGTCGAGGTTCCCTTCGACTTCTGGGGCGAATCGGTGGGCTTCTTCCGCCTCGGCGAGGACGTGGCGCGGCGCTTGGTGCCCCGGGCCGAAAGCTATATCGCGCGCGGCGCGCGGCGCGAGCTTTACGACGAGGCGCTGCGCGACATTCTGCTCGAAGATCCGCCCGGCAGCTTCGGCTTCGAGGACGTGACCGGCCTGCCCTGGATGGAGATCGATTTTCGCGAGGATGTCGAGCGCGCCGCGCGCGACGTGCTCCCGCGCCTGATCGCGCCCGCCCGAGCGGCCGGGCAGGGAGCGCCGATCGCCGAGGAGGCGGGTCGCGCCGGAGGAAGGCGCGCGCCCGGGGTCAATTTTTCGTGAGGTGCCGCTTGGCGAAGATCGCGGGCGCGACCTTTTCCGGGCAAGCTCGCCCGGGCAATCGAGAGAGATTGTCCAAGAGAGATTGCCATGCGGATTGGGCCGCGTTATGTCTAGTGCATTGATTCAGGGGAAGGTCGGGGGGCGTTCGTGCGTCGCCGCGTGGCCCTTTACCGAACCGGGGTCGGTCATCCGGCGGATGGGCGCTGGGAGAGGCGAATGAGTAGAAACGCGAAGCGACCATCGAACGAAGCCGACGCGGACGCCGCGCGCTCGAACCGGACTCCCTTGCTGGACAGGGTCAAGGTTCCCGCCGATATCCGCGATTTCTCGGCCGACGAGTTGCGTCAGCTCGCCGACGAGCTTCGCGCCGAGACGGTCGACGCGGTCTCGGTCACGGGGGGTCATCTCGGCGCGAGCCTCGGCGTGGTCGAGCTCACGGTGGCGCTTCATCACGTCTTCAACACGCCCGAGGACCGTCTGATCTGGGACGTCAGTCATCAGGCCTATCCCCATAAGATCCTGACCGGGCGGCGCGA
>Ga0114931_10003832_pt1 | contig 18943 bp, 13 predicted proteins | sample 2SBtaG_FD_89579 | JGI IMG/M metagenome (GOLD analysis project Ga0114931, IMG submission 89579) | Deep subsurface microbial communities from Kolumbo volcano to uncover new lineages of life (NeLLi) - 2SBTROV14_V59a metaG | ecosystem: Environmental > Aquatic > Marine > Volcanic | place: Kolumbo...
AACGGGCTTTGTTGGAGTGTCCTCGTTAGCCAACTCCGTGGCCGCCTTCAGTGCGGGCTTTCTACGAACAACACAATTCGAAAAGCGATTGGTAACATTATACAGTATCTTGATAGGTACCGTTGTTCTTCATGACGTGCTCTATCTTACGCTTCAACGACTCGGTTCCTACACGAATTATTGGAGCCTTCTGTTCCTCGATGTGCTGCCGCAATCATTATATTCATTGCTGTTCATCGCAATGATTCATTTGTTGTTTCCAGGCCACATTCTGAGCGAAAGACACAATTGGCGCGAATGATGAACCGCACCCTGGACACACTCAAGCGTTATTATTTTGCCGCCGCCAGCCTGGCGTTTGTCATTCTTCTGGTAAGGTTGGGTTATTTGCAACTCTACAATTGGGACAAATATTTTCGCGAATCTGAGCAAAACAGAATCAGGGAGATCGTTGTCGATGCTGACCGGGGTCAACTCCTCGACCGAAATGGGGATATTCTTGTAGACAACTGGCCAAGCTATTCAGTTTCGGTAATACCTTACGAGTTTCTCAAGTCCGATACAACCATCACCTTCTTATCGTCGCTAATTGACGTGCCGTCGACGGATCTAATAAAACGCATTCAGAAGGAAAAAATCAGTAACTTCAATCCGGTCCGCATTAAGAGGCAAATCGGCTTCAAGACTCTCAGTGCTCTCGAAGAAAACCGTCTTGACTTACTCGGCGTTTTCTACAACATTGAATCGAAACGTTATTATCCTGGCGGTGTCCGGGCCCCGCATGTTTTTGGATACCTGGACGAAATTACTTCAGATGAATTGACGGTCAGGAAAAAAGATGGTTATCGGCTGGGTGATAATGTCGGCAGGACAGGACTGGAGCTAATGTATGAAAACTATTTGCGGGGTACGGCAGGCGTAAAATACATAGAAGTGGATGTTTTGGGACGTGAGGTGCGTGATTTGCATGAATTGTCGAGTCGTTCGCCAGTGCCTGGAAAGAATTTGTATTTGACACTGGATGCCCCTTTGCAGAGATTTCTCGAAGGCCGCATGGCGGGGAAGAAGGGGGCTGCGATTGCGATCGACCCCAGGAACGGTGACGTTCTCGCATTTGTCAGCGGCCCGGATTATTCTCCCGAACTGTTCTCAAATCCCTTATCACCGACGATATGGAACAGCCTCATTAACGATGAAGGTCATCCACTTTATAATAGAGCCTCGCAAAGTCTTTTCCCGCCTGGCTCAACATTTAAGCTGATTCTCGCGGCCGCTGGGTTAGAAACAGGCCTGATAGATACGACTGAACAGGTTCGCTGCACAGGGGGATATCAGTTTGGCCGGCGGAGATTTAAGTGTTGGAAAGTTGGGGGGCACGGGTTGGTCAATCTGAAGAACGCCATCCAGCAGTCGTGCAATGTCTTTTTTTTCAAGAAAAGTCTGGATGTTGGGCTGGCAAACTGGTCAAAATACGCTGGCTTGTTTGGCTTTGGCCACAAAACGGGTATCGATTTGCCGGATGAAAATTTGGGTTTGGTACCTGACAAAGCATATCTTGATGGCCGTTATGGTGAGAAGAACTGGACGCGGGGCCAACTGTTGAACCTTGCCGTCGGCCAGGGCGATCTGTTGGTGACGCCACTTCAGATGGCAAAATTTGCCATGATTGTCGGCAACGAGGGCCACTGGTTTAGGCCACGCCTGGTCAGGAAAGTCAGGGACCCTCTTACAAATGAAACGATTGAATTGAATTCCCCTTCATTTAAAAGTAATCAGATTTCACGGGAAACTTACAAAATTTTAAAAGAAGGAATGTATCTGGTTGTCAATGGTCCCCGCGGGACGGCACATGCCGCAAGATTGTCCGGCGTCGAAGTGTGTGGCAAGACCGGAACAGCCCAAAATCCACAAGGGAAAAGTCATGCCTGGTTCATTGGATTTGCACCACGCGAACATCCCGAGATCGCCTTTTGTATTATGGTCGAAAATGGCGGCGGGGGCGGGGCTGTTGCCGCGCCCATCGCCGGCGATATGCTGAAAAAATTTTTTGAATCCAACAACAGGCGGATAGCCAGGAGATAAGAAACGACGGTATGGCCGGCTACGATCGCATTAAAAAAATTGATTTCGCTCTCCTCGCAACAGTGCTCTTGTTGATTGTTTTCGGATTGGTTGCTTTGTACAGCGCGACTTATGTCACGGAGGCGCCAGGGTCACATCTGAAGTTTACCAAGCAACTGCTGTGGGTGTTAATAGGTCTCTTGGTTCTTCTGATATCCGTCATGGTGCCCCTCAAAATATTCTATAAATACGCCTACCTGATTTACGGCATATCAGTTCTACTCCTGCTGGTTGTTCTCATCGTTGGTACAGGGCCGGGTTCCAGACGTTGGATCCCTCTAGGACCCTTTTCACTTCAGCCCGCGGAATTTTCCAAGGTAGCCACTCTTCTGGCACTCGCAAAATATTTGAGCCGTGACAACCGCAATCTTCACACTTTGAAAGATGTCCTGGTGCCATTCATGCTTATTGTCATACCACTTCTTCTTATTATGAAACAACCCGATCTTGGCTCGTCTTTGGTCTTTTTGGCCTTGAGTTTGCCTGTGCTACACTGGGCCGGCCTGCCAGGGGGCGTTCTCTTCATCCTTCTCGCACCAGTTTTGAGTTTTTTTTGTGCCTTTAGTTACTATAGTTTTTTTGTCGCCATGATCCTTATCGTTGGGGCATTATTCCTCATGCGCCGTGGAATTGTCTTTTTTCTTGTCAATTTTGTACTGAATGTGGGAGTTGGGGTTCTAACACCCATTCTGTGGCATTTGTTAAAGGGCTACCAAAAGAACCGTATTCTGACTTTTCTGGGAATGGTGACCGACCCTCATGGTCTTGGCTATCAGGTTATTCAGTCGAAAGTTGCTATTGGCAGCGGCGGGTTTCTCGGTAAGGGATTTTTGCAAGGGACACAAACACATTTGCGTTTTCTCCCTGAACAGCACACCGATTTCATTTTTTGTGTCGTGGGCGAAGAATTTGGCTTCCTGGGAGCCTTTCTCATCCTCTTACTGTTTCTATATTTGATTTACAAAAGCCTGACTTTAGCTACGATCGTTAAAAGCCGTTTTGCCAGCATTTTGGTTTTTGGTATCACGATAGTTTTTCTTTTTCAAATTTTCGTCAATATCGGGATGACGATCGGCATCATGCCGGTGACAGGCTTACCGCTGCCATTTCTTAGCTATGGTGGTTCGGCTTTGATTGCCAATCTAATGCTGGTAGGCTTTATCCTGAATGCCAGCGGAACGCGGTTTGAATATACTTGACGGACAGGGTGGATTCTGTAATTCCACGGAAGTTGTTTAATAGTAACATACACGCTATCATTAATCAAATCAATAATATAGTCGAAATTTATATTAGTCGAAATTGAACTTGACTTTTGAGAACTTGTTTGATAAATTCGCGCAACTTTAATTTCAGCTTGCCCGATAGCCAGTCATCACCACAGGCCCGCTCATGAGACTTGAAAATATTTCGGAAGCTGAGAAGACACCGTTTAAGAAGATGAAGTTTACCATACGTGACCACCGTTGTTTATGAGCACTTCGACAGGAATGTTGGAAATGCTTCGCTTCCTTGTCCTTCAACCCAAACAAAGAATAACTTTTGATTCACCTTAGAGGAGGTACAATCATGGAATTGAATGGAAGATCGCAACGATTGCTTCGCGTGATGACTATCGTTTGGAGTTTTGCTTTTCTGACGGGGTGCGGTTCTTCCCGTCAGACTGTAACTGGCGACGAATCGGTTGACATCGACGAATTGCTGGGTGACGAAAACGTCGAGGTTGCGAATGAAAAAGCAAATGAAGATGAAGTCCTTCGTCTGCTGGGCGTCAAGCCAGAGGAAGAGGCCGTGGTGAACGCCAACGCCGACATGGTGGAAGATGCTCAAATCAAGGAATTGAATGACGATTTGGAACGCTTGAAGCAGGATCTGGCTGAAAGGGACAATGAAATATCTGAATTGCGGTCAGAACTGACTGAGAAAGAGATGAAGATCGGAGATCTCGAAATGAAGAAAGAGGTCAGCGAGAAACCGTCCAAAATCGTGATCGAAGATGGGACTTCGGAACCTTCCCCTGAATACGAGTCAGAATACCAACGCGGACTTGAGCTGTATCGTTCCAGAAACTACGAATCCGCGTTAACTATTTTCAAGGAATTGATTCAAAAAAATCCCAATACAACCCTCTCCGACAATTGTCAATACTGGATTGGAGAATGTTATTTCGCGCTTCTGAACTACGATCAGGCCATCGTTGAATTTGAACGAGTTTTTACTTTTGCTGATTCCAATAAGGGTGATGATGCTCTGCTTAAGTTAGGGGTGAGCTACCTGAAACTGGAAGAAAAGGAACAAGCCCGGTAGGAATTCGTCAGCCTGATTTCTTCATACCCTAAGAGCGAATACAAAAATTTGGCGGAGAAGTACTTGAATGAACTTTAGTGGTTCAGTAAACGCGTATACGTGATTTTTCGCTAGTCCGTTTTAGGGTAATTTTTATCATCTCCGCTTGAATATTAGACCGGGTGGGGGTTGCAGACCCCCAACTTCTCTCCTTTTGGGCCACATTTCAGCCCTGCCTTTTGCTTGACTTTGTTCGTAGATATGTTTATTTTGAAACTTTGACACCACAGGTTCTTTGCACGACAAATATGTCTGAACTCAGGAAGGATCCCGTCGTTGGCAGGTGGGTTATCATTTCATCTGAACGGGGCAAACGCCCTTCTGGTTGGACGAATCAAGTCAACACGAAGGGAGGTGGCTTCTGTCCTTTTTGTCCCGGACATGAGGATAAGACCCCACCAGAAATTTGTGCCGTACGGCCTCTGACGGAAGAAAAAGATGTCCCCGGTTGGCGAATAAGGGTGGTGCCAAACAAATTTCCAGCATTGCAGGTTGAGGGGACGCTTGCCCCGAAGGGTTTCGGTAACTATGATATGATGAATGGGATTGGGGCTCATGAAGTGATCATTGAGACGCCCAAACACGCTGCTGACCTGGCGGATTTAAGTGAGGAGCAGATTGCTGAGGTTTTGCTTACCTATCGTGAGCGCATGTTGGACCTGGCGCGGGATGTACGCTTCAAATATATTCTTGTGTTTAAGAACCACGGGGGCGCTGCCGGAGCTTCTCTGGAGCACTCACACTCTCAGATAATCGCGACGCCCATCATTCCAAAGAGAGTCAGCGAGGAGTTGGATGGAAGTAAACGTTTTTACGATTATAAAGAGAGATGCGTCTTTTGTGACATGATTCAATATGAGATAAAGTCGAAAGTCAGGCTAGTTAGTAAAAACGATGATTTTGTTGCTCTCGCGCCCTTTGCACCAAGGTTTCCTTATGAAACGTGGCTTTTACCGATGACGCACTTTTCACATTTTGAAATTATGCCAGAAGCGTTGTTGGGGCCATTGGCCGCCATTCTTAAAGACACTTTGTGCCGAATCAACAACAGTCTCGGATATCCACCCTTCAATTTTGTCTTACATTCCGCCCCGGTTCAGGAAGGGGAGCTAACGGTTTATCATTGGCACTTTGAGTTGATACCAAAACTTACCAGCATAGCAGGATTTGAGTGGGGATCAGGTTTTTACATCAATCCCACCGCGCCGGAAGTGGCCGCTGCGCATCTAAGGAAGTTTGAAACTACAATTTCGTAGAACCTTCAAAGTAAGAGAGCTTTTTTTGCCATTATGAAACAACAGTTAAAAATATTTTATGTAACCCCGGAAGTGGTGCCATTTGCAAAAGCCGGGGGTCTGGCGGACGTCGCCGGTTCCTTCCCGAAGTTCTTAAAGGCAGCGGGTCATGACATTCGGGTAATGATGCCCAATTACAAGTCCGTGAATGAACGACGCTATGTCTTGCGAGATGTTATTCGTCTGCAAGACCTAAAAGTTCAACTCGGTGATGAGACGATCGAGGCCAGTGGAAAGTCGGCATTCATCCCGGATTCAAAGGTTCAGATCTATTTTCTGGACAACAAGGAATTGTTCGAACGGGACCGATCAGAAAAAGATCCAAAGACGGGAATGAATATCGAGGAAGACGCCAGGCGCTTTCTCTTTTTTTCGATCGGTTGTCTGGAAACTTTGAAATTGCTCTATTGGCAGCCCGACATCATTCATTGCAATGACTGGCAGACCGCCCTTATCCCGATGTTGTTGAAACGAGTTTACCACGAAGACCCCTTCTTTAAAGAGTGCAAAACCCTACTGTCCATCCATGATGTGACGCAGCAAGGAGTTTTCGAAAAAACTGTCGCACGCTTAACGGGACTAGGGGAGTCTGCCCTTGATGAGTTTGTGAATGGCGATCATTTCAATTTTCTGAGAACCGGAATACAACATGCCGATTTGTTTAATCTTACCAGCGAAGCTTTAGCGGATGAAGCATCGGACGGCCAAACCAAGGACGAATTGTCGGATCTCCTGAGTGGCGGTGATCTGGTTGGGATTAATAATGGCATCGACGAACAGGTTTGGAATCCTGAAACGGATCGCCTCATTCCTTTCAATTACAGTAGACAGAATCCGGAACCCAAATTTGAAAACAAGAAAGAACTGCTAAAACATTTTGGTTTTGATGAAAATTTGGACACACCTGTTCTTAGCACCCATGCGGATTTACTGGAGCAAGACGTGATTGACCGAATGGTTACCCTTATTCAACAGTTTCTGGAACTGGATGTGCGCTTCATCTCTATTGGCAATGGGAATGCCGATTTCAGTAAAAAAATGAACGTCTTAAAGAAAAAACATCCATCTAAACTAGCATTTGACTCAGCATTTGACCCCAATTTAACCCATTTGCTCGATGCGGGAAGCGATTTCTTCTTAATTCCGTCACAGGGTGCGTCGGCCAGCCTTAATCCACTTTATTGCCTTGCGTATGGTACGATCCCAATCGTACCTAAATCACCTGTTTTTCGAGATGTTGTGACGGACTTTCAAGTTGATTCAGTCGCAGGCAATGGTTTTCTGTTCGACGATTGCGAATCCGACCAAATTTTAAGTGTGGTAAAGAAAGCACTTGCCACTTACTCAGACAGTGAAGCAAGAAAGAAAATACTTCAAAACGCGATGCGTAAGGATTCATCCTGGCAGTTATCAGCGCCAGCCTATATTAAGCTTTATCAAAAATTGGCAGGTGGGCGTTCTCGGCGCCGATAAGTCCTCCATTTTCTAGTTGCCCCCGTCTCCATGCCCCTCAATGTTTCAAAAATGAACATTGTTTCGGACTAACACAAAAGAAAGCGTCACTTTCTCGTCTAATATTCTAACGTTTTCCTAAATTCTTTCGAAAATATGAAATACAAGCTGTAAGATTACCATATTTTGAAAGTTTGTAAGTGGCACGGATTTTGTCTACATGTAGGTCTTAACTTATGGAAACCACCGAAACAATGGAAGGAATCGAAATTTCACAAGCCATGATTGGGGCACGTCACGATGTTGCGTTGATGTCCGTGAGTGGCTATGTCGATACGATGACCTGTTCCATGCTTTTGAATAAGATCACGGAGGACCTGAACAAAGGGACCCTTCACATTATTATTGATATGGCTCAGGTCAACTATGTCAGTAGTGCCGGGTGGGGAGTTTTTGTTGGGGAAATCAAAGGCATTCGGGAACGTGGTGGTGACTTAGAGCTTGTGCAAATGACACCAGAAGTGTACGACGTATTTGAAATGCTTGAATTCAATCGAATCTTGAGTCACTACGATTCGATCGAGGAAGCGGTAAACGACTTTGATATTTCCATCGGTCTGGACATTACCAGAAGTGCAAAAAGCAGTTATCAAGAACATCATACTCAGGGGGCACACCGGACGGATACCGATGAACTGCCCAAGCGGCCTGCTGCTCGTCCAACCAATTCTCAACGCGACCCATACTCTTATCAGAAAAGAAAAGTCGATACGAGAATTTTGCCCTTGACTGAAAAAGTCAAGTATGTCGTGATTGATGATCCGAGGCGCGGCATCTTTAAGATTCAAAAAGAGCTGCAACGCAAGCGCTACGGGCGAGTCAAAGTTGGGTCGATGAGATTGTACCGCTTGCTTAGAAAGATCAACCTTGAGACAAAAGAAAAACGATATCGGTTTTACCGTTCGCGCTAGACGCCAATAGCCAAAGCATTGGCTTAAAACCATAACTAATCCACGGATGGAACACTATGAAAACAAGAGTCGATACCAGATGGCCAAGAGCGTTTAAGAGAGGAGCCATTGCACTCATTTTGATTGCGAGTGCGAATGTCGGCTTTGCCCAGTCTTTTAACAAGCGATTTACCAGAGGGGACGCAATACGCCTGACGATATGGCAGCCGTGGCAAATTGGAGATACTGGAAAAAATCAAACAATCGATATCAATGGGGACTATTTGATCGACAACAACGGTTATGTTTTTTTCCCCCTGATAGGCGATGTCAATGTATTAAGCCACAATGCACGTACCCTGGCCAACGACCTTAAGGAAAAATTTGGTGCTTATATGCAGGATCCGATCGTGGTCGTTGAACCTCTCATCCGGGTCGCTTTGCTAGGTGCTTTTCGCCGTCCCGGAACTTATCTTGTGCAGCCGGATGCTTCGTTCTGGTCACTCGTCGACATTGCGGGAGGCCCCGACGATAACAGCGACCTTAGGCGGATGTTTGTTGAAAGGAATGGCCGTGTCGCGAAAAAGGACTTACTCAGCGGCTTTGAAAATGCTCACACATTAACTGAATTGGGAATCATCACCGGCGATCAAATTTTCTTGCCTGTAAGAAAACGATTTCGCTTTCGTGATGCCTTTGACCTCTTGAAATTTTCAGTGTCGTTAATCAATCTATATTTCTTGATTAGCCGTTTTTAGAGCCAAGTGTATGCATCGTGTGTTCATGTCCAGGAGCAGCACCCTAATATTGCAACATGCTGCTATACTGAATAGGAATCACTAAAGGACAACAACGAGGGGAGCATCGACGGAATATGGAGTCATACTTCTTAGATGAAGAAGATAGTTTAGAAGTTGAAAGATTAGATTTAAGACGTTACTATCGTGTGCTTCTAAAAAAATGGTGGCTGGTTCTGGTCACGGCGGCGGCGGTTTTTGCACCCTGGGCATATTATCTGAAAAGTCAGCCGCCAGTGTATGAAGCGACTGCTTTGATCAGGTTTAAGAATTTCGCTGGCAACAACATAGACCTGGCCCAAAAGAGACAAGTAGAGTTAACCAGCCGTTCATTTTCGGAAGATGTTGTCGCTCAACTTGGTTTGGCCCTTGAGCCTTCAAAACAGAACGGTAAGTTCATCACACGTAGCCGCATCTTTGAAAATTTTCGGACAACACAAAATCCGGTTGCCGGCCAATATGTCCTTCATCTCAACTCGGACAAAACCTATGCACTTGGACGGTTGCAACCGGATAGTAAGAACGAGAGAACGGTGACCACTGGCTCCGTGCCGGATTTGGTTGACACGGGTTGCAACATCAATGGCATGTTCTTTAGTCTGGTGCAAGATTATCAGGCTCTGCCAGACGAAATCCATTTCAAAGTTCGTGGGTTTCGAGCCGCAGTGAAATCATTTCAAGAGCGTATCAAGGTGCAGTGGGAGGATCGTGCGGGCACGCTGATGAACGTAACCTTAACCGACACCGATCCGGTCGTCGTGGCTGACATGACCAACAGGTTGGCCCAAATTTTTATAGCACAGAGTTCGGATGTGAAGGAGGAGTCAGTGCAAAGCGGGATTCGTATTCTGGAGGAGCAGGTTGCGAAGGCCAAGCAGGAGCTTGATGCCTCAGATCTCGATCTCAAGAGATTTAGAGAACGCAACACCATCGACTTGGATAGGGAACAGAAGAAAAATACAAGCGAGGCCGTATCACTGGAGAAAGACAAGAGCAACCTTGAGGCAACCGTAAGGACTCTCAATAATCTCCTCGGCCAAAAGGCTACTGAAGAGCGTGATACAGAGAGTACCGATCCTGAGAAGAGGACCGTTAGAATCATAATGAACCAGCTTGCACATCATGGTGTGTTCAACGAAAACGCAACGATGCTGGTTATCCAGAGTCAGCTAGATAACCTGGAGAGCAATTGGCGAGATATTGTAAATAAAGCCTCTCCAAGACATTTTAAAGCCAAACAGATACTTCAGGATATTCTTGCGCTGCATGTTCAGGTTGAAGCCGTCGCGCGGGAAGAAATTGATAAATTGCAACGAAATATTCTGGAGGTCGACTCGAAGCTTGCAAAGTTAGGAAGACGGCTCAGGCAACTACCAAAGCAAGAACAAATTCTTGGTGAATTGGCCCGAGATAACAAGGTTTTGGAAAGACAATATACCGAATTGCTTGCCAAGCTAAATGCAGCCAAAGTGGGTGGTGAAGTTGAATCCGAGAATATCGAAATTCTAGACCCGGCGATCCGACCGTTATTCCCAACTGAACGCGACAAGAAACAAAAGGCGGCTTTTGGTGGACTCTTTGGACTTTTTCTGGGCATCAGTCTTGTCCTGACGGTGGAATTTATGAACAAAACGATACGGACGGCCGATGACATCAAACGTCATCTACGCATTCCCGTTTTGGGAACAATCCCTCAAATTGATTTTAGAGATACCTTCGACTATCAGGATTCAGAAAAAATCAAGCAGATAGACCAACAACTTGTAACTCACGACTATTCACCGACCCCGATTGGCGAGGCCTATCGTTCATTGCGAACCAATCTGATGTTTTCCAAGGATCGTGGACGCATCACTTCTTTGGTCTTGACGAGCAATGAACCGGGTGATGGCAAGTCATTCACCGGTGCCAACCTGTCGATCACCCTCGCTCAACTCAAAAGCAAAACGCTACTCATCGATGGAGATTTACGACGTGGTGTCTTGCACAACACTTTCGGGATTCCGAAAGAACCTGGCTTTAGCAACTACCTGACGGAGGTCGTCCCACTTCAAAGTATCATTCAAGAAACTCAAATTCCTAATTTGTCTGTTATCAGTTGCGGCTCTCTGATACCGAACCCGTCGGAACTGCTTGGTTCGCACCAAATGGAACGTTTTCTCGATGAAGTGAGGCGAAAGTTCGACCTCGTTGTTTTCGATACGCCCCCACTAAATGCAGCCACGGATGCGGTAGTGGTGGGGACTCAGGTCGATGCGGTTGTGTTGGTGATTCGCGCTGGCGAAACAGACCGAAATTTGGCAAAGACTAAGCTTGAGTTGTTTTCAAGTGTGCCGGCAAGAGTTTTGGGAGCCGTGTTAAACGGGACCACCGCTGATATGGCTCATCCCGGTTATAGTTATTATCATTATTAGAGGAAAGGCGGAGAGCAAAGAATGGGGAGAATACTGGTCACGGGAGGAGCAGGTTTCATTGGTTCACATCTTTGTGCAACCCTGCTCCGGCAAGGTCATGCGGTTGTTTGTTTAGATAATTTCAACAGCTATTACGATCCTCGGGTCAAGCGTAGCAACATTGAATCGTTTTTGCTCGATCCGGATTTTCAGCTTTTCGAAAAAGATATTCTGGATCTGCGTTTCCTGCGTGAATTATTTGCGGAAATGAACTTTGAGGTTGTTGTTCATCTGGCGGCCAGGGCGGGTGTCAGACCTTCCATTCAGGAACCGCTTCTTTACCAGCAAGTGAATGTGGAAGGGACAAATAATTTATTGGAAGTCTCGAAAGAGGCGAATATCAAGAAATTCATTTTTGCCTCATCTTCGTCGGTTTACGGGAAAAATGAGAAAATCCCTTTCCACGAAACCGACTCCGTAGACAATCCTATTTCGCCTTACGCCGCGACCAAGAAAGCGGGCGAACTGATTTGCTACACCTATCATCACCTGTACCAATTGCCTTGCACATGTCTCCGTTTTTTTACCGTTTATGGGCCCCGGCAACGCCCTGACATGGCTATCCACAAGTTCACGCGCGCTATTTTTCGTGACGAAGAAATTTCCATGTATGGAGACGGTTCATCTGAACGCGATTACACCTATATTACTGACATCATTGATGGCATCTGCCGTTCAATTGAAAGCTGCAGCGCTTATCATATTTACAATTTAGGCGAATCGAAGACAATTAAACTCAGAGATTTGATCAACCTAATTGCGCGGAATCTCGATAAAGTACCCAAAATCAAAAGACTTCCCTGGCAGCCTGGAGATGTTCCCATCACATATGCTGATATAAGCCATCCCAGGAACGAAATTGGATACAGCCCAAAAGTTGGAATCGAAGAAGGGGTGAAGAAGTTTGTTCAGTGGTACACGGAATTGGAGGTCGGGTGTAGCGTTAGCTAGTGCGCACAACTTTTCTATTGAACTTCTTTCGAGCAAAATTCAACCATGGTTAAGGAAAAAGAGGCGTTTCTCGGCAGCGTTGCAAAAGTGGTGGACGCGACCGCCATAATTCTGGCGTTCGTCTGTTCTTACTTTGTCGATATCGTCATCAGAGATGTCTACCACCTGCGGGTCATGGCTTTCGCCACTGACCTGAGCATTTCTGGTCTTTGGTATTTTACGCTCAATATATTCATCGTGCCTTTACTCAGCATCCCGATCTGGTTGACCTTTCTTTCCTTTCAAGGCTCTTACGCGCATGTACGGACCCGGTCCTACATCAAGGAGCTGGAAATCATCCTGAAGGCTGGCGTTTTTGCCATCATCGCAATCGGTAGCGCCATTTTCCTTTTTAAATTGACCTTGACCAGTCGGCTTTTCATTGGCATCGATGCAGTCCTGACGATCAGTTTTCTTTTTTTAGCAAAGTTGTTCTTTTATCGCCTTCTGGATTCGATGCACAAACGCGGCTACAACCGGGTTAATTTGCTTATTGTTGGTACTGGCAAGCGAGCGAAGGAATTCATCAAAGTGGTGAAAAAACATTCGAAGTGGGGCTTGAATATCGTAGGATTGATCGATGATGAACATGGATTGTTTGGTCAAGATGTAGAAGGGTTTCGGGTTCTTGGCCGCCTTCAGGACATTCCATTTATCTTGCATAGAATGGTGGTCGATCGTGTTATATTTGTTGTGCCCAGGTTGTGGTTGAACAAAATTGATGATGCGATTCTGGCTTGCGAGAAGGAAGGCATCAACACTTCAATTTCCATGGACTTGTACGATTTGAATATCGCCAAAGTACGCCAGACGGATTTCAGCGGCTTTCCACTCCTGGACTTTGAAACCTTTTCGGCACAGCAATGGCAGCTTTTCCTCAAGCGATTCGTTGACATCCTTTTGTCCTTGCTATTGAGTGTCATCTTCTCGCCAATTATTGTTCTCACCATGATAGCTATCAAGGCTTCCTCAAGAGGACCGCTTTTGTTTAAACAGATCCGTTCAGGACTCAACGGTAGAAAATTTACGCTTTATAAATTTCGTACCATGATAGATGGCGCGGAATTTAAGAGACGTGAACTGGAAAAAATGAACGAAATGGACGGGCCGGTGTTTAAGATCAAAAAGGATCCTAGAGTTACACGGGTCGGCCGTATCTTACGAAGACTCAGCATCGATGAACTCCCTCAATTGATTAACGTCTTGAAAGGCGATATGAGTATTGTCGGACCGAGACCTCCTCTTCCGATCGAGGTGGATTTGTACAAGGTCTGGCAAAGACGGCGTCTAAGCCTAAGGCCGGGGCTGACCTGTATTTGGCAGGTCAGTGGCCGCAACCATATCCGTTTCGAAAAATGGATGGAAATGGATCTGGAATATATCGACAAATGGTCTCTTCGCCTGGACTTCAAGATTCTTTTCAAGACTGTCTTCGTCGTTCTGTTCGGTTACGGCGCCAGTTAGAATAAATCCCACACACTGTTTTAATTCACCGGAGGTTGCTGTGCATATTTGCATTGTTGGCACCGGCTATGTTGGGCTGGTTACGGGAACATGCTTTGCGGAATTCGGCAATGATGTTGTCTGTGTTGACAACGATGGTGCGAAAATCCGCCGTTTGCAAGAGGGACAAATTCCTATTTATGAACCGGGACTTGAAGACCTGGTTAGCAAGAATGTTAAAGAAGGACGACTGTCTTTTGCTGACGATTTAGAATCCGCGGTCAGCCAGGCGCTAGTCGTTTTCGTGGCCGTCGGAACACCGCCAGGCGAGGATGGATCCGCGGATTTACGCCACGTTGAACAGGTGGTGAGAGATGTCGCGAGCTATTCGAATGGTTATAAAGTCATCGTCACCAAGAGCACTGTTCCCGTTGGGTGTGGAAAAAAAATCCAGGAGGTAGTGCGGAATCATGCGAAACCGGGTGCTAGTTTCGGAATTGTATCGAATCCTGAATTTTTACGGGAAGGGTCTGCCATTGAGGATTTCATGCACCCTAATAGAGTCATAATCGGAGCCGACTCGAGTGAGGCGATTGCGATTATGAAAGAGCTGTACTCGCCACTTTACTTGATAGAAACGCCGTTTGTTATCACGAACATTGAGAGTGCGGAACTTATCAAATATGCCGCAAATGCCTTTTTGGCTACCAAGATATCCTTTATCAATGAAATCGCTAATTTTTGTGAAAAAGTAGGTGCGGATGTGCACCACGTGGCCAAAGGGATGGGGTTAGATCGACGCATCGGGTCGAAATTTCTGCACCCGGGACCCGGGTTTGGCGGCTCTTGTTTTCCGAAAGATACACGCGCTCTGGTCGAGTTTGGCAAAGAAGCGGACTTTGCTTTTCGGATCACCAAGGCGGCTGTCGAGGTCAACCAGCAACAAAATGATTTCATGGTCTCGAAAATAAAACATGCCGTAGGCGAGTTGAACAGTAAGCAAATTGGGGTTCTGGGGCTGTCCTTCAAGCCGAACACGAATGACATTCGGGACGCACCCAGTAGAAAAATTATCGATGAATTGCTGCGGAACGGCGCTTTGGTGAAGGCATTCGACCCGGCGGCGATGACGGAGGCAAAGGCTATTTGGCCTGACATCGATTACTGTGTGAATATGTATGAAGCCGCCCGGCAGAGTGACGCTTTGGTTTTAGTGACGGAATGGAACCAGTTCCGCAGTATGGACCTGGACCGAATCAAATCGAACATGCGGAAACCTGTTATCATTGACCTGCGCAATATTTATGAACCTGACAAAATGCGGCAAATTGGCTTCGACTACACCTGCGTTGGACGGCCCACTTTGTAGTTTCCCTTTTATCGTTACGCCATATTCGATTCCGACAGCGTGCCTCACCGTTGATGTGTCACTTCACGACATCGTTTCATTTTGGCACATGAGGCTTTGATGGCACGAAAATCGTGCAATAATAGTTTATTAAAAAACAAGCACTTGAGTCACCGAAAACAATCGATTTTAGTCAGGGTGATTGGCACCAAAATTGCTAAAGGAAATTAACTTGGGACCGATTTACAATAGTAACGAGAATCAGTCCTATTCTATTAGTTGATAGTCAGTTTTTTTCTATTTTAATCTTAGTTTGGAGTGGCCGACCCGGCAACCGAATGCACGTTTTGATGATTGCCCCCCAGCCCTTTTTTCAGCCACGGGGGACTCCTTTTAGCGTCTTGCACAGGCTAAACGCCTTGTCCCGACTGGGGTACGAGGTTGACTTGCTGACTTATCATATCGGTCAAAACATTGACATGGATGGCGTCACGATTCATAGAATTTGGAAGGTGCCCTTCGTTAAGCAGATAGCGATTGGTCCTTCCAAGAGCAAAGTACTCCTCGACATCTTTCTCATTATCAAGACGGTGCTCATGTTACGCCACAGGCGCTACGACCTGATTCATTCACACGAAGAAGCTGGTTTTTGGACCGCCTATCTGGCGCGGAAATATAAGGTCGCCCACCTTTACGACATGCATTCAAGCCTGCCGCAGCAACTACACAATTTTCAGTTTACCAAAATGCGATGGCTCTTTCGGTTGTTTGAAAAATTGGAAAATTACACCATAGAAAGTGCGGATGCCATTATCACAATTTGTCCGGAATTATTTAACCATGTCAAAAAGATCAAGCCGAATAAATTTAATTGTCTGATTGAAAATGTCGCGGATAACGCCGCCGTCTTCAAGAAGGACGTTGATGTGCGGAGTATAAAGCAGCAAATTCGGACGAACGGTGAAGTCGCAATCCTCTATACGGGCACTTTCGAGCCATATCAAGGCTTGGATCTGTTAATAGACTCAAGTGTTGAGGTTGTCAAGCAGTGTCCCAGGGCGCGCTATGTTCTTGTTGGGGGTAAACCGGAGCAGGTCCGCCATTACCGCAAAAAAGTGGCGGAGTTGAAAATCGAAGAACATTATGCCTTTACCGGTATGGTTGAGCCTGAGGCCATTCCAGTTTTCATTGATAACTGCGATGTTCTGGTTTCACCAAGAGTGGAGGGCAATAACACCCCGCTAAAAATCTACTCATATCTGCGCTCAGGCAAGCCGATAGTAGCGACAAATCATCTGACTCACACGCAGGTACTCAATGCGGATGTTTCAGTCCTTACCGAGTGCACGCCCGAAGCGTTCGGTGCCGGCGTTCTATCCGTGATTGCGGATACGAAAAAAAGTAAAAAGCTAAGCGAAAGCGCAAGGGTCTTAGCGGAAAAAAAATACAGTTACGACGTCTACTTACGCAAAACTCGGGAGGTGTACGCCTTCCTGGAAAAGAAAATAAAAGCTGAAGGTTCAGACGCATGTGTGGCATAGCCGGACTTACTTACTTTGATCGCGACCGCATCGTCTCAGAGCAGCAGGTGCGCGACATGTGTGCGGTCATCACGCACCGGGGACCCGACGATGAAGGGATTCTCGCCCGCCAGAACGTAGGCATCGGGATGAGAAGACTTAGCATTATCGATCTGAACTCTGGCCGACAGCCGATTTGCAATGAGGACGGTTCCATCTGGATCGTTTTTAACGGTGAAATTTATAATCACATCGAATTGCGCAAAGAATTAGAAAGCCGGGGACATCGTTTCAAAACCCGTTGTGATACAGAAGTGATTTTGCATGCCTTTGAAGAGTACGGAGAGTCCTGCCCGGAAAAGCTGAACGGTATGTTCGGGTTTGCCATTATGGATTTCAATAGCCATAGTTTGTTTCTTGCGCGCGATCGCGTTGGCATCAAGCCTTTGTACTATTATTTTGATTCTAAAAAATTGGTGTTTGGCTCAGAATTGAAGTCCATTCTTGAAATTGAAGATGTTCCCCGAGAAATAGATCTGGAAGCTCTGGACAATTTCTTAACCTTTGAATATATCCCGGCACCGCGCAGCATTTTTAAGAAAATTGCGAAATTGCCGGCGGGTCATAGCTTATTGCTGCGTGAGGGACGCGTCCAAATCAAGCAGTATTGGGATATTCGTTTTGATGAACGACCCACTCCCGAAGCGGACTTGTGCGAGGAGCTGCACGAACTGTTGCGCGATTCAATCAAGATTCGTTTGATGAGCGACGTTCCCCTGGGCGCATTTCTCAGTGGCGGAATCGATTCAAGTTCTATCGTTGCGTTGATGAGTCAGGAGATGAATCGTGCAGCCAGGACTTTTTCGATTGGCTTTCAGGAGTCGTCCTACAACGAATCCAGCTATGCACGCACCATTGCAAATCACTTCAAAACCGAACATCAGGAATTTTTTATAGAGCCTAACGCCGTCGATCTAACGGAAAAACTCCTGGCCCACCTAGATGAACCCTTCGGAGATTTTTCTATTTTCCCAACCTATCTGGTTTCCAAAATGGCGCGGGAATATGTTACCGTAGCTCTGTCCGGAGATGGGGGTGATGAGCTTTTTGCGGGCTATGATACCTATATCGCGAACCGGATCGGGATGGCGTACGGCAAGTTGCCTCGCGCACTTCGCAACGGCGTGGTCGGTCCGATTCTTGACCGGCTGCCGCCTACTGAAAAAAAGAAGGGACTCATCAATCGTGCCAAACGGTTTCACGAAGGGTCGCTCTTGCCGGATGATTTACGGCACACGCGCTGGATGATTTTCATGCAGGCGGCTGAGAAGGGCCTGCTCTATTCGCCAGATGTTCAGCAAAAACTTGCGGGCTACGATCCGTATGGCATGATTCGAAAACATTTTAGACAGGCCAACACACGCGACGATCTGAACCGCCAACTGTATGTGGATCTGAAAACCTATCTGGTCGACGATATTCTGGTCAAAGTAGACCGCATGAGCATGGCGTCATCTCTCGAGGCTCGGGTGCCTTTCCTCGACCACCGTGTCGTCGAGTTTAGTGCGCGGGTCAAAAGTAACATGAAACTGCAAGGTTCAACCACAAAATATTTGCTGAAGAAAACGATGGGGTCGTTGCTGCCGAAGGAAATCCTGAATCGCGGGAAAGAGGGCTTCAGCATCCCGATTAAGAATTGGCTAAAGTTTGAGCTGCATCCGTTGATGCAAGATGTGCTCGCCCCGGATAAAATTAAACGGGAGGGCTTTTTTGACGCGGACTATGTGGAGCGTTTAAAGAAGGAACATCTGAATGGCCGGGAAAACCACAGTCACAGGTTGTGGGCCTTAATGGTTTTTGGCGTCTGGCAAGATATTTATTTACACGGTGGGTCGAAGAGTGGTCAAACGCGAGTCCCCATTCATTCCGAAGCAGCACCTGTGTGAATTTAACCGAGTCTGACGAATCAAGGAGAATCGAATGTCATTGACGACCACCGAAAGAACAAGCTCGCACCTGACGTTAAGCGACCCACTGCTCGAACAAATTCGACAATATTGGAATGAGCACATTCACGACCTCGAGCTCGCAAAACATCCTGTTGGCACGCTTGGCTTTTTTCACGATTTATCCGAGTATCGATTCGACAAATTGAGATATCTGCCGAACGTGGTTGATTTTGACGGCTATCGAGATAAGAAAATCCTGGAAGTAGGGTGTGGGGTGGG
>Ga0114931_10003833_pt1 | contig 18942 bp, 12 predicted proteins | sample 2SBtaG_FD_89579 | JGI IMG/M metagenome (GOLD analysis project Ga0114931, IMG submission 89579) | Deep subsurface microbial communities from Kolumbo volcano to uncover new lineages of life (NeLLi) - 2SBTROV14_V59a metaG | ecosystem: Environmental > Aquatic > Marine > Volcanic | place: Kolumbo...
GGGGAGGAATAAATTCAGGTTACCATCTAAATTTATATGGCGTTTCACTCCCCTCCTTTTTTCAAGGAGGGGAAAGACCGAACGCGAGTGAGGTCAGGGGTGGTTCTAAACTCCCCTCCTTTTAAAATTAGTAATTCGCAGCTATGAAATATCGGGGTGGTTGTAAGTTACAAACCCCTCCGCCGTTGTTGGCATCTAATCAATATTCATTACTATGCCCTTTTATAGTTCTCTGCGTTTGATGTTCCAACCAAACGCAAGGTGTGTAAGGATTTGCAATTTTCTCCGACCAATTTTTAAAGTCAGTATATGAGTTGGATATGGAAATTAAATGTGCTCTTTTTTGCAGTGCTTATCATTTCATGCACTAAGAAAGACAATCCCCCCACAGCCTCACCATCCGGAGATATGGATTTATGGCTTGTCCCACCGGGAAAAGTCTTGTATAAAGACCTTCCGAAAGACAGGATACAATCCATTGACTATCCCCATTTTATTAATATAACCGAAAGTAACCTGAAACCCGACGACCTGGTTCTTATCGCTTCAGTAGAAAATGAAATACGGGTTTACCCCATTTCAGTAATGGATGTTCATGAAATTGTGAATGACAGTGTCAATGACAATTTTTTTTCGATTACATACTGTCCTTTAACAGAAAGCGGAATGCTTTGGAACAGGGAAATTAACGGTAAAGTAACCGAGTTTGGCGTATCGGGCATGCTTTTCAACGAGAATTTAATGCCTTATGACAGAAACACTGAAAGCATTTGGTCGCAGATGAGGCTACAGTGTGTGCATGGCAGTTTAATGGGTAAATCACCGGCTACCAATACCCTTATAGAAACCAAATTCTCTACCATTCAATCAGCCTTTCCTGAAGCCAAAGTCCTTGAACACGATGGTTGTGATTCGGGTGTTTGCGGAGGATTTAAAGAAACTGCTTATTTGAAAAATAACCCGGTTGAGGGGGATACCATTGATTTGCCCAGGGACCAAAATTATTTCGGCGTTGTAAACCAGGAACAGCTATTACTTTTCAATACGGAGTTATTCAGCGACAGCATACAACTCTTTACAACTAGCTTCAGGGGATCAAGCCTTCTGGTTTGCGGGAACAAAGAGCTTCATTTTTATACGGCATTCGTAAACAAATCATCCGGTAAAACTTTCAGGGCACTTCAAAACAGTTTTCCTTTGATCATTGAAGATAATAATGGAAACCGGTACAATATTTTCGGAACTGTTAAGGAAGGCCCTGAACAGGGAAACCATTTGGAAGCAGCAACTTCATATGTTGCACGAACCTTTGCCTGGGAATTGTTCTTCACAAATGTTACACTTTTCCGCAGGTAATCAAAAGGAGAAGTGTGAAAATCAAAAAAACCGCCTGAAAAATTTCAGGCGGTTTTTTAATAAACAAGTTATTCCTTATGATTTTATTTATCCCAGAATATTTTTGTTTTTAAGAAATCTCCACCGATGGCACTGGCAGCTTCAGCATAGCTTGCAGCATTCAATGTTTGTTCGGCAATTGGATAAGTAATTCTCCTTGGAGGTTGGCCTCCGGCACTTTCAGCAGCATTAGGCGGTATATCCAGTACCGGATATCCCAGCCTTCTGTAAGACGTGTATCCTACAAACCCCCTGTAATAAAAGGCCAGCCAGGCTTGCGTACCAATTTTCTGATGCCAGTCACCGGCAGCCGTACTGTAAGCCACATCGGGATTGGCAAGATAATCAGATGTCATGCTGGCTACATCGGTAGCACTATAATGTCTTCCCAACCAAAAATCCATCGAAGAGGTAATCCCTTTATTATACCATTCTTCAGCAGTGTTACCCACGGAATAACCTCTTTCGGCAGCTTCAGCGAGATAAAAACACAATTCTGTATAATCCATCAATACCATAGGGAAAGTGGCATCGGCAACGTTGCTTCCTTCAGCATCTGATGAAAGACGTTCGCCTGCGTCAACACTCGTATTGGGAATGTGTGAATAGGATGTATAAGCACTACTGTACCCGTACTGACCACCTACATAAGCCAATTTTTCCACATCCGCATTGGATGAGGTATCTATCTGTGTAAAATAAGGATAAAGGCGTGGATCCTGCAGGTTGTTCATCATATCAATGATCATGCTTGTTCCAACATAGTCATGCCTTCCGGTTTGAATCAATTCCTGGTAAATGGGATTGGCATTAATTCCTCCCAGGTAGGCAAGTTCACAATCCTCACCCGGTCCGAAAGCTTTGTTATAAGCCGATTCGACTGTGGATTTGGCCAAAGCCCCGTCAACCGCTGAAAGCGTAATTCCCAGTTTCACTTTCAGGGTATTGGCAAACTTTTTCCACATACTGACATCACCGCTATAATAAATATCATCTCCGCCAAAGCTGCCATTGGCATCGTCCAGATTGGCAATGTCAGTATCCAGTCTTGTGATCAGATCTTTATAAATGGTAAGGGCATCATCATAAACCGGTGAAATGTTGTCTATATCCAAAGATGCTGTGTAAGGAACATTCCCAAACATATCCACCAACTTTTGATAAGTATAGACCATCATAATATCCGCAATATTGATCCTGTTCTTTTGGGCTGCCACACCGGCATCCCCAACAGGAACTTCATCTCCGATAACTGTCTTGGCCTGATCGAAGTCCTTTAAAACATTACGGTAATAAGTACGGAAGTTATTGCTGGCGATATCCCTTGTAACAATATCGTAGTTTGATTCATCCGTATAAGTGGTTTCTGTCCAGTACTCCGCCCATAATTTCCAGTTATTAAGGTTTACGTTCGGAGTGGCCACCTGATCAGCAAGGGCCTTCTGAGCATTTGCGAACAAATAATTACCCGGAACATCCGTAGGATGTTTCGTGTCATTGTTCATCTCTTCCAATTTATTTTGACACGATGTAGCAACCGCTATCAAAATGATTAATATTAAATATATTCTTTTCATGATATTTCTTATTTAAAATTGAACTTTAACAGTAAATCCAATATTACGGGTAGAAGGCATTACGCCTGACTGCCAGCCTTGAATATTACCGGCACCCTGACTTGATTCAGGATCGGCATAAGGAAGGTCTTTGGCGATAATCCAGAGATTTGAACCCACCAAACTAAAGGAAACACCGTAAAGTGCTTTTGATTTCTCCATTAACCGTTTCGATAAAGAATAAGTAATAACAACTTCCCGTAATTTAAGGTAGGAGGCTTTGTATACAAATGCACTGTTTGGATTTCTCGACCAGCCGAATACACGATAGTCGTCACCATGAACCCTTGTTGTGTTCTTTTCCATACAGGTTCTTCAGTAGTTCCTGTATTTACAACCCCGTCAAGGATTAATCCGCCACCGTTATCCAGTGAGTTCCTGACAGGATTTCCAAGATCGTTGGTAAAAACGGTTTCGGGATATAACCCGGTCCCCTTTCCGTACCACTGGTCTAACGAAAATACGCTTCCGCCCTTTTGCCAGTCAAGCAAGAAACTGAATGAGAAGTTTTGGGAAAAAGTGAATTTGTTTCTTAGGCCGCCAATCCAGTCGGGTTGAATATTTCCCAATACCACATCAGAGGTTGTTGTCCTTAAATAGTATCCGCTGGAGCCGATAACTTTATCTCCATTTTCGTTGTAAACATAATCGGTACCCTGGATGGTTCCATAAGGTTCACCAACACGTGCATTGATGGAAATACCGCCCTGAAGGGCTGCCAGTTGCAAATTATCAACACCTTCGGCCAAAGAAACTACCTTGTTGACGTTTTTTGACCAGTTCAGTGTAATGTCCCACCTGAATTTACTATGCACAACAGGAGCACCAAAAACCATAAGCTCCCATCCCTGGTTTTGAATTTCACCGGCATTGACATATTTCCGTGAGTATCCTGTTGCAGTTGAAACGGCAACCGGCATGATCTGGTCAACAGTATTGTTTTTGTACCAGGACAGGTCGAAACCAAACCTTTTATGGAACATGGTCATCTCCAGACCGGCTTCGATGCTCGTTGTGGTTTCAGGTTTTAACTGGCTATTGTTTTTGGTACTGGGCACCGAAAACAATGGCGTGGAACCAAATGACGGATACTGTGTATAAGTATCGGTAATACTTGCAAATGGAGCATCGTTACCTACCTGTGCATAACCTACCCTTAATTTACCCAACTGCAACCAATCGGAATTTTTAAGCAAGTTGGAAAACAGGAAGCTGGCAGATACGGAGGGGTAATAATAGGCATTATTCCCTGCCGGTAAGGTTGAAGAGACATCTCTCCTGATACTTCCGTCAATATATAAAAGATCAAGAATACCCAATGAAAAATTCAGATAAACACCATTAACACCAATGGTGGCAAGGCGTTCGGTAGGAGGAGACTGTGCATCTTTACTGTTTGAAAGTGAGTATAGTTCGGGAACGATCAAACCGCCCTGTGTTGAAGCATAAACGAGGTCATTTCTTTGTCTTCTGATGTTAGTCCCCAGTAAAACATTTAGGCTGATACTCTTCCATGCCTGCTGATATCTTGCCATCAGATCGGCATTGCTTTCTGTAAATCTCTGTGAACGCCTGGCATATCCTGAAGTAACGTCAGGACGGCCAACACCGAATTCACCGGAGGCCGAACCAACTGCTTTTCTTTCTTCCTGTAAATAGGAATAGGTATCAATACCGTAACGACCCATGATGTTAAAGTGTTTGCTGATATCCCAATTTACCATGGCATAACCAATCAAACGGTTTCTTTGATCTGTTTCAAAGTTTTCGTAACGGACCCAATATGGGTTATCCCAGTAAGCCGGAGCTAAATCGTAAGGACTGTTTGGATTCCATGTTATATTTCGGTGTGTGGAACTATAAAGGTCTTCCTGCTCCTTATAATCAACATTTGTTTCCATCCACTGGCGGAACGATGAAAAGATATTATCGCTGTATCCGGTGGAGTTACGTCCTTTGCCCTGAACATTAATGTAATTCAATTTGGCGGTGGCTGTTAAACCTTTGGTTATCTCGTAAGAACCGGTAACATCAAGGTTGTTCTTAACCAGCCTGCTGTTGGGCAGGATGCCTGTTCCGGAATTGTTGGTATAAGCCATCCTGAAAGTAGATTTTTGTCCTCCACCGGCAATTGCTACCGTATTTGAAAAATTCCATGCACTTTGCAGGAAATAGTCAGGACCATTTGCAGCAGCAACCCAGGGCCTTGCCGTTTTATAATAAGGTGAAGCCGGATCATACGAATCGTACTGATAAACCATTAAACTGGGATCAAATTTCTGTCCGAATGAAGCATCTTCATAAGTAGGAACAGTTAAATCCAATTGACCGTCACCGTTAATGTCCCAATCCCTGTCCAGTCCGGGATAATCGGGGCCTCCACTATAAAACCAGCCATAACCGGCACCGTATTCCCTTTGGTATGTGGGGAAAGTGCTTTTATCAACCAGTCCAACTGTGGCATTTGAGCTAAGGGTTACGCCCCATCTTTTTTGACCGGCCTCGGCTCTTTTCCCTTTTTTGGTAGTGATCATGATAACTCCATTGGCAGCACGCGATCCATAAAGTGCCGTAGCAGCAGCACCTTTAAGAACATCAACTGATTCGATATCGCTGGCATCAATGTCCGAAGCAGCATTACCGTAGTCATATCCGTTCCGTCCGCTAACCTGTCCGGGGTCATTCACAATATCATTGCTGATAGGCACACCATCAACAACAAATAATGCCTGGTTATTACCGGTTAAGGAGGATGAGCCCCTGATAATAACATTGGTGGAACCACCCATGTTATTATTCACTTTAATATCAACCCCTGCAGATTTCCCCTGAAGGTTGTTGATGAAGTTGTCATTTTTAACCTGACTAACATCATCGCCGCCCAGGGTTTGTGTAGCATAACCCAGTGACTTCTTCTTTCTTGAAATACCCAGGGCTGTTACAACAACTTCTTCCATCAATTGAGCTTCGGGGTCCATTGTGATGTTGATTGTGGTTCTACCACCGATTTCTACGTCCACGGTTTTCATGCCCACAAAAGAAAAAATCAACGTTGTTGCATCTGGTGCTACGGCAATTGAAAAGTTACCATCCAGGTCGGTTGTTGTACCTGTTGTTGTTCCTTTTACTTGTACCGTTACACCCGGTATACCCTTTCCGTCTTCGGAACTGGTAACCTTACCACTGATTGTCTTTGTCTGGGCATTTGCAAACTGCAAACCTGCCAGGAGCAAGAAAACCAGCAAAACTGTAAATTTCCTCATAATGTAAAATTTTGGTTATAGATATAATTAATTTTAATAAGATTCATGTTGAATCCTAAATACGGCGCAATTTAGCAATAATTATTTAACAAAAATATAACATTAAAAAAAACCGCATCAATTGATGCGGTTTTTTTTGCTATTTAAGAACTTTCTTATTTATTTAGTTGGTGTTCCGTTGTCCCACCATACCCTCTTATACAATGGTGCGGCACCAAGATCGGGGGTATTGGGGTTATAGGTAATCGAACTTTGGGCATAAGGGAATCTTCTTGGGATTTCCTGTGTTGCAGCCGCCGGGTTTGGACTGAGTATCGGATATCCGGTTCTCCTCCAATCGGTAAATGATTCGGTCCGGTAGGTCAGGCTGATCCATTTTTCAGTCATGATGGCTTTCATGAGCATGGCATCAGGAATCTGATCAATAGCACCTGAATAGGCTGTGAACCATGTTTCATCATATACACCATACTGTTCGAGTGATGCTTTTAATGCAGCTTTGTAATTATCCCTTGCCGGGCCAAAATTTCCGAGGGCTGCATTGCTCTCAGCTTTAATGAACTCCAGTTCGGCATAAGTAATTAACTGCGTAGGGGCATCGGCAGAAGCAATTCCCGGCCCTGGTGCAGAGGCATTGGTAATGGGTTCGCCGGGAGGTGCGCCGTAGAAGCTTCCGGCAGGAATGGTATCGGTACCCACAATAATATCTCCTGACGTAGGTAAAGCAAATACAGACAACCTTGGGTCGGCATGGTGCTGTAATGAGTCAATCAAAGTAGAGCACATGCGGATATCCCCCCTGTCCTGCATGAACAAGTACAGCGGATTGGCATTGTTATCGCTGGAGGCGCTGTAATAGTAAAACATGTTTCCGTCATTACTTTTAAACGCCTTTCCTGCATCGGTCAATGCATCAGTATAAGCACCGTTCCCATTTCTGTTGGCAAGATGCAACGCATAACGGGCTTTCATTGCCCATGCGGCTTCTATCCACATATTAACATCCCCACCATAAATGATGTCGCCATCCAGTTGAAAGATATTGGCTTCGTCCGGTTGTTTGCAAAGGCTGATACCGTCATCCAGAAGAGACTGAATTTGTGCATAAATTGATTCCTGTGAGTCAAATGCAGGCGTAAGGTTTTCCTTGCCCAGCAAAGCTTCCGACCAGGGTATATCATTCCAAATATCAGTACCATATCCCAGGAGCACAGCTTGCAGGATTTTTGCAACACCTTCGAAATGGGGAGATTTGGTTGCATCGGCCTGTGCTTTAAGGATGATTTGTTTGGCATCCATCAATGCACCGGCATACATTGCACTCCACATATTATCCACATCACCGGCACGATAAATATAAGCACCTTCTATCTGGCTTTGTCGGGCTATACCAGTGGTATGTTGAATCCACATGGATACGACCCTGGTATAATCACTGGAGCCTACAATAGTAAATGCAGTCCGTGCCTCCAAAGAAGGAAGCAACAAATTCATAGGCACCTCCGATGGCGAATTTGGACTGATGTTCACGTCAGGGTTTATCCAGTTACATGAGCTAACGATACCCAGCAACAAGACGAACAATCCTAATTTCATTAAAATTTTATGTTTCATGATATTCAATTTTTTCATTTTTATAATATTCATTTTGTCTTAAAATGCGAAACGTAAGCCAAGCATGTAAGTCTTCGTCCCTGGCATGTTAAAATAATCCATACCTTGTGCATTGCCCGATCCCAGCAAACTGGTATTGGGGTCAATCCCTGTATAAGGTGTACTCAGGAAAAGATTCCTTCCGGTAAAATAAATTTCCAGGTTATCAACAAATGAATCTTTCAAAAGTTCGTTAAATGAATAAGAAACAGTAAGTTCTTTCATGCGAATCCAATTGACATCCTGAATATAAGTAACTGTGGGGCCGGTAAATCCACTGCCTTCGCCACTTGTTGCCCAGTTTTGTGCCCAGTCGGGATCACCCTGATCGGCTACATTAATGTCATTGGGTGAACCGTCTGAAGCTTTAACACCTTCAAATACATAAGATGCATCATCGCGATATTCCGTATTTGCGGAAGCGCCGAAATAATTCAAGGCACCCAATGTACCGTTCCACATCTTGTTTCCGCCCCTGAAATCCCATAATGTGTATACATTAACACCGAAGAATGAAAATGAGGTAGATGCTCCGATAATGTATGTCGGGGTTACCCTGCCTAAGGGAACCAGTGTGTAATCCCCTGTCGGATATCCGTATCCCGGGCTGTTGGGGTCGTCATCTATGATGATATTCCCATTGTCATCCCTTAACCAATCGTATCCGTAAATTGTCGGATAGGATTCGCCGACAACAGCACGGATTTGAGGATCGGTAAAACCACCGAGGAAAACATTGTCAACATTTTCGGCAAGTGATTGCACCACATTGTTAAAGCTGGTGTAATTCACCGTAACATCCCATTTGAAGTTTTTGTGTTCAATTATGGTAGCATACAGGGTAGCTTCAATTCCTTTGGATGTCATGGTAGCCGCATTAATAAACATACTGCTGAAACCTGTTGACGGAGCAATGGAAACGGGAAGCAACAAGTCCTCACTTTTGTTGTTGTAATAGGACAAGTCAAGACCCAGCCTGTTGCTGACAAATTTTATATTTGTTCCAACTTCAAATGTTTTGGTTTTCTCAGGTTTCAGTTCATTATCCCCTACCTGGTTGCTCAAAGTGAAGCCATTGTATGAAACACCGTTTGTACTAATGGGGAAATTAACACCAAGTGGAGAAACCCAACCGTCTGAAATTCCTGCCTGTCCGTAATAGGTCAGTGTGTTGTAAGGACTTGGGACATTAGCGGTGATTCCGTAGTTAGCATAAATTTTCCAGTAAGGCAATGCCTTTGAGTCTTTCAAACCGGGAAGTTCTGAAATAATCCAGCTTGCATTAAATGAAGGATAGAAGAACGAATTGTTTTGTTCGGGCAATGTGGTTGACCAGTCATTACGTCCGGTAACATCAACATACAACATCTTCTTGAAATTGAATCCAATGTCAAAATAAACCCCCATCAATCTTTGCATCGAAGCAATGTTTCCTGTTAAAACGTTACTGGAATTACTTAGCGCATAAAAGTCGGGGATTGACAAACCGTTGGCCTGGCCATAAACATATTGCCAGAATCGTTCATTCTGGTTAAACCCCAGGAGTGCATTCAGGTTCCAGTTTTCTCCAAGGTCCCAGTTTCCGTAAGCAATGAGGTCCTGGTTAATATCACGTGTAACGGTATTACGTGCAAAAACACGGCCAGCCGGTGATGTCCTTGAATGAACAGCTATCCAGCTTTTAACCTGTTCGCTGCTCCAGTCAATACCGGGACGATACATAATATGCAGCCACTTGGTAGGATACCAGTCAAACTGAAGGTTCCCGATCAGGTGGTTAACGTCGTCAACCCAGGCATTTTTATTGGCAGTCCAGTAAGGGTTATCATATCCGCCACCATGACGGTAGTTCCTTTGAGTTCCGTCAGGGAAAATATAACCGGCAGCATTATTAAAAGAGGATGGAGTCCTCAACAAGCCAAGCATTACACCGGAAGTGTTTGATCCCTGCTGGATCCTGTTGGCTTTGTTGATTATGTATACTCCGTTACCTGAAACTTTCCATCTTTTGCCCAATTTTGTGGAACCGGAAAATTTGTATGCATTTCTTCTGAAATTGTTGTTAGGGACAACCCCTTTATCCTGAACATCAGAAACCGAAGCATAAAAGTTGGCCTTGTCCGTTCCGCCGGTCAGGCTAAGGGTATTGTTATAGGTAACCCCTGTTTGAAAGAAATCAAACTGATCGTAAGGACTGACATCGGAGGCAACACCATTGCTAACAGCACTGTTCCAACGGTCTGAACCTTTTGCAACCATATCACCATCAACATCAAACCCTTTATAGGGGCTGTTTTCCCAGTCACTGTCTTTCACCCATCCGGATTCGGACAATTTCGGGCCCCATGAAGCAAAGAAACCGGATGCCCATTCATGATTCCATCCCTGGCCATAATGGGTATTCAGGGCAGGTGTCTGTGATATTTTTGCCCACTGAACCGATGAACTGAAATTTAAGTTCACCATTTTACCCTGTCCTTTTTTACCTTTTTTGGTCGTGATAACAATAACACCATTGGCACCACGAATACCATAAAGCGCCGAGGCAGAGCCGCCTTTCAAGACACTAACACTTTCAATATCTTCAGCGGGGATGTCTAACGCACGGTTTGCACGCGCTACGCCGGCAACATCACCAGTTTGAAACCCGTCAGCGTCCCTGGTTACATTGTTGTTTATCGGTACACCGTCAACAACAAACAATGGCTGGTTATTACCAATAATAGAGGTTGCCCCCCTGATGGTAATTCTTTGGGCCGCATTGGCAGCACCGCTGGAAGCATTAATTTCCACACCGGATACACGGCCATCAAGAGCGCTGATAACTTCTGAACTTCCTGATTTCTGAAGTTGATCCGCACCAACATCCTGAACAGTATATCCCAATGCTTTCTGTGCCCTCGGAATACCGATAGCCGTTACGACTACCTCATCCACCTGCAGAACATCTTGTTGCATTGCAACATTGATCGTACTTTGGTTACCAATGGTAATTTCCACGGTTTTCATGCCTACAAATTGAAAAACAAGCACTTTGTAACTCGGCTCAATTTCCAATGAGTAGTTTCCATCAAGGTCGGTAACAGTCCCAACGGCTGTTCCTTTCACCACGATAGTTACACCGGGAATACCTTTCCCGTCTTCGGAACTGGTAACCTTACCACTAATGGTCCTTGTCTGGGCATTTGCAAACTGCAAACCTGCCATCAACAAGAACGCCAGCAAAATTGTAATTTTTCTCATAATGAAAATTTTTGGTTATTGATATAATTATTACCTCTAGATTCAATTTGAATCTGAAAAAACGATGCAATTTATTAATAAATATTTAATTTATCCGTAATATTAACACAAAAAATCAACAGAAAATTTCTATTAAGATTCATTCTAAACAAGTATTTTTAACCATCACATAATAAATTGGGGTTATTCGCCATTTTTATAATTTACAAATTCTCTTCTTTTTACAAGTATTTCATTTTCAATTTAAGTTCTTAAAATTAACAAAGAGGATAAGCCACATGACCATTCCGATTATGGCACCTGTAACACTAAATTCGTGATGGACAAAAAAATCCATAATGAATAAAACAAGGTAACTAAGGGTAAACATATAAAATCCGGCCGGCTTTCGTGACAAAAGTAAAATTCCACTGAGCAAAATTCCCGAATAGATTGTCAGTTGCAGCAGGATCAAAAGGTAGAAGCTGTCTCCATAAAAAACACCGTATCCCCATGATACAAAAGAGTTGTCATAGAGAGAATATCCCAGGACACTGAAAAATAAAATTACCCCAAAGAGGCCTTCGAGGAGAATGGCCAGAGATGCCAGCCTGTAGAAAAAGGGGAGGCTTAATTTTTTTACGTTCATGACGACCGGTTCAAAGGTCATGGGTCTTTTATTTCAAATACTTTAAATTTCGAAAGTATAAAAGTATAAAAATAATCGTAATAATCAATGGCATCAGTGGAAAAGGTGCTCCCGTAAAATAAAGTTCATAAACAATCAAAAGCAGGATCTGCGCAACAGCGTAAAAATGGAAACCTGTTTTCCGAAGATTCCACATCATAACCGCCCCCGACAATGACAGTAAATAAAGGAGCCCCTGGAAAAGAAAAAAACCGGAATCAACATCCATCAACACCTTAAAGGATTCCATATCCAACTGTTCCTTAAACAGATTAAACTGTCCGGCCTCGAACATCTTGTGAATGAGATCTTAAAAAGCAAACAAAACCAGATTGGCAAAGGCTGACAGCCCGCTACCTAAAAATGTAAGGATGCACAACAAGGTTAACATGCGTGGCCTCTGTTGGTTATTGTCCGGTAGCTGTTGGTCGTTTTCCATTTTATGATAAAATTTTCAATCTTCAGTATTCAATTGACAACCGTGGATTCGAATAAGACGGGGCTTCAGTCTTCGAAAACCGGAGGTCCTGTGGACAGGGGGGCATGTCCAACCCCCAGTCTTGTTGAAGCCATTATCCAATCTCACCAACCTCGGCTTCAACTTCACGCAATATCTCACACGACCGGACCAACTCTTTCATGGCATTATGGTCTTTGTAAAGAGGCCTGTCAACATCCAGGAAATCAACATGACGCCTGACTACTTCATAGGCTTTTGTTACCCCTTTGCCAAACTTGTAATCCCTGAAATCGAGTGCCTGGGCCGCAGCCATAAATTCAATCCCCAGAATTCCATAGGCATTATCCAGAATCTGAAAATTTTTAATGGCCGTATTCATTCCCATCGAAACAAAATCTTCCTGGTCAGCGGCTGCAGGTATGGATTGAATACTTGCGGGCGCCGATAGGATTTTCTGTTCCACAATCTGCATATCGGCTGTGTACTGGCTCAGCATGAGCCCGGAAAACAAACCTGCCCCTTTTGAAAGGAAAGCCGGCAATCCTGCACTCAGCGCAGGGTTATTGAGCCTGTTCATCCGCCTTTCGGAGAGAACTGATACCATAGTAATGGCTGCTCCGGCCATATCCATGGGTAAAGTAACAGGAGAGCCCTGGAAATTGGCCCCCGACAACTGTATGCCTTCATCAGGGAAGAATATGGGATTGTCCCCTACACCGTTCAGTTCTATTTCCACCTGTTCGCGTGCAAAAGCCAATGCATCAAGGGCGGTACCGATTACCTGTGGTGTTGACCGCATTGAATAGGCATCCTGCACTTTATGTTTTATTTTCTCAGATTTCAGATCACCACCTTCTACGAGCCTGTTGATAGCCAATGCCGAACGAGCAGCCCCTTTAAAGCCTCTTACTTCATGAAGCCTGGCGGTGTAAGGGCCCATATTGGCTTTGAGGGCTTCAAGCGACATGGCCGCCGCTATTTCGGCCTGTTTAAGCCAGCGGACGGCATCGTATAAAAACAAGGCACTCATGGCCGTCAGCACATTGGAGCCATTGATCACACCAAGGCCGTCACGGGCATGCAATCCGGGAATTTTGATACCGGCTTTGTCCATCGCCTCTCTGCCTTCCAACAATTCACCTTTATAAAATGCTTTTCCTTCTCCGAGTAACAATAATGCAAGTTGCGCCATGGGCGCCAGGTCGCCCGATGCCCCCACCGAGCCTTTTTTGCAAACATAAGGGGTAACTCCCTTATTCAGCATTTCAACCAGTGTTTTGGTAATGACCGTCCGAATACCGGAATTACCATGAGCATGAACATTGATCCTCCCCAGCATTGCCCCCCTTACATGATCTTCGGGCATGGCTTCACCAATTCCGGCTGCATGATTATATATAAGGTACTTCTGAAATTCTTTTACCTGTTCATCATTCAATACAATTTCAGAAAATTCACCGATGCCCGTATTCACACCATACATAATTTCATGGGCTTCTATCTTTTTTTCCAACATTGCCCTGCACTTTTCAATACGTTTAACTGCTTCGGGGTCAAGTTCAACTTTTTTACCATGTCGGGCTACTGCCACAACGTCTTCAATGGTCAGTCCCGCACCTTTTATTATTAATGTCATCTTTTTATTGTTAAAAATCCGAATAAAATAAATCTGATTAACGGGCGAAATTACTAAATCGGTGAATAGAAACTTTTATTATTTATTTTTGCCGTCCTTATTCTGAAAATTTATTTTGCTTATAAATAATGGACTCTCCTGCTGAGCTGAACAATATTGAAGATGTTGTCCTGAAATTAAAACAGGAACAGGCTGTTATGCTTTACTTTTACAGTAACAATTGCGCTCCGTGCATTAGTCTGAGGCCAAAGGTCATTGATTTAGTAAAGCAAGAATTTCCCAGAATGGAATTATTCTTAGTCAATTCGGAAAAGCACGCTGAAATTGCAGCTGCCCACAATTGCTTTTCAAACCCTACCCTGATACTTTATTTTGAAGGCAGGGAATTCCGGCGGATGAGTAAATACATCTCTATTCCTCAACTTTCCGGTGAAATCATGAGGCCTTATGCCTTACTGTTTGAAGATTAAAGAAAGTAGACTTTATTGGATTTTGATCAATTTGACCAATTCGGGTAAACCATTTTTCACCTGTTCCCCGGTTTCCATATTTTTGAGGGTAATCAAACCGGTTTTTATCTCATCTTCCCCGATGAGCATGACGTACCTGATGGATTTTTTGTGGGCATACTGCATTTGTTTTTTCATCTTTACCGCATCGGGATATAGCTCGGCACTAATGCCCGCCGCCTGAAGTTTTTCCATGATTTTAAGGGCAAACGCACTTTCTTTTTCACCAAAATTAACCAGCATAACCTGTGTAGCATCCTGGTAATGGTCGGGGAAACGATCCAATTCTTTCAAAACGTCATAAATCCGGTCGGCGCCAAACGAAACCCCAACCCCTGAAACATCAGACAAACCGAATATGCCGGTAAGGTTATCATACCGTCCGCCGCCACATAAACTTCCAATGTTAATGTTTTTGGCCTGTACCTCAATGATTGCGCCGGTATAATAATTCAATCCGCGCGCCAGTGCCTGATCAATTTTAACTTCTGCCTTAATAGCCACTTGTTTTGTCAGGTCAATAATGGTTTGCAATTCATCAATTCCCTGCGATCCATCGCTTGTGATCCCGATAATTTCTTTCAGGCAATTTAAACGTTTCTGATTATCACCACCGAGGTTAATGATGGGTTCAAGCATATTAATTGTTTCTTCAGGCAATCTTTTCTGACGCAATTCGTCATATACTTTTTCAACACCAATCTTGTCAATTTTGTCAATGGCAGTGGTAATATCCGTTAGTTTTTCGGGAGCATTGATTATTTTGGCGATACCCGTTAAAATTTTGCGGTTGTTCAGTCTGATGACCACATCAATGTTCAGTTTTTTAAAAATGTCGTCAATCATCCTGATCAATTCCACTTCACTGAGCAAGGAACCTGATCCGATGACATCCACATCACATTGATAAAATTCCCTGTAGCGGCCCTTTTGGGGACGGTCGGCACGCCAAACCGGCTGAATCTGGTAACGTTTAAAGGGAAAGGCAATTTCGTTGCGATGCTGGACCACATACCTGGCAAAGGGAACCGTAAGGTCGTACCTTAATCCTTTTTCCGAGACAGCCCAGGTAACTTTGCCGAGGTTTTTTTGCTCAACATCTTCCGTGTTAACCTGTTTTAAAAAATCACCTGAGTTCAGGATTTTAAATAGAAGCCGGTCTCCTTCCTCACCATATTTTCCCATAAGTGTTGAAAGATATTCCATGGCCGGTGTTTCGATATTTTGATAGCCATAAAGCCGGAAAACACCCCGGATGGTTTCAAATATATAATTTCTCCCGGCCATTTCTTCAGGGGAAAAATCGCGGGTGCCTTTCGGGATGGAAGGTTTTTGAGCCATAAATATTAGGTTTTCAGATTGTATGACAGGCGCAAAATTAGAAAAAATGAGGGTAAACGGACGATAAAATAATTCTCAGAAGCGGAATTCCGAATAACTTTCCCTCATCTCAACAGGGTAATTGCCTTCGTAAACATTACCGAGATAACCGTCAATGGCCATCATATCCCCCGTATGAAATTCATACGTGTTCAGGCGGCAGAATTTTTCATCATCATGAACCATGAGGCTTGTACAATTTACTATTGCTGTTTTCCCAAGCCTTACGGCTGTAACGGCTGCATGTGAAGTTGCCCCCCCTTTTGCCGTCAGCAGTCCGTCAGTGTCGAATATCATCCCTATATCATCAGGAACAGTATCGGGCCGTACCAGGATGACAGCATCCTTTTTGTATTTTTTTCGCAACATGCTGATATCACTTTCGTTAAAGGCAACCCTGCCATTCATGGCGCCTCCCCCAATGCCGATTCCCCTTCCTGCAATGTGCATCTTATCCATAGGCAATGCAAAAACGTTTAATGCCTGATGGCGTGCCATATCCAGATCCCTGATTTGAAGAATATACAAGTCTTCCGGTTTTTCCGATTCAAAGGTAAATTCAATTTCCTGTGGGGCATAACCATGATCTTCGGTGAGTTGCGTGGCAATGGTCTTAAGTTTATGATAAATCTGGGGATACAGTTCTTCAAGTGAGGAAACATCACTCTTTTCGTTTGTTGTCTGACTTTTGCTAACGGGCAGTGGCTTGACCAGCCCGGCAACAATATCTTCACCCTGGCTGCAAAGGGTAAAATCCCCGTATAGATGAACCCCCTGCTGTTTCTTTTTGGGGTTTTGCGTGAAGATGACACCGGTGCCTGAAAACCTTCCCAGGTTACCATAAATCATTCTCTGTATGACCACGGCGGTTCCCCATTCATCTGCTATTCGCAAATGCTCGCGATAGACCTGTGCCCTTTTTGATGACCATGAATTGAAAACCAGATTAACAACAACCAAAAGCTGATTGAACAAATCCTCTTCAAACTTAATTCCATTGTCTTTTAACAATTGTTTATACGCCATCGCAATTTCTTTCATGGCCGCGGGGGTAAAATCAATTTTCTGTCTCACACTATATTTGCTTTTAAAATAGGTGATCACTTCATCAAAATCATCCCGGCTGAGGCCATAGGCCATGCCCCAGCTTTGCAGTAACCTTCGGTACGAGTCCCAGGCTGACCAGGCAAAAGGTCCTTTTTTGCTCAAACTCTCAGTTATCTGGTCGTTCATCCCAACATTTAAAAAAGTATCCATGGCACCGGGCATGGAAATGGCAGCCCCCGACCTCACCGACAACAACAAAGGGTTTTGCGCGTTGCCAAATTGTTTCCCGGAACTTTTTTCAACCAGGCGCAAATGCGACCGGATAAGGTTGTGCATTTCTTTTTTTAATTCCTCATGCCCGTTGATGGCTTCATTACGCCTGAAAACCTCTGTGGTCAGCACGAAACCCGGAGGAATCGGGAAACCCGCCATTCTCAGGTTTTTCAGGTGATAGGCTTTTGACCCCAGGTACACCTGGTTGTCAACCAAAGGATTTGGGAGCCTGAGCCGTGTAATGACAAGGTCTGAATTGTACGACATGATCTCATTGATCATTTTTGGAGGTAAATTATCAACCATTTTACCCAACGATTCCAGAATGCCCGACACAAAGTTATCGAGCGGCTGGATCAAAAAACCATCGGCAATAACTTCGCGGTAAAACGTTTCGGAAGTTTTATTGACCAGTTCCACTTTTCCTGTTTCAGAAAGTTTGTTTTCCGGATCAAAAAGCTGGGGGATAACAATTTGAAGCGGGACTTCATAGGTTTTTAAAAAATGCTTTATGATGATGCGTTTGACATCTTCGGCAATAAACTGAAAAATGTTGATGTACTGTTCAAATGAGAAACTCTTGGATTGCAGGCTGAATTTAAGCATCAGCAGGTTGGCATTAAAACTTTGGTTTGTAATCCCGTCCAGTTCGAGGCCTTCCCTGAAATAATCGAGAATGAAATAGATGTCGTTCAGTGTTTTTGCCGAAATATAACTCAGGTTAATATTGGCAACAACTTTTTCCATCAGCCGTGTAGCTACATTTTCTAACCGGAAGGTAAGGCCAAGGGCCTCGAATTTAGGTTCGCGGTACACACCATACATCGAAGGAATACCGATGGCAATGTGTCGTTTATGATAAATATTTTCCCAGCTCTGGCTCGGACGGCGATTAAAAATAATTGCTTTTAACCGTTTCATTGAAGAATAGATCAGCTTGAGCGATTTCTCAAAATCGCCTTGATCGAGGGCAGTTCCCAGTTTTTTAATCTCATGGTCTTCAATAAAAGAATTATGCCTGAGCAAACGTGTAATATCAACAGTTTCAAACGAGTATTTTTCCTTAAGAAAAGCATAAAGCCTGCGGATATCGCGAAGGCGTTCCATATCCCGTTGGTTACCTTCAGGAATCTTTTGGAGAACATCTTCAAAATCATCTTCGTTTAGCCTGATCAATTGTTCGGGGGCAATTCCTGAAATTTTACACATGGCCTGTACCATTTTATGGATAGGGGCAAACCATTCGCTTTTTTTATCAATGGAATCATAAACATTTTTGGGAAGCACATTTTTAAGTGCCACCAGTTTTCCATCATTCCAAAACCGGAAGACTTTCAGTGTCAGGTCAATCAAGGTATTGTTGCTTTCGGTATGGACCTGTTTGCGTAAAAAATGGATCAGCTTGTCTTTCCGGTGCGATATTTCATCAATGGTGGTTGTGGCTTTCCTGATATCCCCTTCGGCACCTATTTCATTAAAATAAACCGGAAATATTCTTGTAAGCTGTTTTACCTTTTTATAAAAAGGGGCGATGTTTGAATTCAGAATTTTAGTGATGTCACGCTGAAACAGGTCTGTATCGCTGATAAAGATACCGCCCAATTGCAGGTTGACAATCAGTGTGGATAACAACTCTTCCATTTCCGACCCTGAATATTCTATCAGTTCAAGCCAGACCCTGATGTTTTTAATATGGTTCGGATTAACCGATAGCTGCCAGTTTTCATTCACATAAACGATGCCTGGTGTTTCAAACCCAAAATGAATGAGTTTATTTTCAAAATAGCGGATCAATGAATA
>Ga0114931_10003834_pt1 | contig 18935 bp, 16 predicted proteins | sample 2SBtaG_FD_89579 | JGI IMG/M metagenome (GOLD analysis project Ga0114931, IMG submission 89579) | Deep subsurface microbial communities from Kolumbo volcano to uncover new lineages of life (NeLLi) - 2SBTROV14_V59a metaG | ecosystem: Environmental > Aquatic > Marine > Volcanic | place: Kolumbo...
ATTCCTTTCCCGTCATAGTCACACGCGATATCCTCCTTGGCCTCGCCGAGATCGGGATTCGCGGCCGAGAGGACCATGCTTCCAGGTTCGAGTTCCAAGCGAACCGCCCGTGAACGTTCTCCGGTCAACAGGCTGACGCGCTGGGTGACGCCTTGCATCTGCTGGCGGTCGAGGAGGAGGCGGTTGTCGTTGTCACGCGAGATCACGCGTTCATAGTCTGGGAAGGTGCCCTCGAGAACCCGGCAGATGAGGCGGCGCCTGCCGACGAGAAAGGAGAGATGGTGCTCGCCGCGCTGGAAGGCGAGATCACCGTCCGACTCGAAGCGAAGCAGCTCCATCAGCGCCTTGCGCGGCACCAATACACCCTCGCTGGGCACCAGATCCTCGACCGAGGACTCCACCAATGCCAGACGGTGGCCATCGGTGGCCACCAGGATGAGCAGGCCCTCGTTCTGCTTGAGCAGGGCCCCGGCGAGCTGAAAACGCGAATCCTCGTTGGAGATGGCGAAGATGATCTTGCCGGCCATGGATTTGAAGACTTGAAACGGCAGGCTCACGGGATCAGCATCCTGTACCGCGGGCAAGGTCGGGAAGTCTTCGGCCTCGAGACCGCGGATCTTGAAACGCGAGCGTCCTGCGCGGATGGCCATGGCCCCATCATCACTGGTTTCGAAGGTCAATTCATCGCCGTCGCATGCTCGAGCGATCTCGAGCAGTTTTTTGGCCTGGATGGCGATGGCACCCTCAGACGCCACCTCGGCGGCGCACCATGAGGTCAGCGAGACGTCGAGATCGGTGGCTGACAGCCCGAGTCGATCGTCGCTGGCGCGCAGCAGAATGTGGGAGAGGACGGGAATCGTGGTCCGGCGCTCGACGATGCCCTGCATGGGAACGAGTTCGCCGAGCAGCTCGAGTCGATTGAGGCGCACTTGCATGACAGCGGATCTCCTTCAGGAAGGGGGAAGATAACATAGTTTCGAACCGTCGTAACCGTCGATCGTAGGCCCTGTGGACGCTGCGGAAAAGGTCCGAACCGACCTGCTCCGAAGCCGTTGGCGGGGTGCCGGGGCTGAGGATGAGATTGCGGATTCGATGCCGGATCGGCTGCGGATCGCCTGCGGACAAGTTGTGGAGAACGCAGGAGCGTCTCCCCCACTCGTGGTTCCAGGCTCGGATGTGCACAGCTCTTCCACAGACGATCCACAGGTTTTCGCACGGGCGAGAGAAGCGGGCCTGCCCGGAGAGGACGGCTCGATTGCTCCCGGGCGGTCAGCGCCGGCACGGTATCTGGTGGTCTCAGAACGTGCGGACACCGATCAAGCGAAGTGGTCGGTAAATCCCTGGAGCAAGCGCTCGAGATCGGGATCTTCGCGGCAGCGTTTCTCGATCAGCTTGACCGAATGCATAACCGTTGAATGATGCTTGCCGTTGAAGTGCCTTCCTATATCCGGATAGGATAGATTCGTTAGCACTTTGCAAAGGTACATGGCAACCTGGCGAGGAAAGACGATCGGCCGCTGGTTGCTTTTGCTCTTGATCTGGCTGACCTTCATGCCGTAGTGACGGGCGATGGCCTTGATGATCTCGGGGGCGGAGACCCGGGCGCCCTCGGGGGGCAGCACATCGCGCAGGGTCTCTTTGGCCAGTTGCAGCGTGATCGGGTTGCCGGTCAAGGAACCGAAGGCGACCACACGGTTGATCAGGCCTTCGAGCTCCCGGATGTTGGAGCGCACCTGTTGGGCGATGAACAGGGCGACATCGTCGGGAATGTCTACGCCGTCGCTTTCGGCCTTGCGGCGCAGTATGGCGATCTTGGTCTCCAAATCGGGGGGTTGGATGTCGGTGATCAGACCCCATTCGAAGCGGCTGCGCAGGCGTTCTTCGAGGGTCGGGATATTGCGTGGCGAAGAGTCTGAGGAGAGGATGATCTGCTTTTGACTGGTGTAGAGCGTGTTGAAGGTGTGGAAGAACTCTTCTTGTGTGCGCTCCTTATTGGCAATGAATTGGATGTCGTCGATCAACAAAACATCGATCGTCCGATAGCGATCGCGAAATGCCTGCATGCGGTCGAAGCGGATGGAGTTGATCAGCTCGTTGACGAACTGTTCCGCGGGTAGGTACATGACCCGAAAATGCGGGTTGCGGCGATGGATCCGGCCGCCGATGGCCTGCATCAAGTGCGTCTTGCCGAGGCCGACACCGCCGTAGATGAACAGCGGGTTGTAGCTCGCCGAGGGGCTGTCAGCGACCGCTTGGGCAGCCGCATGGGCGAATTGGTTGGAGCTCCCGACGACGAAGTTGGCGAAGCGGTAGCGTGGACCAAAACGAGAGGAAACGGGCAATGCCTCGAGCGTCTTGGCGGGCCGGGTGGTCCGGTCGCCAGCGGTGAACAAGACCTCGAGCGGATCCGTGCGCGCCAGCGACTCGACCGCTCGGTCGATCGCGGGCCGATAGCTTTGCTCGATGGTGTGGACGAATTGTTCGTCCGGCGCCGAGACCACCAGGCGCCTCCGATGGGCGGATTTCACCTCGAGGGGGGCGAACCAGGTAGCGAACTCGTCGGGATCGAGTTGGGTTTTGAGGTGGTGCTTGATTCCCGTCCAGGTTGACTCGTTGGTCATGGTCTCGATCGAAGACACAGTTTTTCCACATGTTTTCCACAGCTTGTGGAAAACGGATTCGATAATGGCTTAGCGGTGTGCTCTGGAAGCTGCGCTCTGGAAGCCGTGCTCTCGAGCCTGTGCCTAGAACCTGTGCTCTAGAACCGATCCGCCTGGGGCAGAGCGACCTGCGATTCGGGAACGAATTCTAGCACACAGAATCCTGGGGGTCTGGGGATTACGGCCACGCAGGAGCGGAAAAGATTTCCGCCTCTTCGGCGGGCGGACTTTCGTCAGGCTCCTAGGAGAGGTCTGGGTCCGAATTCGGGGTGCTGGGCGGGGTGAGTGTCGGGGTTTCGAGGGAGTCGCCGCTCCCCGCGTCGAAAATGTACCAACCGATCAGCTTGTCGTCGATCTCGCGCAATCGTTTGGCGATCAGCAGGCAGAGGAGGCGCAGAAGCCGGAGAGACGAGACCCGCTGGATGTCGAGAATGCCTTCGAGAACATCGCGTGAAATCGCCAGGACCACCGCGCCGGTGTCGTGCGCTCGCGCGTCGGCGGAGCGTGGCTGGCGGTCGATGAGCGCCATTTCACCGAAGTAGTCTCCGCGCTCGAGGATGGCGAGCGCTTCCTCGCCGGCACCCTGGATCCGTTTGCTGATCATCACTTGGCCTTCGAAGACCACGTACATGTGGTCTCCGGGCGTCCCTTCGCAAAAGAGCACCTCGTTCGGCTTCAGCCGTTCGGCACGTGAGAGGGAGGCGAGGAAGTTGATCTCCATGGGCGATAGCTTCTGCTCACGAAATAGCGAGCGCTTGGTATCGAGGCCGATGTGCACGGCGTCGCTGGCGGTGCTCGGCAGGGTGGCGCCCTGGGCCGCGGGGGAGCCGCGCGAGAAGAAGCGCGAAAGTTGCTCGTTGGTGGCGCGCAGTTTCTTCGAAAGGCTCTTCCAGAAGGCCCAGTAAAGCGCCATGGTGAAACGTTTGTCGCGATCGAAAAGCGGCTCGAGAGCGCCGCGCTTCATCGGGATGAGCGTGCCGGCGGCGAGCATTTGTGCGCGTCCGGAGCGGGCCGTGCCATCGAGAAAGCCTGATTCGCCAAACAGCTCTCCGGCGCCGAGCTCAGCGAGCGTGAAGGCGCCATAGGGGGTTCGACGCTCGATGTGGACTCGACCACTCACCACCAGGTAGGCCTCTCGGCTTTCCTCGCCCTCGTCAAAGACCAATGCATCGTGGCCATAGCTGATCTCGGCGGTGCGCTCGGCGAGCGTGCGAACCTGCAGGTCGCTGAAGTGCGAGATGACCTCGAGCTGGCGGAGGTGGTCGATATGCTCCACGGGAAGAGGATTGTACCCTGCTCGGTGTGGCGCGGGACAGGGGCGCTCAAAGCAGCTCGAGCTGCCAAGGACGCAGGTGGTCGAGGACGGCGGCCTCGACCGCATCGAGCCAAGCCTTGCGGCCCTGGCCGTCGAGCACCAAGGTGTCGAGGTCGCGGCGGGCGATCTCCTCGAGCAGGCGCTCGTCGACCGCACGCTGGAAGCTGGGGTCCGTAGAGCGCAGCCCATCAGCCTGGGGCCGGTCGAGAATGGGCACGTGTACCAGCAGATCGTAGGACTTCATCCAGCCATCGATGAGCCCTTCGAGCATCGGTTGGCGGCCGTTGGCGAGCAGCAGGTACACATAGTTATCGAGCACACTGCGGTCGCAGATGACCACGTGGTGGCGGCTGGCTGCGACCATCTCGTCGGCGATCTGGGTGTGCAGAATCCACGACTGGGCAGCCACGGTGGTACCGCGATTGATCGGCAGGGGGCATCGTCGCGCCACCTCCTCGACCAATTGCAGCACCATGTCGCGCGCCTTGAGGCGGGCGGCCAGGCCGTAGCAGAGTGTGGTCTTGCCCACGCCGTGGCTACCGATGAAGGCGAGCTTGAAGGGTCGCGGCATGCTCGGGCTCACGGCGGTGCCCCCATTTCAGTGTCGATGCCCCTTTCTGTGTCGGGGCCAGGGTCTGCGTCGAGTTCTGCGTCGAAGCCCGCGTCGAAGCCCGCGTCGAGGATCGCATCGAGGATCGAGATCGCGCGATCGAGCTGGCGCTGGGTGATCACCAGCGGCGGGCAGAGCTGGAGCACCGTTCCTGTCGGGCCGCCAGCGAGTGCCAGGAGGCCGCGGGAAGCGGCGCGGCGCACGAGCGCCTTGGCATACTCGGGTCGGGCCATCTCGAGACCCCACAGCAGGCCCCGGCCGCGGACCGCGAGCACCGGGTCATGGCGGCGGGGCCAATCGGCCAAGCGCTCGGCAAGCCGCGCGCCGAGACGCGCGGCGCGTGCGCAGAGGCGCTGGCGGACGAGCGAATCGAGGCTGGCGAGGGCACTGGCACAAGCGAGCGGATGGGCGACGAAGGTGGCGGTATGGCGCGCTTCGCCCGGGCCCTTCCAGGCACTGATGAGCGCACGCCGTCCGGCCACCGCGCCGATCGGAAGACCGCCAGCGAGGGCCTTGCCGCAGCACAGAAGATCCGGGCGCACGCCCTCGTGATCGACCGCGAACCAACGCCCGGTGCGCCCGAAGCCGGTGAAGATCTCGTCGGCGACGAGCAGCGTCCCGGTATGCCGGCAAGCCGCCGCGAGCGCCGGCAGCCAGCCGGCGGGCGGTACCCGGACACCTTCGCGGCCGACGATTGGCTCGACGACGGCGCAGGCGATATCGCGGCGCTCGAGCGCGCGCGCGAGCGCGCGCGTCTCGCAGCCATGCGGCAGGCGGTGCAGATGGGGGTGCAGATGTGCGGCGAAGGGCTGGCGGAAGGCGGGCCGCGAGGAGGCGGCGAGGTCGCCGAGCGTGGTGCCATGGTAGCTGGGCTCGAAGACCAGCAGAGCGTGGCGGCCGGTCGCCAGCAGGGCGGTCTTGATCGCCACCTCGACCGCGTCGGCACCGCTGATGGCCCAATAGATCTGCGCATCGTCGACCGGAACGAGCCGGCATAGCCGCCGAGCGAGTTTGCCGCGCAAAGGATGGGCGGCGACGTCGCCGAGGCCGTGGATCAGCGTCTGACTCTGGCGCCGCAGCGCCTCCACCACGCGCGGATGGCGATGGCCGACGGCCGCGACACCGAAACCAGCGGTGAGATCGATGTAGCGGTTGCCGTCGACATCGAGGACATTGGCGCCGCGCGCCGCTTGCCATGAGCAGGCCGCGCCCGCAGGCGTGACGGTATTGATGCCGGGTGCCTCCCAACGCGCCAGCGCGCGCGCGAGGTGCCGCGACCGTGGCCCGGGAACCGGTCCGAGCATCCTGGGCAAGCGATCGCCGCGGCCGAGGGCGGAGACTTGGTTCACAGGGGACGGCGGCCGGAGAGCGAGTGGCCGAGGGTCACCTCGTCGGTGAACTCGAGGTCGCCACCCACCGGCATGCCGAAAGCGAGACGGCTGACGGCAACACCACGTGGCTTGAGCAGGCGGGCAAGAAAGAGCGCGGTAGCCTCGCCCTCGACGTTGGGATTGGTGGCGAGAATTACCTCGTCGATGCCGTCGAGGCGGGCGAGGAGGCCGTCGATCGCGAGCTGGTCGGGGCCGATGCCGCGCTGCGGCGAGAGGGCGCCAAGGAGCACGTGGTAGAGCCCGTTGTATTCGCCCGTGCGTTCGACCGGCGCGATGTTGAACGGCTCCTCCACCACGCAGATCCGGTGGCGGTCGCGTTGCGGGTCCGCGCACAAGCGGCACGGCTGTTGCGGGGTGATGGCATTGCAATGCTGGCAGTGGACCAGTTCGTCCTTGACTGCGAGCAAGGTCTGGGCCAAGCGCAGTGCGGCCGCTCGCGGGCGGCGCAGGACATGGTGTGCCAGCCGTGTGGCGGTCTTCGGTCCGATCCCGGGCAAGCGCGCAAGCTCCCCGATCAGCTCACCCAACGGGTCGGCCATGGCGGGCTCAAAACAGGCTCGGCATATTGGCGGCGATGTTGCCGAGCCGGCCGCGGAGTTCCTCGTCGATCTTCTGTGTGGCGTCGTTGACCGCGGCGATCACCAGGTCTTCGAGCAGGCTGATGTCGTCAGGATCGATCGCTTCCGGGTCGATCGTGACCTCGGTGAGGAGGCGATGGCCGTTCATCTTGACCGTCAGCATGCCGGCACCGACGGAGGTCTCGACCACCGCATCGGCCAACTCGTGCTTCATTTTGTTCTGCATCTCTTCCGCTTGCTGGAGGAGCTTGCGCATGTTCATGGGTCGATTCTCCGTCGTTGTGGGCTCATGGCTTGGCCGCCTCGCGCCGCTCGACCGTGCTTCCGTCAAAAACGTCGAGCACGGTCTGGACGGCTGAACGATCCTTGCGGGCGGTCGGCGCAGCGTCTTTGGGCGCGGGGGTGGGCCTGATCTCGCCGGGCCTGGAGTCGCCGGGCATGGCGGTGACGCGAGAACCCGGCGCCGCGGGGCGGCCGATTCGCCAGGTGGCAGGCTTGGCGAGCAACGCCCCGAGGAGATCGCGCAAGAGGCTGTCGTTGGTTTTTTTCTCGAGCGCTCGCTCGAGCTCGGTGTCGCCGCGCGCTGGCGTGACCAGCAGGCCTCGGTCGTCGAGCTCGAGCGCCTGCGCCCGGCGCAAGCGGGCGGCGAGCGGCGGACGACGAGCGGCGAGCATCTCGAGCAAGGCATCCACCGTGGCCGGCCCCGGGCTCGGGAGCGGCACTGGCGCGGCCAGGGGAGTGCTGGCCGGCTGGTCGGTGCTGGGCGCTCGTGGCGGGACCGGCGCCGATGCTTGATGCTGCTGTGCTGCCTGGCCGCGGAGCAGGGCCTCGAGGGCGGTCAGCTTGGGCAGCTCGGCAGCGCGCAGGCAGGTGATCTCGAGGGCCAGCGCACCGAGCTCGGACCGGCGAACAGTGTCCTCGCTGGCGAGCAGGAGGTTGAGCAACCGCAACAGGTTCTCATAGCCCGCCTCGCGGCCGAGCGCACCGAGCGCCCGGGCCTCGTCCGGGGCCAAGTCGACGCCGTCCATGTCCTCGCCGAGCGCCAGATGCAGGGCGTCGCGCACGTAGGCGACCAGGTGTCCGTAGACGCTTGCGGGATCGAGACCGAGGGCGTCGATCTCGGCGATCTGTTGGCCTACCCGACGGCGATGGCCGCCGAGGATCGCTTCGAGCAGGCGCTGAAGCTGGCCGTGGTCGAGACCCCCGACCAGGCGCCCGGCATCTTGCTCGCTCACCGTGCCCTTGCCGAAGGTCGCGAGTTGGTCGAGGAGCGCGACTGCGTCGCGGACGCTGCCCTCGCCCGCGCGCGCGATCAGACGCAGGGTGGCGTCGCTGGCGGTGATCGATTCGCGGTCGGCGAGAGTGCGGAGGTAGGTGGACAAGATCTTGGCGGGAACGCGGCGAAACGCAAACTGCTGGCAGCGCGAGAGGATCGTCGCGGGCACAGCGTCGATCTCGGTGGTGGCGAAGATGAACACCAGATGCGGAGGCGGCTCCTCGACGATCTTGAGCAAGGCGTCGAATGCCTGGCGTGAAAGCCGGTGGACCTCGTCGAGGACCACGACCTTGTAGCGATCATTCGCCGGTGCATAGCGCAGGCTCTCGGTCAGCTCGCGCACTTGCTCGACCTTGGAGTAGGTCGCGGCATCGATCTCGATCACGTCAAGATCATGGCCGCCGGTGATCTGCTGGCACGAAGGGCAGGCATTGCACGGGTCTGAACCCGTTTTCTGGCGGCGCGTCTCGCAGTTCAGCGCCTTGGCCATCACGCGCGCGGCGGTGGTCTTGCCTACGCCGCGAATGCCGGAGAAAAGATAGGCCTGGGCAATGCGGTCCTCGGCCAAGGCGTGGCGCAGGGCGGTGACGATCGGCTCTTGACCGATGATCGCTGCGAAGTCTTGTGGGCGCCACTTGCGGGCCAGAACCTGGTAGGTCATGACGTGTGGCGGTTGAGTGTTCGCGGCGGAGTCTGCACGCGTTGAGTGCCCGTCGGGGCGATGGCCAGGTGTGGTCCAAGCGGCTCGCGGCTCGATGAAGGGCCCCGGCGAAACTGCGGCACTCGCCCAAACCCCTTATCGCTGCTCCCTTCCGGGCCTGACGAGGTTCGGAGCTGGCCGATGCACAGGACCCGAACCCTTCGCCGAGCCGCGGCCGCATCCCATGCTATGCGCAGATCGACCGGCTGTAAAGTCAGACGCGGGCGGCGGCGCGTGCTCCCCGCCGAGAAGCGACCACGCAGGGGCCACAGACCTGGAGCGCAGAGGTGAGCGAGCACCAAGCCCGGCAGAGCCAGCAAGCCAGCGGCGAGCCCGCGGACGCTGCCGGCAGCGATCGCCGTTTCATGCGCCAGGCACTCGGCCAGGCCGCCATGGCGCAGGCGCTCGGCGAGGTGCCGGTGGGCGCGCTGGTGGTGCGACAAGGGCGGGTGGTAGCCCGCGGCTACAACCGTCGCGAGTGCGATCGAGACCCCACTGCCCATGCCGAGATCCTGGCCCTGCGGGCGGCCGCAACGGCTCTCGGAAGCTGGCGTTTGAACGGCTGCACCCTCTACGTGACCCTCGAGCCTTGTGCCATGTGCGCCGGCGCGCTGGTCAACAGCCGCGTCGAGACCCTGGTCTACGGCGCCAGCGATCCCAAGGCCGGCTACTGCGGCTCATTGGGCAACCTGGTGGAAGATTCGAGGCTCAACCATCGCTTGACGGTGCGGCGGGGTATCATGCAGGCTTCCTGCAGCCAGGTGCTGCGCGCCTTCTTCGAGTCCTTGCGCCGCGAGCCTGCCGCGCCTGCCAGCGGGCGCTGATCCTTGACAGGGAACGTAACGGAGAGATGACCGAGTGGCTGAAGGTGCACGCCTGGAAAGCGTGTGTAGGGGCAAAACCTCTACCGAGGGTTCGAATCCCTCTCTCTCCGCCAACATCCCCCGCAGCCAGCGCGAGCGGCCCAAGATCGAAGTCGCTCGCCGAACAAGACCTTGGAGAGGTGCCGGAGTGGTCGAACGGGGCGGTCTCGAAAACCGTTGACCGCGCGAGCGGTCCGTGGGTTCGAATCCCACCCTCTCCGCCAAGCAAATAGCTAGAAAGAAGCGACTTGCGGACGAGAGGGCTCGCCGAACCGGGGCACCCTTGTGGGTCGTACCGCCATCGAATCGGGGCGGATGGGGGGGCCGTACGGAAAGACGGCGCGGTCACCCATCGCGCCCGGGTCCGCGTCCGCGTGTGCGGCGACCCGGCTGAGACCAAGACCATCCGCCGTAAGGCCGACGCAGCCAAGTGGGCGCGCCGCGTCTGACGGCAGGCAAGTTGTTTGTTTTCAGTACGTTGACAAGAGGGTGGCACCTACGGCAGATCGGCTCGGCACGGCAGGATGTTCGTCGCATCGTCGGCATTCGACGAGCTGGTCACGTCCCACGTGGTGTGGTCGAGGCCGAGGCCGCAGTGTCCCAGCTCGTGAATCACGGTCCCCTCGAGGTCGCTCAGCACGGGTGACATCCCACGCATGCCGGCGGCCTCCTCGCTCGTGATGCAGCCGAAGCAGTTGCCCGTCGTGGGCGTCAGGCAGTTCCATACGTCGAGCGCATCTTGGAAGAAGGAGACCAGGACCTCGTCCCCGGGGCGGACGCACACGGCGACCGGAACCGGTCCGCCGGTGCCGTCGTAGCCGAGCGGGTGCGTGATGATGGAGACCCGTATCAGGGTCGAGCCCCGATACACGCCGGCCGAAAGAGCTACGGGACCAAGGAGTAGAGCGGCGACCAGATACCGCGTCACGGCTCGTTCTCCCCGTTGGCCTGGTCCCACAGCCGGTGAAGCTCGCTGGCGAGCATCTTGAGGCCTTCGAGCTCGTGAATGTCCGGGGCGATCTCGAGGCCCGTTTCCACCGCCGCGAAGCGCATGTCCTTGCGGAGATCGGTCCTGCTGACGTCGCCGTTCGTGTAGCTCGTGAACGCGAGCATGATCCGGACTTCCGCGGCGTCGCTGGGCAAGAAGCGCCCGGTGCCAAGCCGTCGTGCCATCCGCGCTTCGATGCTCGTGTCGTCCCACTCGGCGAGTCCGTAGTCGACGGCGAGGCGCAGAAGCCGGTCACGCTCGGATGGCTCAAGCACGATGTCGTAGGCCTCCTCCACCCGGGCCAACTGCGTCTTCCGAAGCTCAACGTTTCCGTTCCCGTAGACGGTCATCGACCGAGCTGTACGGCTTCGAGGTGAGGAAACGCCGACGTAGAGCACGACCGTGGACGGATCCGTCGCGGCAGTGAAGCTCGCCAACTCGCCGCCGCCTGGCGAATCACCTTGGACAGCAAGGGCGCAAAGTCCGAGAACGCCGCCAGCGGCGGCCAAGACCGGCGCCCACAGTGCAAACAATCGAACGCGGTTTCTCATGGTGAGACTCCTTCCCAACGGAAGCCACCATCCACGCCAGCGGCGGTCCTAAATCAGCACGAAGGTCTACAACAAGAGATCGATGGACGCGAAGCGTCGCGCTTCCGATCCCCGAGGAGCGGTCCGCCTCCGAAGCACGCCCTGGCCGGCGCTCACCTCTCTCGGCAAAGTGTAGTACTAAGAAGCTTGACGCTGCATGCTTGAGCTCAACTTCGAATCCCATGGACTTGAGGCGCCGAACCAGCCGCCCGGCGGCCTTGGTCTTGTCGAGGCGATCGAAGTGGTCGGCGCCGAGGTCGCGGTACTCGACGCGGTCACGAAGCATGTAGAAGGCAGCGGTGAGCATCGAGGCCGCGACAGCGAGAATGGCCCTCTTGGGACCGCGCCGGGACTTCAAGCGCAGGAACTGGCTGCGAAGGTAGCAATCCTTCTTCCGGATGGCGGACCAGGCTGCGGTGACGAGCGTGGTCTTGAACCACGTACCGTTCTTGCGTACGCGGGTCGAACGTCTCTTCCCGGCGCTCTCATCGTTCCTCGGGCACAGGCGTACGTTGACAAGAGGGTGGCACCTACGGCGGAGCGTGGCGCGACTTGTGCCACGGGCTGCGAGCCGCGACGCTCCAGGCCGAGCTTGCGCCGAGATCCCCGAATGGGCTCGTCCGAGCAGCGAGATCCACCAGAATGGGGGAGGGCGAGGGCACTCGTTGTTCAGCCCAGGGTGACGATGATCTTTCCCCTGTGCTCGCCTGTGCCAAAGCGCCGGAAGGCTTTGGCAGTGTCGGCAAGATCGTACAGCCCATCGATCACCGGCTCGAGCGTGCCGGCTTCAAAGAGAGTGTTCATGTAGGCAAGGTCCTTGTTGGGCTTCAGCGCGACGACGCGCGTCTGCTTTCCGTACATGCGTCGAATCAACGGACCGAGAACCAGGGTCTGAAGGAGGCGCGAGATGTCGCCGCCGACCGTGACATAGGCGCCGCCGGGATTCAGCGCGCGCGCATACGCAAACGGTGATCGGCTGCTTTTCGCATCGAGGACGAGGTCGTAACGCTTTCTGGTCTTGGTGAAATCCTCTTGTCGGTAGTCAATGGCGTGGTCCGCGCCCATGGCGCGCAGCATCTCAAGCTTGCTAGCCTTGTCGACCACGGTCACATCTGCCTGGAAGAGCCTGGCGATCTGCAACGCGAAGGTCCCAACGCCGCCACCTGCCCCGTTCAGGAGCAGCGTCTGGCCGGGCTGAATCCGGCCCACATCGATGAGGCCCTGTACAGCGAGCATCCCCGCCTGCGGAATGGCGGCTGCTTGCTCGAAGCTCATGCGCGCCGGTTTGTGGATAAGGCCCTCCTCTGGCGCGCAGGCGTACTCTGCGAACGCCCCGAAGCCGCACCGACACAAATCGCCGTAAACCTCATCGCCGGGCCGGAAGGCTTTGACATCAGCGCCAACGGCCTCGACACGACCTGCTATGTCGCAGCCAATGATCTGCACCTTCGGTGTGAACAGGCCGCTCAGCATTCGCGTTGCGAGCGGTACGCCGTGGAGCAAGGCCCAGTCCCAATCATTGACGGAGGCGGCATGGACCCGAACCAGGACCTCATCGGGCTTGGGCGTGGGCCTCGCGACGTCTCGTAGCGCAAGGACCTCGGGCGGCCCGTAGCGTTTCATGACAACTGCCTTCATGCGTGCACTCCGCAGCCTCGAGAGTTACTGGATCGCACCCGTTGCGCGACGACTGCCCAGGATCAGGCGCAGCCCTGGGTCAGGTGCCACCCTCTTGTCAGCCTACCCTTGGAGTGCTTGCCCTTGGCGAGCCCGATCCGATCGAGGGAGCGAGCCACGGGATGTCCGGTCTTTTCCGGCCAATCCGCGACGACGCCGCCCGCCTCGCCGCGCCGATTGTGGGGAGCCCAGCGGCCGGCCAGTGCTCCCCAAACTCCTTTCTGAATGCGATGTACTCCGCGCCGATCCCGGCGATCACCGAGTCCATCTTCTGCAGCCGGTCTTCGAGCGCGCTGATCTTCGCCGAGAGCTCCTGCTCCTGGCGATCCGTCTTGCCCTTGGGCGGCGGAAGTGCGGCCGTAGCAGGCTGGTTTCGTCCTCGATGCGGCGCGAGGAGACACAGATCGGCCGAGCACGCACGGAGTGTTTCTCGCGGAGAATTCCGCGCCAGTCCGGGTACCAGAAGCCGTTGACAACGACCCATTCGGGGCACCGGGAACGCTATTGGCAGACATCGATTTTGGGGTGGTATCCGAAGTCGGCGCCGATGTTCTCGATACACGAGAGGCCGCTCAGGCAGTCAGTGTCGCGGTCGCAGTCACCTTCGCCGGCGGCGCAGGGTCCGCAGTCGCGGCAGTAGTGGGGATGGCCCACCGGCAGCACACAGCCCGGCTGCCCGCCACCACCGCCACCGGCACCACCACCACCGCCGCCCGCTGGCGGAAGGTGAGCCATCGCTTCGATGGCGGACGGATGGAAGATGAATTCGTTGTTGTCACTTGTGTAGTGGTAGGTCGCGCCGTTCGGCAGGAGCGCGAAGACAATGCCGCCGAATCCTGCCATGTAGGGTGACCAGAAGCCGCGCTCCGCCGGCTCTCCCGGGGGTGTCAGCCGCGGACCGAAAAAGCCGTGCTGATAGAAACCGGCGACCGTGCCGGTATCGAGGCCCCGGTCGCCGGGATCGCGCTGCAGCGCCGCGTCGAGGGTCGCGCGATGAAGAACCTGCCGCATGCCGATGCGGCCGCGGTCGACGTTGAGAAAGACCGTCAGCTTGGCGATGTCGTCCGCTGTGAAGAACAGGCCGGAAAAGCCGAACGCGTCGCCGTGCCAGCCACCATTCGAGGTGCGCAGGATCGAGTAGAAGCCGGGTCCGATGCCGAGCGGTTGGTAGACCTCCCGCACGACCAGCTCGAAAAGATCCGCGTCCGGCCCTTCCCGGTCGCGCAGGAAAGCCTGCATGGCGCGGGTCAGGATGAAGTGGTCCGATGAACGGTAGACCCATGTCGTGCCCGGCGCGGCGCGGCGCGGCGCGTCGAAGGCCGCCCGGATCTTCGCGGCGTAGCTGCGCGCTGCGAAGAACGGTCCGAGGCGCGTGTTCTCGTCGTCGAAGGGCTCCGGACGGTGGTAATGACCGGTCGCCATATCGAGCGCGTTCAGGAACGTGACGTCGCTCCAGTCGCCCGGGCTGGCGGCGGCCTCTTCGACCCAGGCGGCGATCTTTTGATCCATGACGCCGGCGCCGTACTTTTGCGCCAAACGCATGAGCGCGACGGCGGCGAATGCCGACTTGGCGGTGGAGTAAGACGGCGTCCGCATCTGCCGGCAGTAGGCGGAGTTGCCGAAGCGTGTACGGCACGGTGCCAGGTAGCTGACACCGTCGTAGATCACGCCAAACGACGTGATGTGCTGGCGATCGACACCGCGAGCGAGTTGCGTCAGATCGACTCCCGGATGATCGATCGCCAGCCGTGAGAGGGGAACGGTGGGGACCTTCCCGGCCACTTCTTTGGCGTGGTCGCGCCGAATGGCGGCGGCCCCGGGGACCGGTTCCGGGCGGTAGCGGCCGTTCAGCATGCCCCAGAAGTCACCGTGCCGAACGAGGCAGGTTTCCTGGGTGATCTGGTACCAGACGTGCGAGACCGACGAGGCGTCGAAGAGAAACGTGAGCACACCGTTGTGGGTGCACATCTGGTTCACTTCGACCAGGGCGAAAGGCAGAGATGCACGGCTGTAGCCCTGATCGGAAGGCTCGGTCCAGACACGGCCCGGCTCGAGGATCAGTTGCCATGTGGGGTCGCCGGTGACGATCATGCCGCGCTCGGCCGGGATCAGGTGACTGCCTCGTTGGACCAGGGCGTGATCGAAGGGAGGCAGGCGGCGCTGGGCAGTGGAGGCGTTGCCCCGAAGCGCCAGGTAGTGGCCACGGCTCGCCTGAGCGGTGAGCGTCAAGTGTCCTTCAAAGGTATGGGACGCCGGCGCGGCCCCTGCCGGCCGCCTGAACGCGCGCTCATCTTGCGGCCCGGCCAGCTCGGCGCCCGCGAGCAGTTGCTGCGACGTCAGGACCGTGCGCGCGTCAGGCGACGCCTGGGCCGCCGGCTTGACCGAGGGAAGCGCGGCGGGTGCTCCGGTGGCCAGCAGCGTGAGTGCCAGCAAGAGGCTAGCGATCAGCCACCGGTGCTGTCGATCCCGTTGGCCCATTCAAACCTCGGTTGGTCCTGGCGTTGCAGGATGCATCTCGTCTGCCGACGACCCCTCGAGCGTAGCATGCAGTCCACTCCCTTTCCCCTCGACAGCGTTCCGTGGCTGGGCGCCAGGCTGGTTGGGGTACGGGACTTGCCGCGGGAGCTGTACTGTCAACCTGTGCCAACCCGTCGTTTACCTGGTAGCGCGAAATGGTGTGGCGTCGTGTCAGGTGCCGTGCGCGGAATGGGAGGTGGTTTCGGCAGTGCCTGGGCGCGGAACGGCAAGCGGTTGCGGCAGTGCCCGGAGACATGGCTGCTGTAGTATGGCTCGCCCCCGCTTATGCATTTCTGTGACGCGGTGGTTTGACGGGTGTGCAGAAACGACGCTGTGAGCATCGTTTTCTCGAACGACAGCCAGCTCCTCGACGCGGCCCTGCCGGTCGAGACCGCGCTGCAGGTGGTGTCGACGGCGAACGGCGCGATCCTCACCACGCTCCCCGGGCCACCGAACTTCGGAAGCCCCTACGGCGATATCAAGGTTTTGCAGCCCTTCGATCAGCTCGTTTTCGTGTCGCACCCGTTGAACCCGTTCGTGCGCCTGTTTGACATTCTCACCGGCACCTTCCTCGACATCAACCTGACGTTCAACAGTCCGAGCGACGTCGAACGGATTGCAGGATCGAACCTGCTCATCGCCGGCAGCATGCAACGCGATCCCCAGCCGGATTTCCTGGAGGTCTTCGACCTCAACACCTTCACCGCCACCCTCATCCCGTCGAACGAGGAGCAGCGTCAGCGAACCTTCAACCGGCAACGCAACGAGCTGTGGACCACGTGCATTTTCGCCTGCGGTGGCGGCAACCGCATCGAGGCCTTCGATCTGGCGACGCTGACGCCGCTGGCGAGCATCACCATGCCCGGGGGCTCCTTGGTCGGCACCTTCCCGCCGTTCTCCGAGAACGGCCGCTTCTACTACCACCCCCAGTTCAACAACACGGTGCTGGTGATCGACGCCGCCACCGAGACGATCGTTACCCGGATCCCAGTCGGGTCGAATCCGCGCGGGGTCAGCAGGTGGTGCCGGTGCTGGCCATGATCGCCGGCGTGATCGTCGCTGCCATCAAGGCGGCCTGGGTGGCGGCAACGGCCTTCTTGACCGCTTCGCCCACCATCTGACCCGCGGCGATCTGCTCGATGCGCTCGCGGCGCTCCCGGACCATCCGCTTGCCGACCACCAGGCGCAGAATGTTGCAGCGGTGGGCGAGGGCGATCGCCACCGAGGTTCGCGGGTCGAGATCGGTCGATCCGCTCTGGATCGCCCGTGCGATGCGCTCGCGCAGCTCGCGCTCAGGCCGCGAATCGGCTTCTGGGAAGATACGCTGGCTGAAAATGCCGAGGATCTTCCGCAGGTCTTCGCGCAGCACGCCCTTGGCGCACAGACCTTCCGCCACGGTCTGCTTCGCATGTCGACTGCCAGCGAGACGGGTGACCCACGTCTGGAGCGATGCGCGACGCCTGGCCGTCGCCATACGAGCGAGGCAGGCGTCGAGGAACGCATCGCCGAGCGGGCTCTCGTCGACGACGTCGACCAGCGCCCGCTTGCCGCTGTTGACGGCGATGCGCTCCTGGAACACAAGCTCGGCGACGGAGGCAGCGCCGATGGCGAGCTGAGGCCAGATGCCGGGCTCGAGGGTGCCCTTCTCATCGCGCAAGGCGAGCAGCAAGAGTTCTTCGTGAAGGAAAAGACCGTTGTCGGGGGTCATGGCGAGATGCTCCTTTTGTCGAGCGGCCGTTTCTGTTCACGCCCGGTAGACGGTTGTACGCGGGACATCGGCTCAGTATGCGCAGGCGGACGAGCGGCTGCGTCCGGCACCGACTGCGAGCTGACCCGCGCCGGACGCAGCCGAGGCGGCCAGGTGCCGCAGGCCCGAGGCGGCATGGTGCCGCAGTTTGCGGTCGGTCTCGTCTTTGAGGATCTGCTCGAATACCGGCGCGCAGCGGCGGTCGGCGAATTCGCTGCCGAGCATGGCCGCGGCCATCCGCCGCACCTTGATGCTGTCGTCGCGCTCGAGGCGCTCGATGAGTAGCGGCACGACATCGATGGGGCAGACCACGTCGTCCTTGCAATGCTCGCAGGAGATCGAGTGCACGGCCCACAAGCGCACATTGGCCTTCGGGTCCTCGAGCAGCGGCACGAGGTCGACCAGCGCTTCGGCATCGGCCACCTGGTCGAGGCACATCGCCGACCAACGCCGCACCTGCCAGCAGTCGCTGCGCAGTCCTTCGCGCAATGCCGGAACGGCGTCGCGGCCCATGCTCACAAGGGTGGTGTAGGAATGGATGCGGCTGTCCGCGGTCGCGAACGCCGCGACGAGATCTTCGGGGCCAGGCGAGCAGCTCAGATCCATGATGTCTTCCTCAGAGAAGATCCTATCGCGATCCCGCGCAAGCTACCGGTCACAGGCCTTACCGATGGTCATGCCTCACGGCGTTGTTTGATGTGACGGTGTGTCGCACGATAGGGCACCGGCGGGGCAATTGTTCGAAGCGTGAAACCCGCGGCACGAGCGATCTCTTCTCAATCCCTTTCTTTCAGAGGATCCATCGCCACCGGGCGGTCGAGCGCGACCTGGCCGACGTCGGCCCAGGGCACGTACTCGGGGGGTTCACGGCCGCCGACGAAGATCAGCATGCCGGCATTCCCCTCGCCGAGGTCGCCGGCGCTCTCGAGCTGCAGCACCTCGCCGCTATGGAGGGTCACCCGGGCCCGCTGGGCGCCGCGTTCTTCGCGGCTGGGGAGCACGATCGAGGCGATCAGGCCGAAGGGGATGGTGTAGTCCACGCCCTGATATGGGGCGTCGAGCGTCTCGGTGGTCTCGCTCTCGTCGAGATCGTAGACCAGGCGGCCGGCGAAGCGGCGGCCTGCGCGGGTGGTCACATGGCCCGCGAGCGGGCGCCCCGGCGGGAAGTCGTCGTAGGCGGGGCCACTGGCGCCAGGGTCTTTGCCCGTCGCGCGGAAGTCGATGCGCTCGAAGGCATCCCACGAGACCAGCACCCGGCCGTAGCGCCGGTCGTCGACGTAGATCCCGCGGTTGCCGCGGCCGACGTTGCGGGTGCCGGAGAGCACGATCTCGCGGCCGTCGAGCAGCGTCACCAGGGAGCTGTCGCGCGAGTTGCGCGCGATGGAGCGGATGGTGTCGAAACGCACGCTGCGCGCACCGTCGGCGGTGCGGCCGTCAAGCTCGTCCGTACCCACGCACTCCTCCCGGTCCCACTGGACGAAGCCGGTGAAGTCGCCCTGGTGTGTGCGCACGGTACCGTGCAGCCGGTCGGGAGCAACGCCGAGCCGGGCGGTGGGGAGATGCTCGAGGATGCGGATGCTCCCCTCGTCGAGGTCCACGACGCCGCTCCTGGCGTCCCATACCCGCACGCCGTCGGCGATGTCGTCAGCGGCGAAGCGGTCGAGGTGAAATACGGTCCCGCTCTTGAGCGTCACCCGCAGATCGCGGCCATCCGGCTCGATGCGCGCGATGTCGCCGAAGCGAGCCATGAAAGGCCGGCCGAGGTCGATCTGGCGCTCCCAATGGGCAATCTCGACGCCAAGGATCTCGAGCGATCGGGGCTCGGTCAGCCGCTCGAGCGGCGCGTACGCGACCCAGGGATTCGCGTCCTTGAAGCCGTTGAAGTAGTCGCCCCAGAACGCCTCCTCCTCGCCTCCCCAGCGCAGCCGCCCCTCGTAGGTGGCGCCGTCCAGGGTGGTGATGCGACCATAGAGGAAGCCCGCGTGGGCCGCAGCCGCCTCCGCGGTCGAGGGTGTGATCGCGG